>ERZ869936.499-NODE-499-length-36711-cov-5.731504_pt1 | contig 36711 bp, 40 predicted proteins | sample MGYA00520876_ERZ869936 | MGnify/ENA primary metagenome ERZ869936 (study PRJEB32218, sample SAMN09650985) | biofilter metagenome | isolation source: enrty point of leading RO module | place: Saudi Arabia: Thuwal, RO plant located on Red Sea | collected 2016-02-17 ... | reverse complement strand
CGCGAGAGAGCGCCTGAGCAGCCTAAGCGCTGACTTTGCGCGCGACTGGTAGCGTAGCTAGTTTACGCGCGCCCTGTGTCTATCTCGTGCATCGACGCCAACAATGAACGTCGTTTCTGCGCCAACCAGCGTCTGAATACGAATGGCGACCATGTTTTCAACCTGATCAGCGAGTTCTCAGAAATACCGTCAACGAGGGAAACGGTCATTTCGGCTCCTTCTGGCTCCCCTCCAACGACGATATTTTTGACGCTTAGGTCCGGGGCGACGATATGCGCCTTTTCAAGCTCGGCAATCAGATTCTCTACGAGTTGAGTAAGTTGGGCTGAAACTCCGTTTTTTTCTATATATTGCCGCAAATTCGGAGCCAGATTTCCATCGCTGTCAGTGATCTTTTCGTAAACCACTCCAATCCCGAGCGAGGTATCTACGAAGCCCAGAAATCTCGGAATGAAAATCGGCAAGTGGCCAAGACGCGACGACGCCGCAAGATATTCTTCATATTCCTTGTAGGTCACGCGTAGCGAACCGAAACGTCGCTTTGATGGTCGCACAAATTTTGGCCTTAGAACCCTGTGCCTCAGAAGTGCTTTGCCGCGCTTTCTCTGCACTTTGATAATGGCGTCCGGGTTTTCGGGATGCAAGAAAACCTGTCTTCCCCCACCGTGCGCGACAAAGCCGTCGGGTTCCAAATTCAGTATCTCGCGCATATGATTTTCCCAGTACCCTCTAGTAAACGGTTATTCGGTGTTATGTTCCACAAAGTCGTCGGTGGTGCGCTAGCCGCATTTGTTAGGGTCTAGGAGCTTCGTCGCATGCACCGCTTTTCTTCGGTGGATTGCCTTGGCTGCTTCACCCTGGGCGAACGCTGCCCAGGGAAACCCTGTGCGTCGTAGTCCCGGCTTTTCTCCCTGGCGATGCCCCTCGACTTGGCGCTGTGTGGCCGTTCCTCGCTGTAGTCTCAACGCCAAGCCTCCACCTTTTCGACGGCATCTTCAAAGCGCCAAAGATTCGATGCGAAGGACTCTAACCGGAATCGGGGGCGTTTCCGGGGATCACATTACATCGCCTCCAACTCGTCGATGAACCCGGCGATCATGCCAAGCCCCTTGTCCCAGAAAGCCGGGTCGGACGCGTCGAGACCGAAGGGCGCGAGCAGTTCCTTGTGGTGCTTGGACCCGCCGGCCTTCAGCATGTCGAAATACTTGGCCTGGAAGTCGGCGTCGCCTTCCTCGTAGACAGCGAAAAGCGCGTTCACCAACCCGTCGCCGAAGGCATAGGCATAGACGTAGAACGGCGAATGCACGAAATGCGGGATGTAGGCCCAGAAGGTCTCGTAGCCCTCCATGAAGTCGAAGGCCGGGCCCAGGCTTTCGCCCTGGACGCTCATCCACAACTCACCGATCTGATCCGGGGTCAGTTCGCCCAGGCGGCGGGCGTCGTGCAGCTTGCACTCGAAATCGTAGAAGGCGATCTGGCGGACGACGGTGTTGATCATGTCCTCGACCTTGCCGGCCAGAAGGACCTTCTTTTCCTTGTCCGACGGGGCATTGCGCAGCAGCCGCTTGAAGGTCAGCATCTCGCCGAAGACGCTGGCGGTTTCGGCCAGCGTCAGGGGCGTCGACGACAGAAGCTCGCCCTGCCCGGCTGCCAGCCGCTGGTGCACGCCGTGGCCCAGTTCGTGCGCCAGCGTCATCACGTCGCGCGGTTTGCCCAGATAGTTCAGCATGACATAGGGATGCACGTCGGCGACGGTCGGATGGGCGAAGGCGCCGGGGGCCTTGCCCGGCTTGACGGGCGCGTCGATCCAGCCCTTGTCGAAAAAGGGCTCCGCCAGCGTCGCCATCTCGGGATCGAATTCGCCATAGGCGGTCAGAACGGTGTCCTTCGCTTCGTCCCAGCCGATGCGGCGGTCGGATTCCATCGGCAGCGGCGCGTTCCGGTCCCAGACCTGCATCCGGTCCAGGCCCAGCCACCCGCGCTTCAGCTCGTAATAGCGGTGCGACAGCTTGGGATAGGCGGCGACGACGGCATTGCGCAGCGCCTCGACCACTTCCGGCTCCACGTGGTTCGCAAGGTGACGGCCGGTCTGCGGCGTCGGCATCTTGCGCCAGCGGTCCTCGATCTCCTTTTCCTTGGCGAGCGTATTGTGGACGCGGGCGAAGAGCTTGACGTTCTGACCGAAGACGCGGGCGAGTTCCCGCGCCGCCGCCTCGCGGGTGGCGCGGTTCTGTTCGGTCAGGTCATTGAGCGTGGCTTCAAGCCCGCGCGTCTCGCCGTCGATCTCGAACTCCAGGCCCGCGATCGTCTCGTCGAACAGGCGGTTCCACGCGGCTGCGCCCACGGTCGACTGATCGTGCAGGAACTTCTCCAGTTCGTCCGACAACTGGTGCGGACGCATGGCGCGCATCCGGTCGAAGATCGGCTTGTAACGCGCCAGGTCAGCATTGGCGGCGAACCAGTCCTCCAGCACCTTGTCCTCGATCCGGTTCACTTCCAGCGAGAAGAAGACCAGCGGCGTGGTGTAGGCGGTGACCTTGTCCTGGGCATCCGACATGGCCTTGGCGCGTTCGGCGTCGGTGGTGTTCTGGTAGTAGCGCAGGCCGATGAACGACATGATCCTGCCCGCGATCAGGTCGATCTTCTCGTAGCGCAGTACGCAGTCCAGCATCGCCGCCGCATCCAGCCCCGCCAGCTTGCCCTCGTAATCGGCGGCGAAATCCGCGCAGGCCTTCTCCAGCCAGTCCATGTCGCGCTTGATCTCCGGCGCGTCCGGCGCGGCGTAGAGGTCGGTCAGGTCCCATTCGGGCAGGTCGCCCAGATCCTTGCCGCCCTTGGCATCGGCGTCGAAAACGGGCTGGGGGTCGAAGCGCATGAACATGATCCTTTTCTGTCGCCCCTGACCTAGACCCGGGACGAGAGGTATTCAAGAAACCCATCTTTCATTGGCCCGGAAATATCCCGGGGGTGCGGGGGCAGAGCCCCCGCGTCGCGACGCCGAAGGCGGCGCAAAACCTTACCCATAGGCGGCCAGCATCGCCTTGAGATCGTCCAGCGTGTTGGCTTCCGAGACCGGCTTGTCCTTGCGCCAACGGCTCATGCGCGGGAAGCGAAGCGCGACGCCGGACTTGTGGCGGGTGCTTTCCTGGATGCCCTCGAAGGCGATCTCGAAGACGTGTTCGGCCTTGACCGAGCGGACCGGGCCGAAGCGTTCCAGCGTGTTCTTGCGGACCCAGGCGGTGATCTCCCGGAACTCGGCGTCGGTCAGGCCGGAATAGGCCTTGGTGAACGGCACCAGATCGTTGCCGCTCCAGACGGCGAAGGTGAAATCTGTGAAGAGGTTGGCGCGCCTGCCATGACCCGATTGCGCGTAGATCATCACTGCGTCGATCACCAGCGGGTCGACCTTCCATTTCCACCAGTCGCCCTTCTTGCGTCCGTCGCGGTAGGGGCTGTCCTTGCGCTTGAGCATCAGGCCCTCGGCTCCAATGTCGCGCGACGTTTTCCGCTGACGGGTCAGCTCCTGCCAGTCACCGAAGTCCAGAAGCGGCGACAGCCGCAGCGGCGCTTCCTGCGGCACGGCCCTGGCGATCCGGTGCAGCCGGTCGCGCCGAACGGCGTAGGGTTCGGCGCGGATGTCGCGCCCGGCTTCCTCCAGCAGGTCGTAGCCGCGCAGGATCACGGGCGCCTCCGTCAACAGTTTCTTCGGGACCGTCTTGCGGCCGATACGCTTTTGCAGCGCGTTGAAACTCATCGGTTTCTCTTCGGCAGCGTCCCAAGCCAGCAACTCGCCGTCGATCACGGTGCCGTCCGGCAGGAAATCGATCAGGCGGGCCAGTTCGGGGAAGCGGTCGGTCATCAGTTCCTCGCCCCGCGACCACACGAAATGCTGCCCTTCGCGGACGATCACCTGTCCGCGAATGCCGTCCCATTTGTGCTCGGCGGCCCAGTCCCCGGGCGCGCCCAGCGTCTCGACCGGGTCGTCCAATTGATAGGCGAGGTAGAACGGATAGGGTTTCGACAGGTCCGCGCCGGGATCCGGGCTGAGGATCAGGGTTTCGAAACTGGTCGTGTCCGGCGACCAGTCGCCCATCAGGCGATGCGCCAGGTCCGGCTCGGCGATCCCGGTTGCCTGACTGAGTGCGCGGGTCATCAGTTTCTGGCTGACACCCATGCGGAAGCCGCCGGTGATCAGCTTGTTGAAGACGAACCGCTGTGTGGTGTCCAGACCGTCCCAGGCGTCGAGGATCGGGGCCTTGCGCTCGGCCTCGTCCAGCGCGGCCAGCCCTCGGATCATTCCGATCCATTCGGTCAGCGAGCGCTCCGCCTCGTGGCTCGGCTCGGGCAGGACCAGCGCGATGGTCTCGGCCAGATCGCCGACGATCGGATAGCTTTCCTCGAAGAGCCACAGGGGTATTCCGGCGCGCTCTGCGGCCCATTCGCGCAAGCGCGTGGCGGTGACACTGCGTCTGGGTCTGCGGCCCGACAGAAGCGCGATGGTCCAGAGACGGTCGTCGTCGGGCGCATCGCCGAAATACTCGGCCAGCGCCGCGACCTTGGCGTTGGTCTTCGTCGTCTGGTCAAGTGCGGTGAACAGTGCGGCGAAACGATCCATCCCATAGTCCGACACCATAACCCGCCCCTTCTGCAAGAGGCGGGTTCAGGCCTTGCGCGTGTTTCTGCGCCAACAGGTCGGCATCCGTGCGGCACGATGCCGGGTCAGCGGCGGCGCCTGCGGTTCTCGAGCGAGATGCGCCGGAGTTCGGTCGCCGCATCCACCGATAGCGGCAATCGGCTGGCGTATTCGACTTCGTTCCGCGTGACACCGATGTCGTGCAGTTCGTGGTCATCGAGCGCCAGCATCCGGTTGAATTGCTTCCGGCACCGAATTTGCGAGAGGCGCGCGGTCAGACGGTCGGCCAGGTGCAGAAGCGGATGGCCCACGGTCGCGGCACCGGGGCGGTTCATGGATCGGTCGGTCATGTTCTTGGTCCTTTCTTCTCGAGGTTCCGAGACGTCGCGACAGCCTCCCGAGCGAACATGAGCGCTGGACTCTGTTCAATCAAACGAATAGATTTGACCTTATTGTTGATAATTTCTGAAAGATCGCTCCATGAACGCGCCGCGTACGCCGACGATTCCTCTTCTGGATCTGGATCTGCTCAAGACCCTTGTGGCCATCGCCGAGACCGGCAGTTTCTCGGCCGCGGCGGCGGCCGTGCACCGGACGCCCTCGGCGGTCTCGATGCAGGTGAAGAAGATGGAGGATCTGCTGGGTCGCGCGGTGTTCATCAGGGACAGCCGTTCGGTCGAACTGACCTCGGACGGGGCCTTCCTGCTGGAACACGCACGGCGGATGCTGGCCTTGAACCGGGATGCGCTGGCGCGTTTCGTGCAACCCGACGTGGAAGGCGTTGTGCGTCTGGGCGCGCCCGACGACGTGGCCGAACGCTTTCTGCCGACGATGCTTCGGCGGTTTTCCGAGTCGCATCCCTGCGTCACGGTCAACGTGATTGTCGACGGCTCGGACCGGATGATGTCGATGCTGAAGGAGGGCCGTCTGGATCTGACATTGATGACCTGCGATGCCGGGTTCGACGACCAGCGGGCAGAGGTGCTGCTGCGGGAGCGCCTGGTCTGGGCCATGTGCCGCGGCGGCGTCGCGATCGAGCGCACGCCTTTGCCGCTGAGCGTCTGGGAGGAAGGCTGCGTCTGGCGAAAAGCCGGGATTGACGGGCTGGATGCGGCGGGGCGCGATTGGCGCGTGGCATTTCAAAGCGCGCATATCTCGGGCCAGCGTGCCGCCATCCTGGCGGACCTGGCCATTGCGCCGATTCCCCTGTCGTCCCTCGGCGGCGATATCGTCGAGGCGCCTGCGAAATACGGGTTGCCGCCGCTTCCGAAGTACGCCCTTGGTCTTCTGGTCGGCACGGACCCCTCGGCGGCGGTCAACGCCGCCGCCGATCACCTTCGGGCCAGTTTCGACCCGAGATAGACGGCGCCCGGCCTAGATTCCGATGAATTTCTGCGCGATGCGGGGAATGATGCCCTTGAAGCGCAGTGGCGCGTCGGTTGCGGCAAGGCAGATGCACTCGGTCCCCTCTTCGGCGATGGGCGTGTGGTGCAGATCCTCGTTCGCCACCTCGATGTCGCCGCGCGCGAAGCGGTCCTGCTCGTCACGAAACGCACCTTGCAGGACAAGCGTCAGTTCCATGCCACGGTGTCCGTGGTCGGGCATGGCGGCACCACCGGGAATCGCCAGAAGACGCACCGTCGCGCCACCGTCGGTATCCAGTACAGCCTGGCGCACGCCACCGCCGATGGGACGCCAACGCACGGCGTCCAAATCGCCGCCCACGTAGGATTGCAGCGGCGCCGGAAGCACGTCGTCGGGTCCGGACATATTGGCAGGCAACAGGATTTCCGGCGCGGTCTCGATCAGCGCCATCGTCGCCTCCAACGCCTCCTCGGACATCTCGACCGAGTCGCAGTCGTCCAGAAGCGCGCCGCCGACCGCCTCGAAGCTTTCGAGCCGCGCCCGGCATTCGTCGCACAGCGACACGTGCGTCGCGACGACCAGGCTGAAGGCCTCGGGCAGCGTGCCTGCCGAATAGCTCAGCAACAGGGCGTCGGTCAGATGATGTCTGATCTCATTCATGGTCTTCACTCACTTCATTGCATGGCGCAAACGATCCAGCGCCAGCCGTATCCTCGATTTGATCGTGCCCAATGGCAGCCCGGTTTCCTCGGCGATTTCACTGTGGCTAAGGTCGCCGAAATAAGCCTTTTCGATCAGTTCCCTCTGTTTTTCCGGCAGTTCGGCAATCGCCCTCGCCAGTTTCTCGCTTTCCTGCTGAAGCGTCATGACATCCACCTGGTCCGGCTCGGCCTCGGGGCCCCAGGGCAAATCCTCGGGTTCGGGCCGGCGCATCCGGCGCAGCGCGTCGATCTTGCGGTTCCGGGCGATCGTGAAGATCCAGGTCGACACGCTGGCCCGTGAGGGATCGAACATATGCGCCTTTGTCCAAAGCGTCGCCATGACCTCCTGCGTACATTCCTCGGCCAGAGCCTCGCCCGAGCCGGACTTCATCAGAAACGCCTTCACCCGGGGGGCGAAATGGCGGAAAAGCTGAGCAAAGGCGGCCCGGTCCTTGTGATCCCGAATACGGTCCACAAGGGCGACCCATTCTTCATTGCTGGCGTCCGCCACAACGGTCACGCGTTCCCGGCCTCTCTCAGACACCGATTGTGCAGGGCCACCATACTCAAGTGCCCCGCCGATGCCACCCCGGCGTTCGAGTGCGATATCCATCGACATTTGTTGCTCTTACGGCGATGAGGGGCGGCCGGATCAAACATTTCCTCGCCTGGAATTTTAATCTGCGCGGTCCATTCTTTCGTAGACACAGATGAGGACAGGTAAGGAGCATGGCATATGCCGTTTGAAGAGCGCGGTTCGGCCGCACGACGAGTTGCGGTCATCGGCGGCGGCATATCGGGAATGGGGGCGGCTTACCATCTGTCCCGCGACGCTCACGTCGTCCTGTTCGAAGCCGAGCGGCGGCTGGGTGGCCACGCAAGAACCATCGTTGCCGGAAAGAACGGCGACCAGCCGGTCGACACCGGATTCATCGTGTTCAACTACCAGAATTATCCGCATCTGGCCGCGCTGTTCGGTGAACTGGACGTGCCGGTCACGAAAAGCGACATGAGCTTCGGCGTATCGGCACGGCGCGGTCGGCTTGAATATGCGCTGAACAGCGTGGACGCGATCTTTGCCCAACGCCGGAACCTGACGCGGCCTGCCTTTCTGCGGATGATCGGCGATATCCAGCGCTTCAACCGCGAGGCATTGGCCACAGCCCGGCCTGGCATGAGCATCGGCGACCTGATCGCCAGGCTTGGCCTGGGTTCGTGGTTCACGGACTATTACCTGACACCTTTCTCAGGCGCGATCTGGTCGACGCCCAAGCGCAGGATGCTGGATTTCCCGGCCGACGCGATGGTGCGGTTCTTCAAGAACCACGGCATTCTCGACTGGCACGAAAACCATCAGTGGTACACGGTCGCGGGCGGCTCGGTTGAGTATGTGCGCAGGCTTGAGGCGGCCATCGAAAAGCGTGGCGTCGACGTTCGGCTTGGCGCCGCCACCGCTGGTGTGCGCCGCCGCGCCTTCGGGGTCGACGTGCGCTGCGCGGGCGGCGACTGGGAGCCGTTCGATGCCGTCGTCTTCGCCACCCATTCCGACGACACGCTGCGGCTTCTGTCGGACCCGACCGGGGTCGAGCGGACAGCGCTTTCCGCGATCCGGTATCAGCCGAACCGCGCGGTGCTGCATTCCGACGCCTCGGTCATGCCAAGGCGGCGCAAGGCCTGGGCGTCGTGGAGCTATGTCGAGACGACCGAGGACCCCGATCATCCGATCGACCTGAGCTACTGGATGAATTCCCTTCAGTCGATCCCGGAAGACGATCCCCTGTTCGTGACGCTGAACCGCGAGGCGCCGATCCGGGAAGAGGCGATCTACGACGAATGCGTCTTCCGCCATCCGGTCTATGACGCCGCCGCCCTGGCCGCGCAGGACACGATCCGCGCCATCAACGGTCAGAACCAGACATGGTTCTGCGGCGCCTGGCTGCGGCACGGGTTTCACGAGGACGGGCTGGCGTCGGCGGTCGAGGTTGCCGGGCAATTGGTGGCCGAACAGCAGATGGACATGGCGGCCGAATGACCACCCGCGTCGATCATATCGACGGGCTGACCTTTCATGGTCGCAAGGGCGCGGTCGAAAACGCGTTCCGTTACACGGTGGATTATGTCCTGGTGGATGCCGAGGATCCGGCCCCTGCGGCCCCGGCCTTGTTCTCGCGAAACCGCGGCAGGCTCTTCGCCCTGCATGACAGCGACCACGGCGGTCAGCCGAAGTCGGGGCGTGGCCCTGACTGGGTGCGGGAGGTGCTGCGTGCGCACGAATTGGACAGCTTCGAGATCGGACGTATCGAGCTTCTGGCGCAACCAAGAGTTCTGGGCCATGTGTTCAACCCGGTGTCGTTCTGGCTGGTCCGTGACCGGCACGGCATTCTTCGGGTCGTCATCCCGGAAGTGACGAACACCTATGGCGACCGGCATTCCTATCTGTGTCACCACTCCGATCTGCGCGCGATCGAGGCCTCGGACCGGTTGAGCGCCACGAAAATCCTCCACGTCTCGCCGTTTCAGCCGGTGGAAGGCGGGTACGTGTTACGTTTCGATATCCGCGAGGACCGGATCGGGATCTGGATCGACTACACAGCCGGAAACGGCGGGCTGCTGGCGACCCTGACCGGAGCGCGGCGGCCCTTGAGCAACGGCGCCATCCTGCGCGCCATGCTGCGCCGCCCGTTGGGCTCGCGCCGCGTTCTGGGTCTGATCCACTGGCAGGCGCTGAAGCTGTGGTGGAAGGGCGCGGCATTTCGCGCGCGGCCCGAGCCTCCGGCCGACGAGGTTTCGCGATGACCGTCGCGGGCGGCAACCTGCCCGCCTATGCCCTGTTTGCGGCGATGCTCGCGATGGCGGGGTTGCCGATCTATATCCACGCGCCGAAGTTCTATGTCGATCAGTACGGCGTCAGTCTGGCCGCCTTGGGCGGTGTCCTGTTTCTGCTGCGCCTGATCGACGTGGTGCAGGACCCGGCGCTGGGATGGCTGTCGCGCCGATTGCGTCACCGCCGCGCGGTGGCCGTGGGCGTGGGCGCCGGCGTGATGGCCTTGGCGATGCTGGGGCTGTTCGCCATGACACCGCCGGTCGATCCGATCCTGTGGTTCGCGCTGACGCTTGCGGCGCTGTTTTCGGGCTTCAGCTTTCTGACCATCACCTTCTACGCCCAGGGCGTCGCCAAGGCCGAGGCGCTCGGCCGGGACGGTCACGTCCGACTGGCCGGCTGGCGGGAAACCGGGGCGCTTCTGGGGGTGTCGGTGGCGGCGGTCGCGCCTGTCGCCTTCCTGGCGATGACCGATCGCCCCTTTGCGCTGTTCGCCGCGCTCTTTGCGCTTTTGGCCGTCATTGCCGGATGGTCGATGCGCCGTGAATGGGTCGCCGCGACCCTGCCCGCCGAGACCGGGTTTCGCGAGATCCTGGGCGATCCGCTTGCGCGGCGGCTTCTTCTGATCGCGCTTCTGAACGCCGCACCCGTCGCCGTGACCTCGACGCTGTTCCTGTTCTTCGTCGAGAGCCGGCTGGACGCGCCCGGTTGGGAAGGCCCGCTTCTGTTGCTGTTCTTCCTGGCGGCCGCGGGGGCCGCGCCGCTTTGGTCGCGGATCGCGCGGCAGATCGGCGCGAAACAGGCGCTGATGTCGGGCATGGTCCTGTCGATACTGTCTTTCGGGTGGGCGGCGTTTCTGGGCGCAGGCGATATCCTGCCCTTCGTCGTGATCTGCATCGCCTCGGGGGCGGCGCTGGGTGCGGACATGACATTGCTGCCCGCCATTTTTGCAGGCCGCGTCGCCGAGGTCTCGCCCGAGGCGGCCGAGGGGTTCGGCCTATGGTCTTTCGTGTCGAACCTTTCGCTGGCCCTTGCTGCGGTCGCGCTGCTGCCGATCCTTGAGGCCAGCGGCTTTCAGGCGGGGTCGGCCGCGCTGTCCGACAGCGCGAAAACAACTCTGACGGCGATGTACGCGGTTCTGCCCTGCGTCCTGAAGATCGCCGCTTTGGCGCTTCTGGCCGCGACGCCCCTGGGCGGGACCGAGGCCGAAGCCAGATTGAAGGAGGCATAGGGAATGGAAGCAACTTTGGCGTTCCTGCTTGGCGCGTCGGCGGTGACCGCTTTCGCTTGGGCCAGAAGCCGTTTTCTGGGATTCCGGGGCCAGAAGCCCGCCGATTACGCGGATACCGAAGACGCCTTTGACCTCCGCAAGCATCTTGACGGCCCGCTTGTGTGCGAAGGCGTGATCTTCGGACCGCTGGGCCGTGTCACGTCGCGCTTCGTTGCGGATTTCCACGCCACGTGGGAGGGCGACACCGGGCGGATGACCGAGCGGTTCCGCTACTGCTCGGGAGAGACGCAGGAGCGTGAGTGGCGGCTGACCGTGCTGGCCGATGGGCGCATCCGCGCCGAAGCGGACGATCTGGTCGCCACCGGCGAGGGCCGACAATCGGGGTCGGGCGTGCAGCTGGCCTATCGAATCCGCTTACCCGAAAGCTCGGGCGGCCACGTTCTGGACGCGGTGGACTGGATGTACCTGATCGACGGCGGAACCATCATCAATCGAAGCCAGTTTCGTAAGTACGGGTTCAAGGTCGCCGAACTGGTCGCCACCATCCGTTCCGCCGACGCGGGCGCAGTCACAAGGAAAGCCGCGTGAGGGATTGGCAAGGGAAACGCTACTGGATCGTCGGAGCTTCGGCAGGCCTGGGCCGTGCGGTCGCGCTTGAGGTGTCGCGGACCGGTGCCGAGGTGATCCTGAGCGCGCGCAGCGAAGATGACCTGCGCGAATTGGCCGAGGCCTGTCCGGGGCGCACCAGTGTTGTGCCCGTCGATATCGCCGAGGCAGCGAGCGTCGCGGCGGCGGCCAAGGCTGCGGGAGAGATCGACGGATTGATCTTTCTGGCCGGTGTCTACTGGCCGATGACGGCGAAGGAGTTCGACGGCGAGAAGGCGGTGGCGATGCTGGACATCAACCTGACCGGCGCGGCACGCGTTCTGGGTCATGTCGTCCCGCAGATGGTCGCGCGCGACAGCGGGCATATCGTTCTGACCGGCTCGCTCTCGGGGTTTCGCGGGTTGCCGGGTGCGGTGGGTTACGGCGCGTCGAAAGCCGGGATCATGTCGCTGGCCGAGACGATGTATGCCGATCTGAAGGATACCGGTGTGGACGTGCAACTGGTCAATCCCGGGTTCGTGAAGACCCGGCTGACCGACAAGAACGACTTCACCATGCCGTTCATCATGGAGCCCGAGGCGGCGGCGCGCGAAGTGATGGACCACATGCAGGGCGACAGTTTCGCCCGCAATTTCCCGACCTTCTTCAGCCTGTTCTTCCGCGCCAGCCAGTTCCTGCCGGACTGGCTGTATTATCGCCTGGCCTCGCGCGGCTAGGCCTCGGCGGTTCCCGCCTTTTGGAACCCGATCTTGCCGTGAGAGCCGTCGCAGAATGGCTTGTTGCCGGATGCACCACAGCGGCAGAGCCAGGATTTGCCGGTGCGCGCCACGCGCGATCCATCCGTGGCGATCACCTCGATATTGCCCTCGAACATGACGGGGCTGTTCGCCCGCGCGGTGATCCGGACCGGCCCGTCCGCCGCAGGCAGATCGGTATCCTTGTCCTCCTTGAAGGATGGCAGGCCCGTGGCCTGGAAGCCGTCACGGTGCGCATTGTCGCAGAATGGCGGGTTCGATGTGCGTCCGCAGCGGCAGATCAGCGCCCGATGGCGCGGCTCCTGCCCTTCGATGTGCAGCTCGCCGCGCACCTCGAGGGGGCCGTTTTCCCAGACGCGGACCGTATTCGATCTGGGCGCGACCTCGGCCGGTCCCGATTTCCGCTGATAGGAAAGTGCGCCGGACGGACATGCCTCGATGACGGCGACGATGTCGTCGGCAGGTGTACCGCCCGGCTGGATCCAGGGCCGCGCATCGGGATTGAAGACACCCGGCAGGCCCAGAACGCACCGTCGGGCGTGAATGCAGGTCTTGCCATCGAAATGGATGGTCAGGTCGTCGGTCTCGATTGGCTTCATGAATTTCCTCCGGTTCAGGCGACGGATACTAGCGGGCGCCCGCGGTCGCGCAAAGGGCGCCGATCAGATTCCCAACCGGTCGCGCAGCGAATACCATGTCATGGCCAGGGTCAGCAGGGGCGCGCGCGCCGCGGCGCCGCCAGGAAACCTCTGGACTGGCAAGCTGGAGAGAAGGTCGAAGCGCCCCGCCTGCCCGGCAATGGCCTCGGCCATGATCTTGCCCGTCAGGCCCGTCAACGCGACGCCGTGGCCCGAGAAACCGCCCGCGACCAGCGTGGTGCGGTCGATCCGCCGCACCATCGGCAGACGGTGCATCGTGATGCCCAGCGTACCGCCCCAGTGATAGTCGATACCGACGCCCGCCAGTTGCGGAAACAGCCGCTCCATGCGCGCACGAAGCGCGGTGAGAATATCGGTCGGGAAGCCCAGGCCGTAATTCTCGCGGCCGCCGAACAGAAGCCGCTTGTCTTCAGAGAGCCGGAAGTAGTTCACCACGAACCGGTCGTCGGCCACGGCCACATCCATCGGCAGAACCTCGTCCGCGCGGTCGCCCAGAGGTTCGGTCGCGGCGATGAACGAGTTGATCGGCATGACGCGGGCGGCGACATATCCGTCGATGTTAGACAGATAGCCGTTGCCTGCTATCACGATGTGGTCCGCATGGATGGCGCCGCTTGCGGTTTCGATCCGACCTTCGGACAGGCGCAGCGCCTCTGTCCGTTCATGGATGACCGCGCCTGCCGCCTCGGCAGCGCGCGCAAGGCCGAAGCAGTAACGCAGCGGGTGGATGTGGCCCGCGTCCATATCCAGGAGGCCGCCCACATAGACGCGCGACCGGCAGACGTCCTGAACCTCCTCGCGGTCGAAATACCGCGTCTCGTAGCCGTATTCCTGCAAAAGCCAGTTCGCGTATCGCCTGGACGCCTCCGCGCCGTTGAGCGTCCACTCGCCGTGCAGAACGCCGGGCTTGTAGGCCGCGTCAGGCGCGTGGGCCGTAGCGAGGCTTCTGGTCAGCGCCTTGGCCTCGACGGTCAGGTCCCAGAGCCGTCTCGCGTCTTCCTTGCCGAAGCGACGATCCAGCCAGTGCTGATCCTTGTTCCAGCCGGTCCCGACCTGACCGCCGTTCCGGCCGGACGCCCCGAACCCCACGCGGTGCGCGTCGATCACGATGACACTCAGGCCCTTCTCTGCAGCGTGGAGCGCGGTGGAAAGGCCCGTATAGCCTGCCCCGATCACCGCCACATCGGCGCGCGCGTCACCGTCCAGCGACGGGCGCTCGGCCGGGATGTCCGCGGTCGCCACGTAGTAGCTCTCCGGGAACGTTCCGGGCCGGTCGTTGCGATACAGCGGGTTCATACGCTCAACAGCAGGTGTTCACGCTCCCATGGGCTGATCACCTGAAGAAAATCGTCGTATTCCGCCTTCTTCACGATCTCGTAGACCTCGCAGAAGCGTTCTCCCAGAACCTCGCGCAAGGGCGTGGCGGAGCCGAATTCGTCGAGTGCCGCGTAGATGCCGCGCGGGATTTCTTCCTCGCTGTCATAGGCGTCGCCCGTAAACTCGTCCTTGGGCGTGACCTTTTCCATCATGCCCAGATAGCCGCAGGCCAGCGAGGCGGCGATGCCCAGATAGGGGTTGCAATCCATTCCCGGCAGCCGATTCTCGACACGGCGCGCTTCCGGATCCGAGACCGGCACGCGGATCGCCGTGGTTCGGTTGTCGCGGCCCCATTCAAGATTGATCGGCGCGGCATGATCCTTGACGTAGCGGCGGTAGGAATTGACGTAGGGCGCGAACAGGGGCGTCGCCGCCGGAATATAGCGCTGCAATCCGCCGATGAAGTGCATGAAGTCCGGTGTCTCGTCGCCATCGGCGTCCGAGAAGATGTTACTGCCCGTCTCGGTCGAGACGACCGAGTGGTGGATGTGCATCGCGCTGCCCGGTTCGCCCTCGATCGGTTTGGCCATGAAGGTGGCGTAGCAGTTGTGACGCAGCGCCGCCTCGCGGATCAGGCGCTTGAAGAAGAAGATCTCGTCGGCCAGCACGACAGGGTCGCCGTGGCGAAGATTGATCTCCAGTTGTCCCGCGCCGCCCTCCTGGGTGATGCCGTCGATCTCGAAGCCCTGGGCCTCGGCGAAGTCGTAGATGTCGTCGATGACGGGGCCGAATTCGTCGACCGCGCTGATCGAATAGGCCTGCCGTGCGGCGGCCGGACGACCCGAGCGCCCCACCATCGCCGCCACTTCCTTGGCAGGGTCGGTGTTGGGGGCGACAAGGTAGAATTCCATCTCGGGCGCGACTATGGGCGTCCAGCCCTGCGCGTTGTACAATTCCACCACGCGCTTCAGGACGTTCCTGGGGGCGAACGGCACCGGCTTGCCCGACTTGAGGAAGGCGTCGTGGATGACCTGAAGCGTCATGTCCGCGGTCCAGGGGGCAGCGGTCGTCGTCGCATAGTCGGGCCTCAGCACCATGTCGGGTTCGGTAAAGCCTTCCTCACCCGCAGCCTCGCCCCAATCGCCGGTGATGGTCTGGAAGAAGATCGAGTTCGGCAGGTAGAACATGGACTGTGTTGCGAACTTCGAGGCGGGCATGGCCTTGCCCCGCGCAATCCCCGAGAGGTCGGCAATGATGCACTCGACCTCGTCCAGCCGCTTGTCGCCGAGATAGTCGCGGGCGGCGTCTGGAATGCTGTCTAGCCAGTCAGACATGGCTGTTTTCCCTGAAGAACTTGACGATCTGTTCGGCCATCGCGGCGTTGTCGACGGGCTGATCCACCTGCGCCCTGGCGCGCTCGATCCGGTCCTCCGGCACGACGCCCGGGGCCCGCACGTTCAAGAGCAGGTCAACCGCGCCAAGGTCGAATTCGGGGTGCGGCTGAACCGACAGGGCCGGCCCCTTGTAACGGAACCCGGCGTAGCGACAGAAATCGCTCGACGCGATGGTTTCGGCCTCGGCGGGCGGTTCGACAACCTGATCCTGGTGCCAGGCGTTCAGCGCCAGCGTCTTGCCGTCGAAGCGATAATCGGTCCGCCCGACGCCCCAACCCTCGGAGAATTTCTCGACCTTGCCGCCCAGCGCCTGCGCGATGATCTGGTGTCCGAAGCAGATACCGACCAGAGGCACGCCTTCGGCATACGCCTTGTGGATGAAATCCTCCAATGGCCGGATGAACGGAAGATCCTCGTAGGCGCCGTGTCGCGACCCGGTGATCAGCCAGCCGTCGGCGTCGCGAACAGTCTGCGGAAACTCCATGTCCACGACGCTCCAGGTCTTGAAGGTCAGGCCGTGCCCGGACAGGAATTCGGAATAGAGGTCGGAATAGGTACGCGTGGGGTAGCCAGCCGCTTGTGGGAAGTGGCCGCATTGAAGAAAGCCGATCAGCATGGATCACCGTTTGACTGGATGCGGCGAACCTAGCCTTGGCCCAAATAACGGGCAAGAGGGATTTGATCAAAAGTTCAGGCGTGCGTTTCTCGCGGCCCGATCAAGAACCACGCGACGAACCCGATGCCCGGCAGGCCGACAAGCAGAATGGTCCAGAACGCCCGCGTCAGCAGACGCGTTCCCGACCGCATGACGGAGAGCCAGGCCCACATATTGAACGCCATCGCGATCAGCATCCCAAGACCGAGATATTCGATCACGCGCCGCCTCAGTCCAACCGGACGGCAGGGCTTGACTGGCGGTCGCTGGACGAGAAGCCCGCTTCTCCCAGACCGTACCATGCCCCGACCATGATCAGCGCCGTGACGGCGAACGCGGACAGCATCACTTTCATTCGGCGTCTCCTTTGCTCACGTATTGTCCTTGAGAAACTCTATCAGATCCAGACGGTCCTCGGGCTTCACGATCCGCTGCATGGGCATTTTCGAACCTGGAATGAAGTGGTCGGGCCCAAGATCGAACAGTTTGTCGATCGTCTCCTCGTTCCAGTCGATCCCCAGATCCGCCACCGTCCGGGAATAGGCATAGCCCGGAACACTGCCGGCGGGGCGTCCGAACAGGCCGGCAAGCGTCGGACCGGCGCGGCGAACCCCGTCATCCACCAGACTGTGACAAACCGAGCATTTGCGGCGAAACTGACGCTCGCCATTCGACATGGTGGCTGGATCGGCCAGAAACCCGCGCTGGCGGGTCGCGATGATCGGCGCGTCCAACTCGTTGTTCACCGGCCAGATGTAGGCCGCGTCGTCGATGCCCCCCGCCAACAGCCCAGTGCTGTCCGAGGTGAACGCCAAGGCCCAGACCGGGCCGTTGGCCGCGGCCTGATAATCGTCGACGATTCGCCATGTCGCCGTGTCCACCGTCATGACGAACCCTTCGCCATCGCCGACGGCCATTATGGCGCCATCCGGCGACAGGGCCATTGACAGGATCGGCCGACGCTCGAGCGTCAGGTCGGCGATCAGCGCGTCGGTCGCCATGTCGATGACCCGCGTGCCGCCGTCGACGGCGCCGTAGGCCAGCCATCCGTCGCCAACGAGCAGCTTGTTCACGCCGAAACCGTGTGTCACCAGAATCCGCGTCTCCTCTCCGGTCTGGGGATTCCAGGTGCGGATCGTGCCGTCGGCCGAGGCGGAGTAGAGCGTCGCGCCGTCTGGCGAGAAAGCCACGTCGCTGACCGAGGATTCGTGCCCGGTCAGCTCGCTCAGCGCGTCTCCGGTCCGGACATTCCAGAGCCGCACCGCGCCGTCCCAGGCCGCGGAGGCGAGCAATTCGCCATCGGGCGAAATCGCCAGTCCGTTCACCTGTCCCTTGTGGCCCTCAAGGCGGTACAGGTGTTCGCCGGCGGGCAGGTTCCAGATCTGGACCGCGAAGTCGTCGCCGCCCGAGGCCGCCCGGTCTTCGCCGAGAAACAGCACCGTCTTCACCGCCGCTTCGTGACCGTCCAGCCAGGTGACCTGGTCGCTTCCCAGGGTCCAATAGCCGACCGAATTGTCGAAACTTGCCGTCAGCGCATGCGAGCCGTCCGGCGAGACGGCGGCGTCCATCACCGGCCCACCGTGGCCGACGAGCGCTCGGAAATCGGCCGCCGCCGCCGGCACGGCCATCAGGGCAAGACTCAAAGCCAGCCGCAGCATGTCATTCGGCCGGCGTCGCCTGTTCCGGTGCCTTGCTTTCCTTGGCCTGCACTTCCTCGACCCAAAGGCTGTGATGCTCCTTGGCCCAATTCAGGTCCACCTCGCCCGAGCCCATCGCGTCATAGGCTCCCTCCATCCCGAGGCTGCCGATATAGATATGGGCAATGATGATCCCCATCAGGATGAAGCTGACCAACGAGTGCCAGATTTGCGCGTGCTGCATCTCGGAGTGGGGCGTCAGGGTCTCGGGAAGCGGACCGTAAAGCGGCAGTTCGGTGATCCCGATCGCGCGCAACTTTTCGAACGTCGCCGCGAACATGGGGAATTCGAACGGGAACAGAAGCGAGATGCCGGAGGCCGAGATCGAACCGCCCAGGATGATCACGGACCAGAAGATCAGCTTCTGTCCCGCGTTGAACTTCTTGGCGGGCGGATGGCCCGACCCGATGATCCCGCCGCCCTTGGCGAACCAGACCAGGTCGTGACGGCTTGGCAGGTTGTGGATGACCCACATCACGAAGACCATGACCAACGCCAGCATGAAGGCCCAGGACACGTTGTTGTGGACCCATTTCGACGCCAGCGCCAGGGTCGCATAGGCGTCCTTGCCGATCCAGTCCATCAGACCGTTGCGCCCGAACAGGACGATCAGTCCGGTGATGCCCAACAGGATGAACGAGCCGGCCAGAAGCCAATGCGCGAAGCGCTCGATGGCCTTGAAGCGCTGAATGGTCACGCCGGCCTTGCCGTGCGAGATGCGGATGCGGCCCCGTATCAGATAGAACAGGGCCAGAAGCACGATCACACCCAGAAGGAAATAGCCGCCGTAGGTGCGAAGCGGTCCTTCGCGGAATTGCAGCCAGGACATGCCGCTGTCCTGAACCAGAAGCGTCGCACCGGGATTGCGGACCTGGCTGGTGACCGCCGCATCGCCGAACCGAAGCGCGCGCCACAACTCCGGATCCGATGCGCCGCCCAACGTGCCAAGCGGATCGGTCGGCGCGGCGGCGGCGTCGGGGTTGCCGGTGGCGTTGCGGCGGAAGGAGTTGTCGACCTCTTCGCCACGCTGGCGGCGCAGGATGTCCTCGAGCGTCTGCGCCCCGCCGGTCTCGGCGCGCGGCGTCTCGGCGGCGGCCGGATCGATGGCGTCCTGCGCCAAGACCGGGACGGTCATCAAGCCGAGGGCGATGACGAACCCCAGGATAAGCCGGTGTATCACGGTTCTCTCTCCCATCTCGATGGCGGGCGCTCTGTGGCGCCTTGTTTGCGACAATCGAGCTACAAGGACCAGCGCACCGTCGGCGCGGGTCATGCCCGTCTTGCAAAGGGCGCCCCGACCGATGCCGGGGCGCCCCTTATCTTGACCAGGAAAGGGGGCGTCAGCCGCCCTTCTGATCGTAGGCCGTGCCCCAGCCCCAAGCGCCGGATCCGAAGCCCCGGGCCACGACGCGCTCGCGGTAGATATCGCTGACGTCGTCGCCGTCGCCTGCGAGAAGCGCCTTGGTCGCGCACATCTCGGCGCAGATCGGCAGCTTGCCCTCGGCCATACGGTTGCGGCCGTACTTCGAGAACTCGGCGTTCGACATATCCTCTTCGGGGCCACCGGCGCAGAAGGTGCATTTGTCCATCTTGCCGCGGCTGCCGAAGTTGCCGGCCTGCGGGAACTGCGGCGCGCCGAAGGGGCACGCGTAGAAGCAGTAGCCGCAGCCGATGCAGAGGTCCTTGGAATGCAGCACCACACCGTCGTTGGTCTGGTAGAAGCAGTCCACCGGGCAGACCGCCATACAGGGCGCATCCGAACAATGCATGCAGGCGACCGAGATCGAGCGTTCGCCCGGATCGCCGTCATTGATCGTCACGACCCGGCGGCGGTTGATGCCCCACGGAATCTCGTGCTCGTTCTTGCAGGCCGTGACGCAGGCGTTGCACTCGATGCAGCGTTCGGCGTCGACGAGGAATTTAACTCGTGCCATTTCTCTTTCTCCTCCCTTACGCCGCGGTGATCTTGCAGAGCGTGGCCTTGGTCTCCTGCATCTGCGTCACGGAGTCGTAGCCATAGGTCTGCGCGGTGTTCGAGCTTTCGCCCAGGACATAGGGGTCGGCCCCCTTGGGGTATTTCGACCTTCGATCCTCGCCCTGAAAATGCCCGCCGAAGTGGAAGGGCATGAAGGCCACGCCTTCGCCCACCCGGTTGGTCAGCATGGCCATCACCTTGACCTTACCGCCCTCGGGGCCTTCGACCCAGACCTGCTGGCCGTCCCGGACACCGATGTTGTTCGCGGTGCGCGGGTTGATCTCGACGAACATGTCCTGCTGCAACTCGGCCAGCCAGGGGTTCGACCGGCTTTCGTCCCCGCCGCCCTCGTATTCGACCAGACGGCCGGAGGTGAGGATGATCGGATAGTCGGACGAGAAGTCCTTGTCCTGGATCGACTTGTAGAGCGTGGGCACCCGCCAGAACGATTTGTCGTCGTAGGTCGGGTAATCCGCCACAAGATCGCGCCGGTTCGAGTACAGCGGTTCGCGATGCACCGGCACCGGGTCGGGGAAGGTCCAGACGACCGCACGGGCCTTTGCGTTCCCGAAAGGCGCGCATTCGTGCTTGATCGCCACCCGCTGGATGCCGCCGGAAAGGTCGGTCTTCCAGTTGGTGTTCGGACCCGCCACGGCGTCGATCGCCGCGCGTTCCTCGTCCGTCAGATCGCCATCCCAGCCGAGGTCCATCAGCATCTGCATCGTGAATTCGGGATACCCGTCCTGAATTTCCGATCCGACGCTGTAGACGCCCTCGGCCAGCAGGTTGTCTCCGTCCTTCTCGACGCCGAAGCGCGCACGGAACGTCAGACCGCCCTGCGAGACGGGAAGCGACATATCGTAGAGGTTCGCCGTGCCCGGGTGACCCATCTCGGGCGTGCCCCAGCAAGGCCACGGCATGCCGTAGTAGTCGCCGTCCGCCGGGCCGCCAATCGCACGCAGCGACGTCTTGTCGAACGTGTGCTGGTTCTGCATGTGCAGACGCAGGCGCTCGGGCGACTGTCCGGTATAGCCGATGGTCCACATGCCGCGGTTGATTTCGCGGGTGAGGTCCTCGATGCTCGGCTCTCCGTTCTCGGCCACCGCGATATTGCGGAAGATCCGGTCGTGGAAGCCGAACTTCTCGGCGAATTTGGCCATGATCGTGTGATCCGGCAGCGACTCGAACAGCGGTTCGACGACCTTTTCACGCCATTGAAGCGACCGGTTCGACGCGGTGACCGAGCCAAGGGTCTCGAACTGCGTGCAGGCCGGCAGAAGATAGGCGCCGTCCGTTCGGTCATGCAGGATCGCCGAAACGGTCGGATAGGGGTCGACGACGACCAGAAGGTCCAGCTTCTCCATCGCCGCCTTCATCTCGACCATGCGGGTCTGAGAGTTCGGCGCGTGGCCCCAGAGAACCATGGCCCGGGTGTTGTCAGGCTGGGTCAGGTTCTCCTTGTCTTCCAGAACACCGTCGATCCAGCGCGACACCGGAATGCCCCGCTCGTTCATCATCGGCAGATCGGCGCCGTCCTTGCCCTTGCCGGGAAGAACCGCGAACCGGCTCTTCAGCCAGTCCAGATCCTCTTCCCAGACGCGGGCGAAGTGCGCCCACGAGCCGTCGGCCAGACCGTAGTAGCCGGGCAGCGTATCGGCCAGAACACCAAGGTCGGTCGCGCCCTGCACGTTGTCGTGGCCGCGGAAGATGTTGGTGCCGCCCCCGCTGGTGCCCATATTGCCCAGCGCAAGCTGAAGCACGCAGTAGGCACGCGTGTTGTTGTTGCCGTTCGTGTGCTGGGTGCCGCCCATGCACCAGATCACGGTGCCGGGGCGGTTGTTGGCCATGGTGCGCGCCACGCGCTCCAGCTGGCTGCCTGGCACGCCGGTGACACGTTCGGTCTCCTCGGGCGTCCACTTGGCCACCTCGGCCTTGATCTGGTCCATGCCCCAAGTCCGGGTGCGGATGAACTCCTTGTCCTCCCAGCCGTTCTCGAAGATGTGCCAGAGGATGCCCCAGATCAGCGCCACGTCCGAACCGGGCCGGAACCGCACGTATTCGTCGGCATGGGCCGCAGTCCGCGTGAAGCGCGGGTCGAGCACGATGAGCGGCGCGTTGTTCTGCTCTTTCGCACGCAGCACGTGCAGCAGAGAGACGGGATGCGCCTCGGCGGGGTTGCCGCCGATGATAAAGATCGCCCGGCTGTTGTGGATGTCGTTGTAGCTGTTCGTCATGGCGCCGTAGCCCCATGTGTTCGCCACACCCGCAACCGTCGTCGAGTGACAGATCCGCGCTTGGTGGTCGATGTTGTTCGTGCCCCAGTAGGCCGCGAACTTGCGATACAGATAGGCCTGTTCGTTGTTGAACTTGGCCGACCCCAGCCAATAGACGCTGTCCGGTCCGCTTTCCTCGCGGATCGCCATCATCTGGTCGCCGATCTCGTTGACCGCCTCGTCCCAGCTGATGCGGGTCCATTCGCCATCGACCAGCTTCATCGGATACTTCAGACGACGCTCGCCGTGGGCGTGCTCGCGCACCGCCGCGCCCTTGGCGCAGTGGGCGCCCAGGTTGAACGGGCTGTCCCAGGCGGGCTCCTGACCCGTCCAGACGCCGTTTTCCACTTCGGCCAGAACCGTGCAGCCCACCGAGCAGTGGGTGCAGACGGACTTGATGACCTCGACCTTTCCGGTACCGTTCGCCTGTTGCGCGGCAGCGGGCGTCACCCGGCCCAGACCGGCGGAAAACGCGGCCAGGCCGCCGACGGCCAGACCCGATCCCCGAAGGAACGAACGCCGGTCCACTTTCGTACCCGCAACGCGGGACAGGACCGGAGACGGACGAGTGCTGCGATTGGCAGCGCCTGTCTTCTTTCTCAGCATCTTCTACCTCCCTCGAAGATCAGAACCGGGCGGACGCCAGGTATTGCTTGACGTGCTCGGTCTTCTTGTAGCCCGAGCCCTGAACGACTTCGTCGGCGGCGGCTTCCGTCGTGCCGACAGCCATCGCGGCGACCGCGGCGGGTGCCGAGGTTCCTGCGAGTTTCAGGAAGTCGCGACGGCTTGCGCCATCCTTCTTCTTTTTCGCGTCCATGGGTTCTCCTCCCTTTCATCGACGCCGGGTTCCGGACCCCGGGCGTCAGGTCTCCATCCTGAAGGCTTCGATCTCGATCTCCATGAAGGCGCGGCCGATCTTGCCGACCGGCGCGTAGAAGACCGAACCTTCGGCGGCCTCCAGATCCGTGAAGAAGTGTCCGGCCCAGGTCGCCACATGCGTGTTGAAGAACGCATGCTGGTCCTCGACCGAAAGCGGGTCGCCATAGGTGCCGCGAATCAGACCCGCCATGATCTCGCACAGCGTGGCGATGTGGTCCTCGGGCTCCTTGACGTCGTCGTTGCGCTGAATGCCAAGCTGACCCATGTGGCCACGCAGGCGTGCCAGCGGCTTCTCGTTCAGGAAACCGGTCAGGTAATAGCTGGCGTAGGGCAGCAGCTCGCCACGGCCCAAACCGATGAACAACGCGGTATACTCGCGCTCGACCGTCTTGGCTTTCATGCCCTTGGCGACCGTCGCCAAAGCCGTGATTCCCTGCCCCAGATCCGAATCGTCACCGGACAGCCGGGCGGCGTTGTCTATCGTGTCCTGAGATGGTGCGCGGGCCAGCAGTTGCGCCAGCATGGCATACAGGTCCGCGCGCAGAAGATCCTCCTCCGCAATGCCTTCCCTGACCACGGCCGCTTGGCTCTGTTCCTTCACTTCGGTTCCCTGAATACCGTTGTGTGCAGACAGGCTAGAGTATCTTGCACCGATTGGGCAAATGATATTTCCAATTTCGTGCGTTCACTTTTTCTGAATTCGTCAGGTCTTGAAGCTCATCCGCCTGGGACGAAAGCCGAAATCGTCTTCTGCGCTGTCGTCGGCGCCTTCTGCAACCTGTCGTGACGGGCCGTCTTGCCGTTCCGGTTCCCGCGGAGGCACAGCCGTATCGCCATTCTCGACCGCTTCGTCTTCGATCTCGGCAATTTCGGGCTCGTCGACCGCAGGCTGCGCGTCAGCCGGTGCCGGCTCGTCCTCGGGCAAATCCCGCAGGAAACCACGGCCGACCTTGTAGGCCGTCGCGATGACCTTTTGCGTCAGCTCGGGCGACCGGAAATCGTCGTCATAGTCGTTCAGCCCGTCCAGGTTGGCCAGAACCGGATTCGACCTCCACAAAACACGCAGCGCCCGCTTGCGCAGGAATTCCGGCACGCCGGCCTTCATGAACGCGCTGAAATCGTCGCCGGTCGAGAGCGACTCCGGGACCGGCAGGTCAAGCCGCCGGAGCAACTCGATCTCGGCCTCGGGTGTCTCGGGTTCGGCGATGTCCGCGGCCGGTTCGGGACTTGTCGGCTCTGACGCGACGTCCTCCTGCGCGACGCGCCGCTTGCGCCGTGACCAGCGCGCGAACAGATCGTCGTCTTCATTCATCTCGACGAACCTTCTGCGCGGTCGGGCTGCGGTAGACATCCGCGACCTGGCGGATCCGGGCATCGCCGATACCGTCCTCGACCAGATCGACCCGCTTTCTGTCGCGCTTGCGCTTGACGAACGGCACCTCTTCGTAATGCGCGTCGCAAAATCTGCGGATCGTGTCGATCAACGCGGCGGGCATCGCCACGGGCTCGACCATTACCTCGTCGCTGTCCTGCCATTCCTGTGCGCGATCCGCCGAGGCCGTCACCGCGTGCACGTCGATCCCGTGGTCATTTGCGGCATTCACGCCCTTGTCCAACACCACGAAGACCGAGGGCGGCGTCATCATCAGCGAGATTCGGTAACTCTCCACCTCGGTATGATGCAGATCCAGCGGCACCGTCGCGGCATGAAACTCGGTCACGTCTCCGTCTTCGCGCAGCACGCGAAAGCCGCCGGGTCCCGCGTTCGGAATGACCGCTGTTGCAGACCACGCCCACTTGGCCCAACGCGTCACGCCCGGGCGCCGGCGAAGCACGACGCCCAACGGGACCTCCAGGGATCTGGGCATTGCTGCATCCGACATGCGCGATCTCCCTCTTTCGGTCCGTCACAAAACACCGCCCGATTGCCATTGTCAAAACATCTGACCAGAATGTCCGACGGCGCGAACCGGAAGAAAGACGGGATCCACATGACCAAGATCACCAGACTGCTGATGTGCTCATGCGAGGGCACAATGACCGTCGATCCGGAATCCGCCTCGCACGCTTTGGGCGGCGCCGAGGTCAAACGGTCCGATCGCCTTTGCACCGTGGATCTGGACATGGCCGCCAAGGCCCTGGGCGAGGACGGCACGACGCTGATCGCCTGCGGGCAGATGGCCACCCTTTTCGAAGAGTTGGCCGAGGACATCGGCGCTCCGGGCGGTCTAGTCACGGCCGACATCCGCGACCGCGCCGGCTGGACCGCCGACGCATCGGCCACGGCGAAGCAGGCCGCGCTTCTGGCCGAGGCGGTGCTGCCGCAACCGGTGACGCCGGCGAAGGACGTGGTGAGCGAGGGCACCTGCCTGGTTCTCGGCGCGTCGAACGCGGCCCTGCCCGCAGCTCAGGCCCTGTCGGCGCAACTGGCCGTGACCTGTATCCTGTCCGACGCGCCGGATGACCTTGTGCCGACCGCCGCGTTCGACGTGGCATTGGGCCGCCTGAAATCGGCGACGGGCGCACTGGGCGGCTTCACGATCACGATCGACGGATATCGTCCGATGCAGCCCGGCGGTCGCGGAGCGGCGAGCTTCGGAGAGGCGGCGGACGGTGCGAAATCGACCTGTGACATCATCGTTGACCTGCGTGGCGAGGGCCCGCTGTTTCCGGCCGACCACAAGCGCGAGGGCTATGTCCGCGCCGATCCCGGCGATCCGCTGGCGGTGCGCGCGGTGATCGCCCAGGCGTTGGACATGCAGGGCGTCTTCGAGAAACCGCTGTATATCCGGTTCGAGCCGACGCTATGCGCCCATTCCCGCGCCTCGCGCCCGGGCTGCGACCGCTGCCTGACCGTGTGCCCCACCGGCGCGATCACGCCTGCGGGCGAGATAGTCAGCATAGACCCCGACATTTGCGCCGGATGCGGCGCCTGCGCCGCCGTCTGTCCCTCGGGGGCGGCCAGCTACGACGACCCGCCGGTCGGGCACCTGTTCTCGCGCCTGCGCACATTGGCCTCGAGCTGTCGCAAGGCGGGCGGCCGCGCCCCCCGCGCGCTGTTCCACGACCCCGATCACGGGGGCGAGATGATCCGCCTGTCGGCCCGCTTCGGACGCGGCCTGCCGGCCGACGTGATCCCGGTCGAGGTGCCGAACGTCGAGGGCGTGGGCCATGCCGAGATGCTGGCGGCGCTGGGTGTCGGCTTTTCCGCCGTCTCGATGCTGCCGGGCCCGCGCACCGATCTGACGGTGCCCGAGCGCGAACTTGCGCTGGCGCGTGCCATCGCCGGAGAGGACGCGCAACTTGCCATCCTCGATGCCGCCGATCCCGACGCGTTGGAGGATGCACTGTACGGCGCAAAGGCAGGTCCCGTACTTGCCGAGCCGATCCTGCCCCTCGGCGGCCGGCGCGAAGTGACACGGACCGCCGCGGCGGCGATCAATCCATCCGACGCGCCGATCCCTCTGCCCGTCGGCGCACCCTACGGCGCGGTCGTCCTCGACACCGATGCCTGCACGCTCTGCCTGGCCTGCGTGTCGCTTTGTCCCGTCGGCGCGTTGGGCGAGAACCCGGACAAACCACAGGTCAACTTTCAGGAGGCCGCCTGCCTGCAATGCGGCATCTGCGCCTCGACCTGTCCCGAATCCGCGATCACGCTGAAACCACAGTTGAATCTCTCGAATGAGGCGCTCGCCCACCGCGTTCTTCACCAGGAAGAGCCGTTCGAATGCATCGAATGCGGCAAGCCGTTCGGCGTGAAGTCCACGATCAATCGGATCGTCGAAAAGCTGGAGGGCCAGCACTGGATGTACACGAACTCCGACAACGTGAAACTGATCCAGATGTGCGACGATTGCCGCGTGAACGCGCAATACCATCAGGAAAACTCGCCGTTCCGGATCGGCGACCGGCCCAGGCCGCGCACGACCGACGATTACCTGAAGGAAAAGAAACCGAACTGAGCGGTGCGCACTTCCTTGGCGGCGAGGCTGGCAAGCGCGCACCGGCGCACCATATCCTGCATATGCCAATGCAACGACGCGCCTTCCTTGCGATTTCGGCCGCCGCGCTGGCCGCGCCGAACCTGTCACGCGCCGACGACGCGCTGAGTGCAATCCGCGCGCGTGCGGGCGGTTTCGACCAATTGCACAGTCTGATCGTCGAGAAGGCAGGCGAGACGCTGATCGAGGATCGGTTCGCCGGCCCCGCGCTTGACCGGCCTGCCAACATCAAGTCGGTGTCCAAGACCATTGTCGCCACGCTACTCGGCATCGCCATCGACAAGGGCTTGGTGCCCTCGGTCGATGCGAGCCTGGGCCAGGTCGCCCCCCGTCTGCTCCCCGCCGCCGCCGATCCCCGCGCAAGGGACATAACGCTTGAAGATCTCGTGACGCTTCGCGCCGGGCTCGAGCGCACGTCCGGGCCGAACTACGGCGGCTGGGTATCCAGCGGCAATTGGGTGGCCGATGCGCTGTCGCGCCCCTTCGTCGACCGGCCCGGCGGGCGTATGCTCTACTCCACAGGCTCGACCCATATCCTGGGCGCGGCCCTGACCGAGGCCTCGGGACAATCGCTGCATGCGCTGGCCCGCGACTGGATCGGCCGGCCGCTCGGCATCGAGATCCCGCCCTGGACGCGCGATCCGCAGGGTTATTTCATGGGCGGCAACGAAATGGCGCTCAGCCCACGAGCGATGGTGCGGTTCGGCGAGATGATCCGGATGGGCGGCACATGGGACGGTGAGCGGATCGTCAGCGAGACCTGGATTGCGCGATCGCTGACGCCGGTGACCCGGTCGCCATGGTCGGGCCTCGGCTATGGGTACGGCTGGTTCACCGGAATGACCGGCGGCACGTCATATGCGCTGGCCCGCGGCTATGGCGGCCAGGTCATCGCGGTGGCGCCCGAGGCCGGAATCACCGTCGCCATCACCTCCGATCCCACACAGCCCGCTCGGTCGGGCGGGTACTTCGGTGATCTGAAGACGCTGATCGAGACCGACATCCTGACGGCTCTCGCCTGACCCCTGGAAGTCAACGCGCGCTGCCATCTACTTCGACTGAACGCGTGCGCCCAGGTCCTTGGGTTCGATGGTATCGACGAAGGCCGCGATTGCTTCGATCTCGTCCAGCGTGATCTCGACCGGGGCGACATGGATCTGACGCTTCGGATCGAACGGTTCGGTCACGCCTTCGACCTGGGTGAATGACGGGTGCGGATTGTGGACATAGAAGGCGCGGAACAGGTCCGGCCAGTTCTCGCGCCCACGCAGAGCCCCGAAGGACGGCGTCGAGCCGATACCGCCCATCCGGTTCCTCTCGTCCACGACGTGACAGCGTCCGCAATGCACCAGCGCAAGCCTTGCGCCAAGGGCCTTGTCGCCTTCGAAAGTCTCGGCCTCTTGGACGACGACGACCTTGACCTCGGTCGAATAGACCGGCGTGCCGTCCTGTTCGAAACTCTCGATTGCGGCCTTGCCCGGAACCGATTGCAGCCAATCCAGAAAGGTCGCGGCCTGTTCCGCAACTCCGGAATCTTCGGTCTCGATCGCCAGGTACCAGACGCGGTCGTCCGCATCGACCATGATCCGGAACCCGCCCGGCTCGTCGCTCAGCACCATGTCCGCCGCACCATTGGCGACGGGTTCAACGCGGATGCGGTGCTTGAAGCCAAAGCGCGGCAGGATCTGTTTGTCGAACCCGCTTTCCAGCATGTGGTCCGGCATCCGGATCGTCAGGTCCTGCGCGGATGCCATGGCCGCGAACCCTGCCGTCAAAACCACCAGTCCTATCGTTCGCGCGAAAGCGATCTTGAACCTCCCTGTTGATCCGATGATTATCCGCCACCGAGAACAAAGCAAGTTCCGCAAATCCCAAGGGAGGATGCCATGTCGGATGATGGCTTCAACATGTCGCTGAGAAAGTTCCTCAAGACCGTGGGCGTCACGTCCCAGCAGGAGATCGAGGAAGCGGTGCGCGACGCACGCGACGCCGGGCGCCTGCCTAGCGGCTCGGTGACCGCGAAAGTCGTGCTGACGATCGGCGATCTTGACCTGACGCACGAGGTCGCGGGCCAGATCGAAATGCCGGAGGGCGACTGACTTGGCCGATGAAGGCAAGGTCCTCGACACGCTGAAGAAGATCGTCGATCCGGCCCGGGGCACCGACATCGTGTCCTCTGGACAGGTCAAGTCGCTGAAGATCGCGGACGGCGCGGTCAGCTTCGTGCTCGAGGTCGATCCCGCGCGGGGCGGCGCGATTGAACCGCTGCGCGCCGCCGCCGAACAGGCGGTCCGGGCGCTCGATGGCGTCACCAGCGTCAGCGCGGTCTTGACCGCGCATTCCGCCAGCGGGCAGGCTCCCCGTCCGGCGCCGAAAGGCCCCGTACCCGATCTTGGGCTGAAGGATTTCACGCCAAAGCCCAAGGCTCCGTCCGGTCCCGTTCCGCTAACCGGCGTGAAAAAGGTCATCGCCGTCGCCTCGGGCAAGGGTGGCGTCGGCAAGTCGACGGTGTCGTCCAACCTGGCCGTTGCGCTGGCCGCGCGTGGGCTGAAGGTGGGCCTGCTGGACGCCGATGTCTACGGCCCCTCGCAGCCCCGGATGCTAGGCATCTCGGGCCGGCCCTCGGCCGCGGGCAACACGATCCTTCCGCTCAGAAATCACGGCGTCACCGTCATGTCGCTGGGCCTGATGGTGCAGGAGGACGAGGCCATCGTCTGGCGCGGCCCGATGCTGATGGGCGCGCTGCAACAAATGCTTTCCCAGGTCCAGTGGGGCACGCTGGATGTCCTCCTGGTCGATCTACCCCCCGGCACGGGCGATGTGCAGATGACGCTGTGCCAGAAGACTCAGGTGGCCGGCGCCGTCGTGGTCTCTACCCCGCAGGACATCGCGTTGATCGACGCCAAGAAGGGCATCGACATGTTCAACCGGATGGAAACGCCGATCCTGGGCATCGTCGAGAACATGGCCGCCTTCGTCTGCGACGGTTGCGGCAAGGTGCATCACCCCTTCGGCCACGGCGGCGCCCGGGCCGAGGCCGAACGCCTGGGTGTGCCTTTCCTCGGAGAGATCCCGCTGCACCTCGGGATCCGGATCGCCGGCGATGGCGGCGCGCCCATCGTCGCGGCCAAGCCCGAGGGCGAGGAGTCACAAGCGTTCTGGACGTTGGCCGATCGCCTGATCGAGACGGTCATGGCGGAGCGATGAACGGCACCCGCGCACTGGAGTTCCCGCCGCTTCTGACCGGCATTGCCGTCGCAGGCGATCCGTTTCAGGCGGCACTGGCAGCCGTCTCGGACGAGGTCGAACCGGGCGCCGTGTTCTATGGCGCCGATCCGGCCCGGATGCAGGCCGCGATCGTCCTCGCGCCCGAAGAACCGCTGCACTCCGCGCTGCGGGTCAGCTTCGCCGTGGCTCTGGGGCTGAACGATGCTCTGGGCGCCCTCGCGCCGCCCGAGGTCGGCGTGCACCTGGCCTGGCCCGATCGGATCAAGGTGAACGGGGCCTATTGCGGACAACTGGCAATGGCCGCCAGCACCGGCGCACCGGAGGCCGAACCCGACTGGCTGATCGTCGGTCTCGATGTGCCGTTCGCGCTGCCTGGCGAAGCGGAACCCGGCCACAATCCGGACCGCACCTCGCTTTACGAGGAAGGCTGCGGCGATCTGCCGATCCCCGACCTGATCGAAGCCTGGGGCCGGCACATGATGAACTGGCTGCACATCTACCTGACAGATGGCTTCGAGCCGCTGCACCGCGAATGGCGCACCAAGGCGGACGGGCTGGGCCAGATGGTGAGCTATCCGCGGGACGGCACGTTCATCGGGCTGGACGAACGTGGCGGCATGATCCTGAGGTCGGGTGATACGACGCGCATCCTTCCGCTGACGGATTTCCTGACCCGATGAATGTTACGACGCTCGCCGCCGCGGCCTTCGCCGGTCTCGCCGTCTTTCCGACAGCGGCGCAAGTCGCGCTGGTCCTGGGAGCGCCCTGGGGGTCGATCACGATGGGCGGGCGCTGGCCCGAAAAACTTCCTCCCGCTGCGCGCTTCGGCGCGGCGATTCAGGCGACGATCCTGGTCTGTCTTGCGGCCATCGCGCTCGATCATGCGGGGGTCATCGGTATTGGCCTGCCGGGCGCCGCAATCTGGGTCGTCGCGGGGGTCACCTGCCTCTCGGCGGTTCTGAACAACATAACGCCCTCCCGGATCGAGCGTCGTCTCTGGGGGCCGGTGACGATACTCATGGCCGCCCTCGCGCTGTTCCTTGCCATCACCTGAGGCTTGATCTTCCGATACTCAGTCGTCACCGTGCCTTGACCCTGGCAGAGGAGCCACGATGAACTTCGCCCGCGTGATCCGGATGGACGAAAGCGATCTGAATGTCTTTCACGCCGCCGCCGAGCCCGGCGAATGGGCGATCCCCGGCACCTTCGCTTTCTCGAACTGGACCGAGGACGACCTGACCGGCAAATCGCGCCAGGAATTCGCGCATGGCTGGCTGGGGCTGGAAAGCTTCGGTCGCGCCTCGGTCGTCGCCGTGACCTCGATCACCGAAGCCGAGCGTGCGGCGCTGGTCGACATCCTGGCCTTTCATTTCACCGAAGCCTGGGGCGCCCCCAATATGGAGGCCGCTCGCCCCGTGGCGGAGGAAGAGATCGCCCACATGGCCCAGATGTGCAGCGATCAGGTCGAGAACACGCTGATGGTCATCGAACGCGAGCTGACCGACGCCGGTGTGAAGGACCGTTTTCGTCTCATCCCGCCACAGGGCGCATCGCTCGAGGCGTTCGCTGTCCACGGGGATTGACCGCGGCCGAAAAGCTCAGCCGTCGGTTTCGGGCGTGATACCGGTGTCGATGAATTTGCCGTCAGGACGCATCAGATACCACCAGCCACCGAAGGAATGGATCGCCTGGCCTACGGGTTCCTGACCCGGCTGGTCCTCGAAGAAATAGAACAACGGTTCGCCGGCATAGACAGCGACCCGTCCGGCCTGGTCCTCGATCGTTCCCGCAAGCTCGGGGTCAAGGCCCTCGCCGACGGCGATATCGGTGCCGCTGAACACGGGCGGCCAGCGTTCACGGCAGGGATCGAGACAGGATTCGAGCGGTGCAAGACCGTCGCCGCCCCTGAGCTCGGTCTCGAACGCATAGACGGGACGGCCGTCCGGGCCGACGACGTGCTCGCCGTAATCCTCGCTGATGCCGATTGACAGGAACGGCTCTGCGTGAGCCGCCGAAAGGGTCAAAGCGGCCATACCGATGGCGGAAAGATAAATCACTGTGCGCATACTGCCTCCAATGGGTGTCCTTGAAGGATGAACGCGTGCAGGGGATCCCTGTTCCGCCCGGCGCGCCGAACGAAAAAAGGCCGGGCGCAAGGCCCGGCCAGTCCAACAGGGAGGTACCATGCCATAACCCGGACATGGAAACGGGAACCGTATTCGTCATGCGACCAGACGATAGCCGCCCGACTCGGTCACAAGTAAACGCGCATTCGACGGGTCTGGCTCTATTTTTTGTCGCAGACGATAAATATGTGTCTCGAGTGTGTGCGTTGTGACACCCGCGTTATATCCCCAGACCTCGTGCAAGAGCACGTCGCGGGGCACCACACCCTCGCTCGCACGGTAGAGGAACTTCAGGATGTTCGTCTCTTTCTCGGTCAGACGAATCTTCTTTTCGTCCTCTGTTATCAACATCTTCTGTGCCGGCTGGAACGTGTAGGGTCCAAGCTGGAAGACGGCGTCTTCGGATTGTTCGTGCTGGCGAAGCTGCGCCCTGATGCGCGCCAGCAACACCGGAAACTTGAAAGGCTTCGTCACGTAGTCGTTCGCCCCAGCGTCGAGGCCAAGAATCGTGTCGGCGTCCGAATCATGCCCCGTGAGCATCAGCACCGGGCATTTCACGCCGTGCTTTCGCAGCACCCGGCACAATTCGCGTCCGTCGGTATCGGGCAGGCCCACGTCCAGAATGACCAGGTCGTAGATGCCCTGCTTGACCTTTTCCATTGCTTCGGCGCCGCTGGCGGCCTCGAAGACATCGAAGTCCTCGGTCATCACCAACTGCTCGCCCAGCGCCTCGCGCAGGTCGTCGTCGTCATCGACGAGCAGTATCTTCTTCAGGTTCTGAGCCATCTTGTCCTCCGTACCCCTATTATGCGGGAAATGCGGTGCCGGATCAGTCTTCGCAAGATTTGCTGCAATTCCTCACGCGCTCGTGTCATGCCCGTGCCAAATGTTTCAAATGGCGGGAAATCTGGCTACAGGGAAGAGGCGAAAGGAACCTGCTGCACGATGGCCCTGATCCCCACCCCCGCCGAGGCGCTGGCGCGCGCGCTGACCGACCTTCGGCTTGGCCTGCCGGTCGCGGTCATGGGCGACGGCGCCCTTGTGCTGGTCACGGCCGCCGAAGGGTTGTCTGGCGCGCGATTGCGGGATCTGACGGACAGCGGCTCCACCGTCCTGACCGTCACGGCCCGCCGGGCCGAAACGCTGCGCGCCCGCGCCTATGACGGCGACATCGCGCGACTGATCCTGCCGGGAGAGGTCACGGCCGACTGGATACGCGCAGCCGCGGACCCCAAGGACGACCTGTCGACCCCGATGAAGGGTCCGTTCGAAAGCGCGCGCGGCGGAGAGGCGGCCCTGCACCGGCTGGCGATCCGGTTGACCAAGTCGGCGCATCTTCTGCCCGCGGCGCTGGTCACGGATATCGCAGATCCGCCGCCCAAGGACTTGACCCTGTTGCGGGCCGGGGATCTGAAGGGGCTGCTTGGTGCCGCGCCGGCGCACCGCGCCGTGGTCTCGGGCCGGGTGCCCTTGGGCGTGTCCGAGGCCGGGCGTGTGCACGTCTTCCGGCCCGAAGACGGCGGAGAGGAACATTACGTCTGCGAGATCGGACGTCCTCCGCGCGACAGACCGGTGCTGGCGCGCCTGCACTCGGCCTGCTTCACGGGCGATGTGCTGGGCTCGCTCAAATGCGATTGCGGACCGCAGTTGCACACCGCTCTGGCGCAGATGGGACAGGAGTGCGCGGGGGTGCTTCTCTATCTGAACCAGGAGGGTCGGGGCATCGGGCTGGCCAACAAGATGCGGGCCTATGCGTTGCAGGATCAGGGCTTCGATACGGTCGAGGCCAATCACCGTCTGGGCTTCGAGGATGACGAGCGCGATTTCCGCGTCGGCGGGGACATCCTGAAGCGACTGGGCTTCGGTGCGGTGCGGCTGATGACCAACAATCCCGCCAAGGTGCGCATGATGGAAGCCCAAGGCATCGAAGTGACCGAACGCGTGCCGCTCAAGGCCGGGCTCAATCCGCTGAACGAGACGTATCTCGACGTGAAGGCGAAGAAGTCGGGGCATATCCTGTGACCGTTTCGCCGCCATCGGCGGCGAACGTCCGGGGGCGCTCCCCCCGTCGCCATTGTCGCTCGGACCAATGGCGCATCCAATGACGCCCCCCCGGGATGTTTGCAGGCCGATGAAGCACGACATGGTTCTTACCCCGACCGGGCTTCGGTTTCATGGCAGGCGATTGCCCTGCACCGTCGGGCGTGGCGGGGTCCGTGCCGACAAGCGCGAAGGCGACGGTGCCACACCGGTGGGCGTTCATCGGATCGTCGGCATGTTGTATCGCGCCGACCGGATGGCGCGGCCGACGGATTGGGCGCTGCCGATCCGGCCCGGCGATCTTTGGTGCGACGATCCCGGCCACGAGGACTACAACCTCATGGTGCGTGCGCCCTTCGCCGCCTCGCATGAGCGGTTGAGGCGGGCCGATCCGCTCTATGACCTGGTGATCCTGACCGACTGGAACTGGCCCCGGGCCGTGCGCGGGCGCGGCTCGGCGATCTTCATCCACCGCTGGCGGCGGCCCGGCGCGCCGACCGAGGGCTGCGTGGCGTTAAGGCCCGACCACCTGCGCTGGCTGGCGCGGGGGATCGCATTCGGTACCCGCCTGGTCGTGCCGCCTCAGCCGTAGTCGCGCGCGCCGAAGATGGCCGAGCCGAGGCGGACATGGGTGGCGCCCTGGGCGATGGCCTCCTCGAAGTCGCCGCTCATCCCCATCGACAGGCCGTCAAGTCCGTTGCGCCGGGCGATCCTGGCCAGTAGCGCGAAGTGGAGGCTGGGCGTCTCATCGACCGGCGGGATGCACATCAGGCCCTTCACCGGCAGGTCCAGCGCCCGGCATTCGGCGACAAGCGCGTCGGCATCGTCGACGGAACACCCGGCCTTCTGGCCCTCATCGCCGGTGTTGACCTGAACGAAGAGATCCGGGCAACGCCCCATCTCGTCCGCGATGCGGGCGATGGTGCGGGCCAGCTTGGGGCGGTCGACCGTATGAATGGCGTCGAACAGCTCCATCGCCGTCCGGACCTTGTTGGTCTGCAAGGGGCCGATCAGGTGCAGGTCGATCCCGTCATAACGGTCCCGAAAACCAGGCCACTTGCCCTGCGCCTCCTGCACCCGGTTCTCGCCGAAGACGCGGTGACCGTCGTCCAGGACGGCTTCGACCCGGTCCAGCGGCTGGACCTTGGAGACGGCGATCAGGGTGACCTGCGACGGATCGCGACCGTGGCGGTCGCAGGCCTGGGCGATGCGGGTCTTGATCTCGGAAAGGCTCATGCCCCGGGTTCTAAACCGTCTGCCCGAAAAGAAAAGAGCGGGCGCAAGGCCCGCTCTTTCCGTTCAACCAATCCCGAAGGATCAGAAGGACATCGTGATACCCAGTTCGAAGCCGTCGGCGTCGATGGTTTCGTTCTGAGCGTAGCCCGCTTTGATCGCAGCGCCGCCGCCCAGGTCGTAGGCAACACCGATACCGTAGGCTTCGGCACCGAGCAGCTCTTCGTCGTCGGTGTAGAAGACGGTGACAGTGGTCGCACCGAAGACGTAGTCGAGCGAAATGGCCCACTGGTCGCCATCGTCAGAACCGCCGCCGGTGACGTCGAAGTCGGCGGAGCCGTACAGCGCCTTGACCGTCGCGTCGCCGAAGGCGGCCGAAACGGTGGCAACAACGTGGCTAACGTCCTCAGCGTCGCCGGCAGTCACGGTGCCGGAGCCGTCGACGTCGATCAGGTCGGTGGTTTCGTAGCCGAGGCCGACGGTGAAGCCGCCCATGCCGTAGGACACACCGACGGCGAGTTCGTCGTCGATCGTCTCTTGCTGGCCAGCCGACAGATAGAACGACAGGTCGCCGGTGGAGTATTCATACAGAGCTGTCGGATCCTGACCGCCCGTGATGAAGGTCGACTCGTGCAGGTCGCCAAGGCCGGTGTAGCCCACGCCCGAGACGTGGCCGGTGGCCTGCTGAGCAGCGCCGTCGACGTCGCCCATGGAGAGCTTGCCGAAGGTGCCTTCGACGAAGACGTTGCCAGCGGTGCCGGCAGCGCCGCCAACGGCGTTGTCAGCGCGGATCGAGCCGCCGAACGCCAGGCCGGCGTCGGTTTCGCCCGAAGCCGAGAAGCTGATACGGATGCGGCTGGAGAACAGCAGGTCGTCAGCGCCATCGGCCAGCTGACGGATACCCATGCGGCCGTCGCCGCCTACAGAGACTTCAGCGGCGGCGATGCCAGCCGACAGGACCAGTGCGGTCGAAGCCAGAAGAACCTTTTTCATCGTTTTTCCCTCGTGTGTAAAAGGTGCGTCTCAATTCGGTCGCACCGAACTGATTGGCACCGTATTTCTCCCCACCGCCCCCGGATTGCAAGCGGCCCACCGGCGAGCCCGGGAGACTCCGCAGCGGAT
>ERZ869936.498-NODE-498-length-36839-cov-7.855834_pt1 | contig 36839 bp, 29 predicted proteins | sample MGYA00520876_ERZ869936 | MGnify/ENA primary metagenome ERZ869936 (study PRJEB32218, sample SAMN09650985) | biofilter metagenome | isolation source: enrty point of leading RO module | place: Saudi Arabia: Thuwal, RO plant located on Red Sea | collected 2016-02-17 ... | reverse complement strand
CCGACGGCCCTCCACCCCGCGCGACCGTCACCGCCCTACTAATCGGCAAACTCCAACACACACTTTCGCCTCAAGCGCAAATTTCGTTTCAGCGGAGTGCCCTCAGATCGCGTGGCTTTCCCAACTTCTTGTTGTTTGAGAAGTATTAGGAAACGGTGGCAATATTGCGGCCCCACGGTAACGAAAGATGGGGGGATTTCCTGGGCGTTGGAAAGTGTTTGACAATGCGAGGGGGTGCGCGTATCGTGAAGTTCTGGGTCCCTGATCGCACGTTTGGGGTTGGTTGTTTTCGACTGGCATGGTGCGAAAGGGGACGCGTGCTTTCCTTGGGAGGCAATTCAGGACAATTGCCTGTGAGCGGAGGCAGCCGAGAAGGTTGTCTGCAATCCGCTGAGTTCGGCGTGCCCGTTCGGGAGTGACTCGTCACACGCCGCAAATTCGAGCTCGTACAAGGAACACTCACAGGAACAGGCGACCGCTCACTTCGACGATGCAACCTGCTTGACGTGCTGCCCAGGCCGGCGCTTGCTAGCGAGGCCGGTTACCGCGTGCCGCCGTCGACTCCGTCCCGTTTCGCAACCCACGCTTTCAGGCGACCACTGGAGAAGCTTCCCGATGGCGGAACAAAGTAGTCCCCAACCTAGCCTCACCGACACGCTCAAGAAGAACTCCGATCAAGTCGTGCCGTGGGCCGTCCTGGTTGGTCTGATGGGCGTGTTGATTTACACGTACTGGAATTCGCTGGACTACCGGGGTGCCAAGCAGTTTTGGGACAACCCCAAGTACTCGCACGGCTGGCTGGTCCCGATTTTTACCGTGATCCTGATGTGGATGCGGTACGAGCCGTTCGGCAAGGTGACGACGACGGCTCGTTGGGCCGGCGTGGGCTTGCTGGCGGCCGGCCTCGGCATGCGGCTGGGAGCGACTTACTTTCCCAACCACGTGCCGGAGATGGTGTCGTTCGTGCCTTCGGTGGCGGGCGTGTTCCTGCTGGTTGGCGGTTGGCAGACGCTTCGCTGGGCGGGGCCTCCCATCGCGTTTTTGATTTTCATGTTTCCCTTGCCGGGCTTCCTGGATGCCAGATTGCTCGCGCCGTTGCAGCAGTTGGCCACGATCGCCAGCACCTACACCTTGCAGACGATGGGCATCTCTGCCTTCTACGAGGGAAATCGCATCGCGATCAACAACGGCGAAGTGACTCTCGGCGTCGTCGAAGCCTGTAGCGGACTGCGGATGCTGACGATCTTCGTGGCGCTGGCCGTGGCGATCACGCTGGTCACCGAGCGGCCCATGTGGGAGCGCGTGGTGATCGTGCTCAGCGCCGTGCCGATCGCGTTGATCGTGAACATCACGCGGATCACCGTGACGGCGATCTTGCACCTGACCGCCGGGCACGACCTGGCCGATCTCGTGTTTCACGACCTGGCCGGCTGGTTCATGATGCCGATGGCGTTGGGGCTGTTGTACGTAGAGTTTCAAATTCTGTCGCACTTGCTCATTGAAGAGGGCGACTCCGGTCCGCTCCAGGTGGCTTAAGCGCGTGTGGCAATTCGACCACACCGCGCACCGGTTGGCGATGCCAAAAGGCAACGGGCCGCCGGCAGCGGATGCATGCCCGAAGAGCGACAAAGCGGGACTTGCTAATCACTTGAGAAGCCGACATCGGGGGTCGCTGGCGGGTGGTCCGCCGCTTGCGGCAGTCGAACCCAGCGCGGTCGCTCACGCAGTCCCCCGCTTCGTAACCCTGGAATCGAAAGCAGGTTGAACATGGCTCCCACGGATCCCACTTCCGACCCGGGCGATTTCCAGCAGGGTCCTCACGATGCCGCGCAAGGCGGCGAGGGGGGCAACGGCGGAACGATTCACCCCACCGGCGGCATGCTCGCGCCGATCGGCGGAAACAACCTTCCGGCGATCTCGAACCCGAACTGGTCGTACGGTCCGCCGCCGCGTCCCGAGATTCTGTCGTCGAAGCCGAACCCGCTCGAATTGTGGCACGCCCTGCGTCGGCGCTGGACGCTGGCGGTGGGCTTGGGGGTGACGGTCGCGACCCTGGCCGCGGGGCTGCTGTGGTTCCTGTTACCGGTCAAGTACGAGGCGTTCGCCCTGGTGCAGGTCTCGGGACAGGAGCCCTCGGTGCTCGACAAGGAGCGCGTGGCCCAGGAGGAGTTCGCCGTTTTCAAGCGGACGCAACAACAGCTTATCGTCAGCGGGCCTGTGCTCAGCAGCGTGCTGCGCGACCCCGAAATCGACCGGCTGGGGACGATCAAGGAGCATCCCGAAGACCCCGTTTCCTGGCTGCGCGACGAATTGGTGATCGACTATCCCGGCGACGCCGAACTGATGCGGGTGAGCATGAAGGGAAAGAGTCCCTCGGACACAGTCAAGATCGTCAACGCGGTCGTGGATGCGTACATCGAGGAGATTGTTGAGAAGAAGAAGAACGAACAGCTCGCCCGCAACGACGAGCTGCGCCGGGCGTTTGAGCAGCATGCGGCCACGCACACGGCCTTGATGAAGTCACTACAGACGCAGGCCGCGGTTCACGGCACGGAGGACTCAGAGGAAGCCCAGGTCAAGAAGCAACTGGCGATGGAGGATCTGCACTTCGCGATCCGCGAGCGCCAGAATATTCTCGATCAGATTTCGATGGCCGACGTCGACATCTTAATGGCCAAGACGCGCAAGGAGCACCCGGAGCACGCGAAACCGCCCGATGCGATGATCGAGGCCGAGTTGCAGCGCGACCCGGTGATCATGCAGTTGACACAGCAGTTGGGGCAATACCAGGACTACCTCAACCAGGTGCGAACCCACGTCGTCAATGCCGACGTCGACTACGTGCGCAACCTGCAGCGGCAGATTTTGCATCTGGAAGAAGGCATCGAGGAGCGCAAGACAGAATTGCGGCCGCGTTTGCTCGAGATGCTCGTGGCCCGTGCGCTGCAACGGAAAGAGGACCTGGAACCGCTGAGCCTTGAGCACCTGGAGGAAAAGAAAAAGTACCTCGAGGAAGAGCTCGCCAAGGTCGAGGAGAACGTGGCGAAGAAGACGGCCGAGGTTTCGAAGCTGAAGAGTTCCGCTGCGGAAGTCACGGCTTTGCAGGAGGAAGTCGAGGCCTCGCGGCTGTTGAAAAACGAGTTGGCCGCCAAGCTGGACCGAGCCGACCTCGAAGAGCGGCTGGCTCAAGACCGCATCAAAAAGCTCGACGACGCGATTCTGGAGAATAGCCGCGGCGACGCGATGCGAAAGTATATCGCCGTGGTTTTCGCCGGCATTCTCAGCTTCAGCCTGGTGCTGCTCGGCGTGGCCGTGGCCGAATTCCAGTCGCGCAAGATCAACTCGGTCGACGAGGTGAACGACGGGCTGGGCATTCGCGTGATGGGCGAGCTGCCGAATATCTCCGGCCGGGCGTTCCGCCGCATCCGCGGCGGCAAGGGGCCCGCGGTGCTCAAGGCCCTGATGGCCGAACGCATCGACGGCACCCGGACCGCGCTGATTCATACCACGGCAGCCGAATCGCCGCGCGTGGTGATGGTCACCAGCGCCGAGCCGCGCGAAGGAAAGACGACCACCAGCTCGCAGTTGGCGGCCAGCCTGGCACGCAGCGGGCGACGGACCCTGTTGATCGACGCCGACATCCGCAATCCCGGCGTGCACCGCGTGTTCGAGCTGCCGCAGGATCCGGGCCTGAGCGAGCTGCTGCGGGGCGAATCGGAGCGCGACGCGGTGATTCATCCGACGCGGACGGCCAACCTGTGGCTGATGCCGGCCGGGCGTTGCGATCTGCGCAGCGTGCAGGCGCTGTCGAGCTCGTTTCTGGGGACGACCATCGCCGCGCTGTCGGTGCAGTTCGACTACGTGGTGATCGATGCCGGCCCCGTGCTGAAAGTGACCGACCCGTTGCTGATCGGCCAGCATGTCGACGCCTGCATCGTCTCGGTGCTGCGCGACGTGAGCAAAGTGCCCAACCTGTACGAGGCGGTCGAGCGGCTGCGCTCGGTGGGCATCAACGTGCTGGGCTCGGTGGTCAACGGCGTGAAGGACGACGTGGCGCGGCACGGCGTCGAGCTGCTGATGGCGGCCGAAACGCCGAACAAGAGCCCGTCGGAGACGGAGGAGCCGTCCGAGACGTCGTCGTAACGCGATTCTCACTCGGCGGAGTGTTGAACGCCGTCGAAAGCCGCGGATATGATGGAAACCAACAGCTAACCAACACCTCCTGACGAAACACGGTGAAACTGATGTCTGACTCGAGGCGATCGAACCTGATGCTCGCGCTGCCGGCCGCGGCCGCGGTGTTGATGATGGGGGTTTCGTGCTACTACCAGGGTATCTGGTCCGAGCGGTGGGGCGAGTTCCCCGAATTGCAGATCTATGCCGACCAGTTGCCCGAGGTGCCCATGGACGTGGGCGAATGGCACGCAATCGACGCCGGCAAGAGCGACGAGCGGACCCGAACGATTTCGGGTGCCGTGGGTGAGCTGAACCGCGTGTACACCAACCCGGCCGGCAAGGAAGTGCGGGTGATGATCATGTGCGCCCGCTTCCGCGACGTGTTCTACCACACGCCCGACCGCTGCTACCCGGCGGCCGGATTCGAGATGCTCTCCGAGCCGCAGCACGAGGTGATCGTGCTGTCGAACGGGAAAGACGCCGAGTTCTTCACGACGACGTTCCGCAAATCGGAAGTGACCGGCACGCACGAAGAGCGCGGCTACTGGTCGTGGACGGCCGACGGCACTTGGAAAGCCCCCAGCCAGGAGAAGATCGAATTCGCCGGCACGCGGGCCCTGTACAAGATCTACGTGTTCGGCAACATGCCGCCGGGTGAACGCCGCGAGGAACACGAGTACGTGAAGGACTTCATCGCGCAGTTCATGCCGGCGGTCACGACCGCACTGCGGCCCGGCTTTGAAAAGGCCGAGCGGGCCCGCAACGGCGAGCTCGTCGAGGCATCTTCGCAAGACGCGCCGGCCGAGGGCGACGCGGAGCCGGAGGCGGAGTCGTCGGAGATCACCGTCGAGGAGTTGGATGTCGAGCCGGCCACGGAAGAGGAAGCGGAGCCAGCTGCCTGAGGCGGCGGGCGACGGTTTGGCATCAATCCGAAAGCAACAACAAAACGACTGGCCGACCTTGTGGTCGACCAGTCGTTTCTTTATGCAGCTTGCTGAAGCAGGCGCGGTGACGATCAGAACACGTCTTCGTCGGTGAGGGGCTTGAGCCTTCCAGACCCCGTCAGCCAGCCGTTGGGATAGATCAAATCGACGGGCCTCATCGTCGTCGTGTCCGGAACGCGGAACTTAGCCCCGGCGTTGTAGGGGGCCATGAGCAGACAAAACACGCGGTATTCGATCTCGTCACTCATGAACTTTGCCGAGGTATCACACATGGTGACGATGAATCCGCCGGAATGGTTGCTGGACGGGCGCCCCCACGTCCGGTCGGAGGGAGGCCCGGTGGCCGGCTGATTGAGAATCTTACCTGGAGGGCCGCCGGGCACGGTGCCCCAACTGGGGTCCGTCGGCGGCTGGGGTGTCGGTTGAATCCAGGTGACGGTTTGCCACCAGGACTGGCCGTTTACCGGCGGACCAGGTTGCAAGGGGTAGGGCTCCGGATAGCTGGCCGGCGGGGTCAGCACTCCGACAACGGCCCAGTCACGCGCATTAAGGTTCTCGGTGAGCATCAGCGTGGAGGTGTTGCCATCATGGCGGCTGAGGTAGGACATGTCGATCGGCGCCGTCTTCTTCGCGAAGCCTTGTGAAGGCGAGAACGCGTCAAAAAATACGGCGTTCTCCTGGTAGTCCATCGCATAGTCGCTATCGACGTAGTCGTGAATGCCGCCATTCACGACATAGCTCAGGGGGGCTTGCGAATCCGACGGATCGCGTGATGGGCAGGTTAGTATTCCCACCTCCGCGCCCTCCAGGGTATCCCAGTCGTTCTGCTGAAAGACCTGGTACAGGGGTGCCTGCTCGAGGTATGTCAGCATGGGCGGCACCCAGCCTACAGCCTGCGGCCCGACTCCTGCTGCCGCGAACTTGCCGGCCGGATCCGGCTGCTGGCTGAATGACGGCGGGAAATGCTGCTTGGCCGTAACGTAGCTGGTCATGGCCTGGCCGATTTGCCGCTGATTGTTGATGCACTCGTTGCGGCGGGCGGCATTGCGGGCGGCCATCACGGCGGGGATCAGCAGGCCCACGAGCATGGCGATGATGGTGATGACGACGAGCAGCTCGACCAGCGTAAAACCACGGTGCCGTGGTCGCGGGAGTGAAACCGCCCCGTCAGACGAGTAAGAAGAACGCCGTTGCATGGCTCAGATCCTCGCGTGCCAGAAGTGATGCCCCTTGCTGCCTGTGCAAGCTGTCCAGTTTCCATTGTCTCAGGATTTGCCACGATTTCCAGTGGGATTGGTTGAATCGCAGGGCGCAACAGGGGCTGCGCAAGGGGACACCGCGCCGCTGCGCCGTAACGCGAGCTCTCGGCGGGATCGTGGCCGGCGAGGGGGGGTTGCGCGAATCGGGGCGCCGACTTGCGAGCGGGGGGCCGGAAAACGGATATAATGAAATCCGTGCTTCGGCACGGTTTCTCGACCCCCGCAGGACGGCACGATGACCACGCTCGAGAGAGAAGTTCGCAGGGTCCGGCGACGGCTGCTACTACAGGCGTTTTCCCGCCACCTGGCCTGGTGCTGGTTCGCCGCGCTGCTATTGGCCGCCGCGGCGATTGCCGTGGGGAAGTATCGGGCGCCGATGAGCCAACAGGCCTGGGCCACTGCATGGCTGGTCTCGGCCGCCGTCGGCGGATTGCTGGCGGCCGCCGCGTGGAGCTACGTCCGGCGCGGCAGCGCGACGGCAGCGGCCATCGAACTCGATCGCCGCCTGGGGCTCAAGGAACGGGTTTCCAGTACCCTGGCGCTGAGCGAAGCGGAGCAACAATCGCCCGTCGGTCAAGCGCTCATCTCGGATGCTAACCACCGCCTGCGTCACGCGAGCGTGGCGGAGGCTTTTCAGCTTCGACCCGACCGCAAGGCGCTGCTGCCGATCGTGGCGGCGTCGCTCGCTTTCCTGCTGGCTGCCTTCGTGCCCGTGCGTGTTTCGCAGTCCGAGGCCAAAGCTTCGATCGCGGCCAAAAAGCAATCGAAGCAGGCGACCCAGTCGCTGGCCAAGAAGCTCTCCGAGCGTCGGAAGCAAACCGTCGCCAAAGGCCTGCGCGAGGCCGAATCGATCGCCAAGCTCGAGGCCGGCGTCAACGAGTTGGCCCGGAGCGAGCCCAAGGACCGCAAGCAAACGCTGGTGGAGCTCAACGATCTGGTCAAGGAAGCTCAACAGCGCCGCGACAAACTCTCGGGTACCGAGGACCTGAAGAAACACCTGGCGGGCTTGAAGGACCTCAAGCAAGGCCCGGCCGAGAAGTTGGGCAAGGCCGTGAAGCACGGCGATTTCGACAAGGCCCTGGAGGAAATCAAGAAGCTCCGCGAGGAGCTGGCGGGCGAAAAACTGTCGCCCGAGGCTCAGCAGGCGCTGGCCGAGCAAATGCGCGGGCTTGAGCAGGCGCTCAAGCAAAAGGCCGAGGCGCACGAGCGGCTGGTCCAGGAATTGAACGAGCAAATGAAGGCCCAGCGAGAGGCAGGCAACGAAGCCCAAGCACAGAAGCTGCAGGAACAGCTCGACAAGCTCGCGGCCCAGAAACCGCAGATGGAACAATTGGCCCAGATGGCCCAGCAACTGGAACAGGCCGCCGGCGCCATGGAAAACGGCGACTGCCAGCAGGCGGGCGAGTGTCTGAATCAGTTGGGCGACCAACTGGCCGGCATGCAAGAGAATTTGCAAGAGATGCAGGCCCTGGACATGGCGCTTGAGGAAGTGGCTGACTGCAAACGAGCCATGGCCTGCAAAGAGTGCAACGGCCAAGGCTGCGGCGCCTGCCAGGGGGGCGACGATTGGACGAAGCGATTCGGGGAGCTCGACCCGCGCATGGTCCAGCGCGGCGGCGGCCAGGGCATCGGCGTCGGCGTGGGGCCGGGCATCGGGCCCGAGACCGACCCCGAGGGCAACTTCTACGATTCGGACGTCAAGCAGCAGCCTGGGCGCGGCGGTGCCAAGGTCGTCGGTGAGGCCGATGGTCCGAATCGTAAGGGTCAGGTGCGGGAGGAGATCCAAACCGAGTTTTCCGCCGCCGAACAGAACGGCGAGGACGCGCTGAGCGAACAGCGTTTGCCGCACGACTACCGCGATCACGCCAAGACCTATTTCGACGCCTTGCGCGACGGGAAGCCGTAGCCGGCCGGCGCAACGAATCCGGCCGATCCGCCGCATCGCGCGGCGCGTTTCTTCGCCGCCGGGGCCTCGTAGGGTAAAATGGCAGGGAGGGCCGCTGCAGGCCGCCGCTTGCTCCCGTCGATCGATTGCACCTCTGGATTCGCCATGAACTTCTATCTGACCTCCCTGGCATTTCTCATCGCCGCGGCGCCGGTCAAGACCGACGTCGTCGAGAAGAAATTCAGCGACGGCAGCGTGCGCCAGCGCACCGAAGTCGTGCTGGACGACCGGGGCTTCGAAATCCCCCACGGCAAGCGCATTCGCTTCTACACCGATGGCGAGAAGGCCCAGGAGGACACGTTTGTCAACGGCGTGCGGCACGGACCCTGGATCGAATGGTACGGCAACGGCCAGAAGAGCGGCGAGGGCACGTACGAAAACGGGCACAAGCAGGGGACCGAGCGCCGCTACCTGATGGACGGCACGCTGTTCGTCGAGAGCAACTACGACAAGGGGCAGCGCCACGGGCTGCAGACCAAGTGGTTCGCCCCGGACGTCAAGCGCTTGGAGGTCAACTACAAACACGGCCTCAAACACGGACGCATGACCGAGTGGTATCCCAACGGCCGACGGCGGTTCGTCATCCACTACGAGGACGGTCTGAAGCACGGCCGGGAAACCATGTGGTTTTCCAACGAGCAAGAGCAGATGCGGTTCGACGCTAACTACGATCACGGACGCAAGACCGGCGTGGTGAACGAGTGGTATTCCGACGGCACGCCGAAGCTCACGATTGAATACAAGAACGGTGCCCGCCACGGCAAGTCGACCGCCTGGTACCCGAATGGAAACGTGCAGGTCGAGGGCCGGTACAAGAACGGCACGCAGGACGGTGTGTGGCACGAATGGTTCGACGACCAGACCCGCTCCGGCGACCTGCAGTTCGACGAGGGGCAGTTCGACGGCGTGCAGACCTATTGGCACCGCAACGGCCAGAAGCGGATGGAACTACCGTTCAACCGCGGCGTTCAGGAAGGCACGTGGAACGAATGGTACGAGAACGGCCAGCTCCGCGGCACCGGCCAGTACGTGAACGGCAAACGGCACGGCGAAACCAAGTACTGGCACGAGGACGGCACTCCTGCCTCGCTCAGCATGCACGATCAAGGCGTTCGCATCGGCACCTGGAAGGCCTGGGACGAGGACGGGAACCTCACCGCCGAGATCGAGCACGAGGACGGCATCCCCCTCAATTGATCCCGCCAGGCTCGCTCCGACGTGACAAGCGCCCTGAGCCAGGCGATGCTTCCCCGCCAACTAGGAGCGAAGCTTGGCCGGCAGGGTGAACGAGTAGAGCATCACGACCGCTCCTGCCGAGAGCAGGCTCCAGGGGGCCCATTCCGGTGGCGTCACTTCGCGGTAGGAAACGGCGATCTGCTCCGCGGCATTGCCCGAGCGGGCCTGCAGCACGGCCTTGTCGATCACCAGGCACTCCAGGCCCAGAATAAAGGCCGTCATTCCCAGTGCCAGGAAGAAAGCGCGAAACATTCGGTCGTTCTCCCGTGTTGCGTCGCCGGGCCGTTGCGTAAACGCGCAAACTCGTTTCCGCTGCTCCTTGTAGCCTCGGTCGACGTTTGCAGGCGCGCCTGCGGCCGGTGCCCGGTAGCCCGCGCGGCGGTATATCTTGCCCAAACCCGTGTCTTTTCATCGACACCGACGCCAGCACGACTGTAGCGGCAGTGCCCGGTGACGAAGCGTGCGGGCGGTTTTTGCTGCGGGAGGTAGCGCTTTGAACGGAAACTCCGGTGGTGCGCACCGCTGGGGGGCGATATGTTCTCGCCACGCCAGATGCGAGCCGGCTCTCTCGGCGCACGGTTTCTCGGCAGATGCCCGTGCCGCGGCCGGAGGTGCATGAAAGGAGCAATTGGAAAAACTGTGCGGCTGGCAGCGCCGCGTCAATAATCGACAGCTTCCGTTCCGATTCTCTAAGTGGTGCTACGCGCAGGCGAGAGCCGCCGGGAGCGGCGGTTGTTCCCCCTGTGGACCACTTCTATAATAACGCTGGAGTTCTCTCGGTTTGGAGTATCCGATTTTGTCGGCAAAGCCCAGACTTCTCTACGTCGGAGATTCGCACCCGCGGCAGCAAAAGCTGCTGGATGAACTGCGTGATTCGTTCGACGTCGTGCAAGTCCAAAGTCCGCTACGTGCCCTCAGCCGGCTGACGCGCGAGACATTCGCGGGTTTGTACGTCGGCGCCGAGCACCTGGGCGACGCCTTCCAGATCGGCAAGCTGCTGCAAAACGAGCGGATCCTGGAGGGAATGCCCGACGGCATCGTCGTTCTCGACTCGGAGAACACGATCGTCTGGGGCAACGGCCGGCTCAGCGACTGGAGCGACGAGAAGGCCGTCATCGGCTCGAACTTCTACACCGTGCTGGGCAGCCCCGAAATTCTCGGCCCGGACTTTTGCCCCTTCCACACGGCCCTGGCGACCGCGCGGCCCAGCACCTCGACGTTGCGGTCCGGCGACAATCGCTACTTTCAGGTGCACGCCGCGCCGGTGTTCGAGGGGGGCGAGGCCCCGCAGCATTTGATCGTGACGGTGCGCGACGTGACCACCGAGATGCTGCAGCAGCAGAAGCTCGTGGCCATTCACCAGGCGGGCGTCGAACTGGCCGACCTGATGCCCGACGAGTTGTCGGTGATGTCGGTCGAAGAGCGGATCGAGCTGCTCAAGAAGAACATCCTGCACTTCACCAAGGACTTGCTGCAGTTCGACGTGGTGGAGATTCGCCTGCTCGACGGACGCACGGGCAAGCTCGCGCCGCTGTTGGCCGTGGGCATCATTCCCGAGGCGGCCGGCCGCGACCTGTTTGCCTCGCCGCAGAACAACGGCGTTACGGGCTTCGTGGCGGCCACGGGCAAGAGCTATCTCTGCGAGGACACGGCCGCCGACCCGCTCTATCTCGAAGGGTGTAAGGGGGCCAAGAGCTCGTTGACCGTGCCGCTGATCTTGCACGACGAGGTCATCGGCACGTTCAACGTCGAAAGCCCCGAGCCGCGGGCCTTCACCGAAAGCGACCTGCAGTTCCTCGAGATCTTCACCCGCGACGTGGCCGTGGCGCTCAATACGCTCGAGCTGTTGCGGGCCGAAAAGGTGACGACGGCTCAGGAAAGCGTCGAGGCGATTCACAGCGCCGTGGCCCTGCCGGTCGACGACATTCTGAACGACGCGGTCAACGTGATGGAGCGCTACATCGGCCACGAGCCCGAAGTGGTGGAGCGCTTGCAGGCCATCTTGCGGAACGCCCGCGACATCAAGCAATTGATTCAGCGGGTCGGGCAGAAGATGGCTCCGATCCAGGCCCATCCCCAGGCCGACGACGCGGAGGCCCGGGCCCCCCTGCGCGGCCGCCGCATGCTGGTGGTCGACGCCGACGAAAGCGTGCGCAGCGCGGCCCACAACCTGCTCGAGCGCTACGGCTGCATCGTCGAGACGGCGCACGACGGGGGCGAAGCGATCTACATGGTTCGCAACATGGCGCAAGAAGGCAACTACGAAGTGATCCTGGTCGACATTCGCCTGCCCGACATGTCCGGCTACGGGTTGTTGTTGAAGCTGCAGGAGATCATGGATCCGGTGCCGCTGGTGCTGATGACTGGATTCGGCTACGATCCGGGGCATTCGATCGTCAAGGCGCGGCAGGCCAAGCTGCCCCTGTACGGCGAGTTGTGCAAGCCGTTCCGGCTCGACCAATTGCTCGACACGGTCGAGCGCATCGTGGTGGGCGGCGACGAACTGGGCGGGAACAAGCCCAAGAACGAAGACGCCGCGCAGGCCGAATCAGGCACCGCGGAAAAGCCAGCAGCGCAGGACAACCCTCCTCAGCCCCAGCAGGAAGCGCCGCAAGAGAAATCGGCTTCGGACAATAACGCCCAGCAATCCGCGCCCTCCCCCAAGGGCGAGCCCGTGCGGCAGCGTTAGCCGCTTCGGCGTTTTCGACGCCTCGGAGCAGCCGGGGCACACGCCCGACTGGGCACGACGTTCGGCCGGCCGTTGCGATCGCCCTCGCCCCGCCCTCATGCTTGTTGTCACGATTGCTGTTGTGCTCTTGGCGCTGGTGGGGCACGCCGCCATCTGGATCGGCATCAACAATCGCTGGCACGCGACCGGGCTTTCGCGCGGCCTGGTGAAGACGGTGAGCCTGGCGTTCTACGCGGCGCTGGTCGGCCTGCCGCCGCTCGTGGCGTGGCGCATTGCCGCGGCCACCGAGAGCTCCTGGCAGGTTCGGCAATGGTTGACCCACCCCAGCGCAGCCGCGGCCTACACGGTCTTCTGCGCTGCCTATGCCTGCGTGCACGCGCTGATCTGGCTCCGCGATCGCCGACGGCTGAGCGGCCATCCGCCGGGGGTGCGGCCCACGGCCGACCGCATCGTCGACGTGGCCCGCGAGCTACCGGCGCTACCGACCTCGCATCCCCGCACGCGCTTCTTCTGCCTGGTGCCGTTCAACCAGATCTGGCAGTTGCACGTGAGTCAGTTCGAGTTGGAACTGCCCGGCTTGCCGCCGGAGTTGGAGGGGCTCTCGCTTGTGCACCTGTCCGACTTTCACTTCAGCCGGCGGATCGATCGTCCGTACTTCGACGAGGTGGTGCGGCTCACCAACGAGCTCTCGGCCGACGTGATCGCGTTGACCGGCGATATCTGCGATCGCCGCGACCGCATCGGCTGGATTCCCGAAACCGTGGCCCGGCTCGAGGCTCGCCTGGGCAGGTTCTTTATCCTCGGCAACCACGACCTCCGCACGCGCGACGTGGCACGGCTGCGGTCCGCGATGGGCGAAGCCGGCTTCGTCGACCTGGCCGGCCGCTGGCAGCGCGTCGGGGACAAGCCGCTGGTCGTGGCCGGCAACGAGCGCCCCTGGTTCAAGACCGAGCCTGCCGAGATCGATGCCCTGCCGCACGATGCGTTTCGCCTGCTACTGGCGCACACGCCCGACCAACTTCGCTGGGCCAGCCGTCACGGGTTCGACCTGATGTTGGCCGGACACACGCACGGCGGCCAGGTCCGCTTTCCGGTGATTGGGCCGATCGTTTGCCCCAGCTTGCACGGCACGAAGTACGCGTGCGGCTTCTTTCACGCTCCGCCCACGCTGATGCACGTCAGCCGGGGCACGGCCAGCCTGTTTCCGTATCGCCTGAACTGCCGCCCCGAAATCACGAAGCTGGTCCTGCGCCGCGCGCCGCAGGGCGGGTAGCCGGAGCCGGCACGAAACGCGGGCCGGCGGCTAGCGCTTCTCGATCTCGACGCAGATGCCACCGGCGCGCAACAGTTTGTGCATCCGCGTGAACCACAGCTCGTTTTTCCAGGTTAGACCGAGATCGCTGGTGGTCTGGCGGAGTTGCTCGCGATTGTAGGTGCGGCACAACCACAGCCGGCTGGTCCAGGCGCCCGAGAAATTGTCTTCGGTGGTCAGCAGCAGCAACCGCCCGCCGGGCTTCATCACCCGAGCCATCTCGGCCAGCCCGGGGCGGGCATCGGGCAGGTGCTCGAGCACGTAGCCGCAGGTAACGCAATCGAAGCTCTCATCGGCGAACGGCAGGTGAGAAAGGTCGGCCGAAACGTATCGCGGCACCGAACTCTTCAGGCGGTTGCGGGCCCGGGCCAGCATCTCGGGCGACAGGTCGCAACAGGTGATCCGCGCTTCGGGATCGGCATATTTGAGCAAGTGACCGGCGATCTGGCCGGCGCCGCTGCCCACGTCGAGGATGTCGCGCACGCCGCGCAAGTCGAACTTGCGCTCGCGCAGCAGGCGCTCGCCCAACGGGATGTGGAGCGAGAGCATGCTGGCCGTGGCCAGAAACGCTCCCTGCCGGCCGCCGTAGACGTTTCGCACGCGATCGCGATACTGCTCGTAGCTGACCCGGCTGATCAGGTCGTTTTCGAGGATCTTGAAGAGCGGATTTCCGCCGCGCTGTTTGCGTGGTCGCCGCAGGCGTCGCGGACGTCGCGTTGGCGCTTGTTGAGCCATAATTCTTGATGCTCCTTGCCGTGGCTGGACGCAAAAAAAGGCCACGTGCCGTCGGCGGTTACACGTGAATCCTTCGATTGTAGATATACCACTCAAGGCATAGGACGCATAGTACCGCTATCAAAAGCGGCTTCCAAAGTTCGAAGCGTCCGCCCTCCCAAACTGCCTGTCCGGAAAGCTTTTCGTAGCCGATCTGCACATCCTGACGGGGCGGAATATCGCTTTCGGCACTGTCGAATAGATTGACGGCAAAGTGCCGCGCGGGCCGCCCCTCCTCTTCGATCGCGTAAATGCCCAGTTCCGCGGTATCGCCGAAGTAAAACGTCTCTCCGGCCTGGCGCGCAAGCGCCATCGTCTCGCCGCTCGGCTTGCGCACTCTCAGCGTTTCCGCCGAGCCTTCGCCCCGCAGGGCGATCGTGCCGCCGGGCCGCACGCTGGGAATGCCCTCGCCGGCGGCGGCGTGCCCAAAGTAGCGCAGCGCGTTGAGCACGAACACCGGAAAGCTGACCCGCAGCGGCCAGTCGGTGTTGGCGTACGCTGCTCCGGCCTCATCGGTGCCCACGATCTCGCCCCCCAGCACGGCGTCTTCGAATCCGCCCCGCGGCGCAATGGCAAACAACGGGCCGCGCTCGGTCGTGATCAGCACCGTGGCACCCTCGGGCGGAGCCAGGATCGTGGCTTCGGCGAAACGCACGTTGCTCATGTCGATCAACTGCAAGAGGGGATGGCGGTTCTCGACGTCGATGATCTGCGGCGCCTCGACCTGCTCTTCGGCAGCCTTCCACGACGATTCGGGCGGCAGCTCGCCGATGAACAGCGTGTCGGCCCGGGGCATCGACTCCGGGTGGCACTGGTCGTAAATCACCAGCGCGTAGTAGCCGCTCGCGGCGGCGTCGCGGTACTCTTTGGTTGCCAGTGCGTCGGGCGAAGTCACTTCAAACTCGGCCAATTCCAACGCGCTCTCGGTCGCCAGCGCCAGCTCGAGCGCGTCGTTGCCGGGCGTCACCAGCAGCACCCGGGCGCGGCTGGGCGGCTCGACCGCGCCCCACGCCTGATCGTCGAGTGCCAGCGCCCCGCCGCTGCCGGCCTGGAGCCGGAGCGTGCCGGTCGGCAGCTCGCCGAGGTCGAACACGACGCCGCCGGAACCTCCGGCGTCCAGCTCGACTTCGGTCGAATCGAGCAGGGCGTCGTCGTGGTACAGCTCGACGTCGGCCTTGAGATCCGCGGGTCCGAAGTTCTGCAGGCGGCCGAAAGCCTGCACGTGCTGGCTATCGTCTTCGCGCCGCCGGGTGTTGAAGGCCGTGATCCCGACGTTCGCCGGCGCGGGACTTCCAATCGGCACGTACACCGGCTGCAGATTGCCCAAGCGAAAATCGTCGACGTCGGGAAACCGCCCGTCGCTAAAGACATACAGCGTCGCCGGCTGGCTGGCGGACGCAGCGTCGTCGCCGCCGGTCTCGGGCCGCTCGGCATTGGCCAGTCCGGCCGCCACGCGGAGCGCCTCGTCGAGCGACGTGGGACGGTTGGTCGGCTGGATCGCTTCGAGTTGGGTCTGGAGCTGCCGCCTGTTGTCGGTGAACGCCTGCTCGACCCGGGCCGAATCCGAGAAGCTGACGATCATGGCCACGTCGCCGGAACCCATCTGCTCGACCAGTTCGCCGACGCGGCGCTTGGCTTCGGCCAGCCGCGAAGGTTCGACGTCCGTCGAGCTCATGCTGGCCGAGTTGTCGACCAGGAACACGTATCGCGTGCCTTCGAGCTTCACGCCGCTCCACCCCGGGCGCGTCAGCGCGAGCATCAGCAGCGCTACGAGCAGCAATTGCAGCAACAGCAACAGGCTGGTGCGCAGCCGCTGCCAGATGCTGTTGACGTGCAGGTCCTCGATCGATTTTTGCCACAGGTAGGTGCTGGGCACCGCGAGCGGCTGCCGCTTGAGCTTGAGAAAATACAGCAGCACGATGGCCGGCGGAATCGCCGCCAGCACGCCCCACTGCCACCAGGTGAGCATGTTCACGAGCGACATCAGCGCACCAGTCCTCGTTTGCGCAGGTAGTTCGACACCAATTGGTCGACTGGCACCTGGTTGCTGGCCAGCAGATAGTGCATCCCGCGGCGGTTGCAGAACTCGCGCGCGCCGTCGACGAAGGCGCCCAGGTTCTGCTTGTAGCGCTTGATCAGTGCCGCGCCGGCGCTGATTTCGGCGACGTCCTGGTCCTCGCAATCGACCAGCTTCAGGTCGCCCGTGATCGGCGGGTCGAGCTCCTCGGCCGAGAGTACCTGCATGACGTAGACGTCCATCTGGCGCGACAGCAGATAGCGCAATGCCGCTTCGTAGCCTTGCTTGTCCATCAGATCGCTGATCAGCACGACGATGCCCTTGCCCGAGTTGCGAACGCAGAAGTTCTTGACGCCCTCGGCCAGCGAGGCCGTTTGATTGGCTTCGATGCTTTCCAGGTAGGAGAGCATCCGCCACATGCTGGCCCGGCCGCGAAAGACGGGCGCCGCGCGGGAGGCTTGCTGGCCGAGCGTTTCGATCCGCACGCGGTCGGCGCGGACCAGCCCGATGAAGCCCAGCGCCGCGGCCAGTTGCTTGGCATACCGCAGCTTGGTCGGCTCGCCGAAGTCCATCGAGGGGCTGGCGTCGATCAGCGCGTAGAAGTGCAGATCCTCTTCCTCGAAGAACATCTTCAGGAACAGGCGATCGAGCCGGGCGTAGGTGTTCCAGTCGATGAATCGCAGGTCGTCGCCGGGCACGTAGCTGCGAAAGTCGGCGAACTCGACGCTTTGCCCCTTGCGCGTGCTGCGGCGCTCGCCCTTCAAGCGACCGCGAAAGATCTTGCGGCTGACCAGCTCGAGGCGTTCGAGCTGCGCCATCAGTTCGCCGCTGAGCAGGGGTTCGGTCGTGGTTGCCATGAGAGTCTTTGTTCCGCGCGGCGTGGCCTTAGTCGCTGGCCTTCTCGGGAACTTTTTCCAGGATGTCGAGCAACACCCGATCGGTGTCGACCTCTTCGGCCTGGGCCTCGAAGTTGAGGATCACCCGGTGCCGCATTGCCGGCAGGTAGACGCGGCGCACGTCTTCGAAGCTGACGTTGTAACGCCCTTCGAGCAGGGCTCGCACTTTCGCGGCCAGGGCCAGGGCCTGCGCCGCGCGCGGGCTGGCGCCCCAGCGCAAGTACTGATTCGTGATCGGCTGGGCCAGCTCGCCTTCGGGATGCGTGGCCAGCACCGCGCGCACGATGTAGTCCTGCACGTGAGGGGCCAGGATCACCTCGCGCACGAGTTGCTGCCAGGAGAGAATCTCTTCGGCGTCCATGATCTTCTTGGCTTCGACTCGCTCGCCCCGCGTCGTGCGATCGACGATCGTGCCCAGCTCTTCGCGGCTGGAGTAGCCCACCACGAGCTTGAACAGGAACCGGTCCAGTTGAGCCTCGGGCAGCGGGTAGGTCCCTTCCTGCTCGATCGGATTCTGCGTGGCCATCACGAAGAACGGCTTCTTCAGCTCGTACACCGTGCCGCCGATGCTGACCGAGCCTTCCTGCATCGTTTCGAGCATCGCGCTTTGCGTCTTGGGCGTAGCGCGGTTCACTTCGTCGGCCAGACAGATCTGGGTGAAGATCGGTCCCCGCTGAAACTCGAACACCCGTTTTCCGTCGGGGGTTTCCATCACCATGTTGGTGCCCAGGATGTCGGCGGGCATTAGGTCGGGGGTGAATTGGATGCGCGAAAAGTCCAGGTCCAAGGTGCGCGCCAGCGTGCGCACCAGCAGCGTCTTGCCCAAGCCGGGCACGCCTTCCAGCAGGCAGTGCCCGCCGACGAACAAGCAGGTCAGGATGCCGTGGATGATGTCGTGGTGCCCCACAATCACGCGGCTGATTTCTTCGCGTACGGCGCCGTAGCGAGAGACGAACTGCTCGGCCCGTTGTTGCATACTGTCGGCGACGGACATATCTGGCGTGATTCCTGGTACGGTTCTCGGGGATCGAAGGCCCGGCGGCGTGCGGAGTTGCCCCGGCTCGCAGGGCCCAGATTCATCGTACCCGAAAGGAGGTGTGCGCGCTTGGCGCGGGATACGGAAATTCGCGACGATGCGGGTTGCGACGGCGCGGCGCGGTGACGTTGGGCGTCACTTACGGCGCCCTTGTGGGTAGTGTCCTAAGAGTGTGTTGCCGGGCAGGGCTTAGCTTTCGTGTCGAAACACCCGAACATAGACCGTGGCCTCGATTTCTAGCGATTCGGACGCTCGGTCGTATGTAACCTTCGGGTCATGTCTTATTCCGCTCGACACGCCCATTCCAGCCCCCAGCGTGCCAGCCGGCACAACTTTAGAATCGACTTCTTCAAGGTGGCGTAGCAACCGATCACGAAGTGAGACAGCGAGTTGCCTTGTTCGTTCATCCATAGCGTCCATACGACCACCTATTCGGGTTTTGGGAAAAGAACGGCCGCAAACAGCTCATCGAAGCTCCACACGTGGCCAGCAATTCCCGCCATCATAGCAGCCGTTCCCCGCTTCTGACCGCTCTTGCCGGGCTTGCGGGTCTGCCAGCAGTAGTTGTAGTAGGCCGCAAACATGGCAAAGGCCGCTTCGAGGTTTCGCAGCTTCTTTGAGAAGCACAGCGTGAGCCGGTTGAGACGCTTCAGGAAAACCCGTTGGGTGCCGTTCAGACGCTCGACATGGCTGGTGCATATCGTCCGCTGGTTCCGGCCCTCTATGCCACGCATGCCCGTCCGCTTCGTGCCGACCATTTCGGACGGCGTGTAAATCATGCGAGCGTTGCGGTACTCTTTGATTATCACGCCGTACTTCACGTAGGGGCCAAAGGCCAAGTCGACCGCTTCCGGATAGGCGTTGAAGCCGTCCGTGCTGATTTGCGTGACCGGCTTGTAGCCAGGCCGCAGATAGCTCTGATCGTCCGACACGTGGGGCTTCGGGAACGTCAGCCGACCGGCCACGTCCCGCATGAAGCGGCGAGCGTTGTCCGCACTGCGCTTGCCAATCAGGAACGAGGGCATCAGCTTCGTTTTCTGGTCGATGCACGTCCAGATATACACGTCGCCCACGTCGTGACGCTCGGCCTTTTCGTTGACCGTCAGACGCGCCTGCTTGCGGCCTACCCAGGTCCACTGCTCATCGAATTGAAGGTGGCTCAGCGTGAGCCCACGCATACGCTCGTCAAGGAAACTTCGGCAAGCATCGCCAAAGCGGACAATGAGCTTGCACAAAGTGTCCCGGTGGATTCCGGTCGTGCGCTCTGTCGCCCGGATTGACATGCCCTCCGTCAGCAGGCGAAGTGCCAGCTTAGCCGTTTCGACCGGCACACGCATTGCCCCTAGCGGACGCGGTTGGCGAATCGTCCAGGTTTTCCCGCAGTGCAAGCACCGGACGCGGGGGTTGCGGTTGCGGTCAAAACCAAAGCGTTTGGTCTGTGAATGGGAACAGCAAATCATCGCAAGACCTTCCCGTTGCTGGGGCGGCCTTGCGTGATAGAATGCTGTTACTGAGTGGCATTCTGGCGCTTGCCGCCGGATGTCCGGCCCCGGTTGGATTGCCGTCCTTCCGGGGCCTTTGTGTCTATATCATCATAGACACCCGGTGCCGGTTGTCAATAGTGTGATTGACATTCTTGGCTGGAGCGTTAGACTGAAAGCGGAAGGCGGGGGAGTCCAACCCAATCGGCGCGAGCCGATCCCCTTCGACGGCTTATAAGGCCGTTGCGCCGGCAAGACGCGGGCCGCCTTCCACGAGAGGATTAGAGTGTGGCCGCTGTCTTCGGCCAGCGGCCACGAAAAGAAGCGGCCCTAGACGGGCCTAATGCCGGTTCTACCGGTGCGTGACCAGTGCACACTACCTCCATGCGGCTCGGCCGCGCCTACATCGGCGCTTGTTACCGCAAGCGTCCGATTGGGAGAGGGGTTAAGTGATGGCCGCCCAGGCAGCCCCTCGCTGCCTGGGCGGTTCCCATTTCATGCGTGGCGATACGTTCCCGCATCTGTGCGAACAAACAAATCCGGCCACTTTCCGAGTGTCCGGCGAAACGTTGTCTTCACGACCCTGTCTTCTGGGTCGAGGTCCCCGCCACCGTATCCGCGGGACACCGCCACCCGAGCGACATCCGCATAGTGCATGGGCCGTCCGCTGGCCCTCAGAATCTCAATTGCGGCCTCGCGTGCAGTCTTCTCTGCAAGGCTGTCCGACTTGCCTGAAGTGGCGTCATTGGTCCTAAGATCGCTGGCTCGCTGCCGTAGTTCTTTCGCCTTCGCTTCGTACAGCGCGGCCAGTTCCTCGCGAATTTTTGCCGTTACCTGCTCAGTCTCTGCAATTAGGTGCCGTACCTTCTTTTCAAGTTCCTCTTGGCTCAAATCCAGCTGCGATTCCAGCTCTTGAATTCGAGCACGATCAACCAGGGATGAGGACGCTGCACCGCTCATTGGGCCTCATTGTAGGACGTTCCGTCCCGTCCGGCAAGAGCTGGCGTCCCCTTCGTGGGACCTTCCATGGGACGGTGCGTCCCACGCCAGTCCGGAGTTGACATTCTCGGTCTATGGTTGTATAGACATTGAATGCCGAGTCAGGTCATGCATCATCTGCGAACGGCGTTCGACGAATCCGGCCTCTCCCTGGACGAGCTTGGCCAGCGCATGGGCTACCCCAAGGAATCAGCACGCAAATCGGCGTGGCAATTCTTCCGCTCCACGGACCCCCGCCTGAGCATGATCGAGAAGTGTGCTGTTGCTCTAGGGCTCGACGTTCAAATTGTTGAGTCCACCGGAAAGAAGAAGCGGGGCAAATGAATTTCGCCCTAGCCCGGCAACACACTCTTAGGACACTACCCCCTTGTGGGGCTGCTTGTCAGCCCACTTAACAAGCCCTATAGTAATGTATTGCGCCAAGCCCCTCGAGACGCGATACTTTCCGGCGGGCACGTTCATCCAGACGGGGCTTTGCGACCATTCGCCCGGCACAAACCGCTCTCAAGTCACGGCCGTTGCTCAACGGCATACGGAGTCTTCGCCTGATGCCCCCGCTTGTCATCGATATCCGCAGCGCCGAGGATTCGCGCGATGTGGTCCATCGAGCGGTGCAGGCGCTGGCCGAGGGGCAACTCGTGGCCCTGCCCACCGAGACGGTCTATGGGCTGGCCGCCAGCGCCCTGAACGAGGACGCGGTGGCCCGGATTGTGGAAGTGAAGAATCGCGGCGGAAAGGCTCTGGCGCTTGGCATCCGCAGCCCCGATGACGTGATGGACTACCTGCCCGATTTGACCCCGCTGGGACGGCGGCTGGCGCGTCGCTGCTGGCCGGGTCCGGTGACGCTGGTGGCCGAGGACTGCCATCCCGAGAGCCTCGTGCGGCAGCTTCCCCGTTCGGTGCAGGAAGCGGTCGCGCCCACCGGCACGATTGGCCTGCGCGTGCCCGCGCACCCGATGGTGCTCGATATTCTGCGGATGATGATGGGGCCGGTCGTGCTGACCAGCGCCAACCCCAAGGGCGGTCCCGACCCGGTCACGGCCGATGCCGTGTTGGATAGCCTGGGCGACGACGTGCAGATGGTGCTCGACGACGGTCCCAGCCGGTTGGGCCAGCCTTCGACGGTCGTCAAGGTCGGTGCCAAGGGGCTCGAGGTGCTACGCCCCGGCGTGGTTTCGGCGCAAACGCTAACGCGGCTTTCGAGCCTGATGATTCTGTTGGTGTGCACCGGCAACACCTGCCGCAGCCCGATGGCTGAAGTAATGTGCCGCAAGATGATCGCCGATCGGATTGGGTGCACGTCCGACGAATTGGGGGATCACGGCGTGATCGTGATGTCGGCCGGGCTGTCGGCCATGATGGGCGGCCGGCCTAGCGCCGAGGCGGTTGACGTGATGGCGCGGCTGGGGCTCAACCTGGCTGACCACGAATCGCAGCCGCTGACGACCCAGTTGGTGCGGCATGCCGACATCATTTGGACCATGACCCGTTCGCACCGCCAGGCCATTGCCAGCCATTGGCCCGAGGCGCTGTCGCGAACGTTCGTGTTGGCGCAAGACCAGACCGACGTCTCGGATCCGATTGGCGGACCGCTGACGGCCTACGAGACCTGCGCCGAGCAAATCAAGGGCGAACTCGAACGCCGGGTCGCCGAACTCGACTTGTAAACGTGGCAACGTGGCCGGGCCGCTCGGCCGGGGAGAACTCAACCCATGCGTATCGCGGTCGGTAGTGATCATCGCGGCTTTCTCATCAAGAGCAAGGTCGTGGAACTGCTCAAGCGTTTGAATCACGAGGTCGTCGACGTCGGTCCGCCTTCGGCCGAGTCGGTGGACTATCCCGACATTGCGCAGATCGTGGCCGCCGACGTGAGCAACGGCAACGTGGAACGCGGTATCCTGATCTGCGGCACCGGCATCGGCATGTGCATCGCCGCCAACAAGTTTCCCGGCGTGCGGGCCGCGCCGTGCCACGACGATTTGACCGCCGAGATGAGCCGCCGGCACAACGATCTGAACGTGCTGTGCCTCTCGGCCGACATGCTCGGCGAGCGGCTGATCGACCGTATGATCGAGATCTGGCTCAAGACCGAATTCGAAGGCGGCCGCCACGCGCGCCGCGTCGACAAGATCGGCAACCTTGAGAAACCGTCGCCGCCGGTCTGAAGCGTTCTTTCGACAGCCTCACCTAGCCCGGCGGGCGCAACTGCTCGGCGAGCAGTTCCACCGGATGCCTGGCCTGCCGCCCGGTGCCGTGCTCGATCTGGTGCCGGCAGGAAAAGCCGGGGGCGGCGATCGCGCTCTCCGGGGCCGCACGCACCGCGGGAAACAGCACGAGCTCGCCAATCTGCTGGCTCACGTCGTAGTGCTCGTAGCCGAACGACCCGGCCATGCCGCAGCAGCCCGAGTCGAGCAGCTCGACTTGGCTTCCCGGGATGGCGGCCAGCGCCGCGTGCGTATCGGCGGCGCCCACCAGGGCCTTCTGGTGGCAGTGCCCGTGCAGCACGACGTGCTGCTTGCGCTCGGCCAGCGGCAGCTCGATGCCCAACCGCACGAGGTGCGAGTCGATCAGCTCGGCGTGGGCGGCGACGTTGTCGGCATCGGCGCCGGGCGACAGCTCGGGATACTCGTCGACGAGCATCAGCAGGCAACTCGGCTCGCAACCCACGATCGGCACGCCCCGCGCGGCCCAGGGAGCCAGCCGCCGGACGTTGTCGCGGGCCATCTGCTGCGTCTCCTGCAGGAAGCCCTTGCTGGCCTGGGTGCGGCCGCAGCAACCGATATCGGCCAGGCGCACTTCGTAGCCGGCCGCTTCCAGCACGGCGACGGCCGCGCGGTTGACGCCCGGCTCGCAGTAGCTCGTCAGGCAGTCGTCCAATAACACGATCGGGCCGCGCGGTGCTTCGCCTTGTGACTTGCCCCGCCGGCGGCGCCGCTTCTCGAACCACTTGCGAAAATGCTGCCGCTCGAAGCGGGGCAGGGGACGCCTTGGGTCGATGCCCATCAGCCGACGCATGAGCCAGCCGGCACCCGGCAACGACGGGGCCCAGTTGGACACCGGCGCCAGCGCCGACCCTAGCTTGTTGAGCCGCGCGGCGTGGGCCATCATCCGCACACCCAGCGGCGCGCCGTGCTCTCGATAGTAGCCGTTGAGAAACTCCATCTTCAGTTTGGCCACGTCGACGTTCGAGGGACACTCGGCCTTGCAGGCTTTGCAGCCCAGGCACAGCTCATAGGTGTCGAACAGGCGCTTGCCGGTGAGCTCGGCGGGAGGCAGAGCACCGGAGAGCACCATGCGCAGGGCGTTGGCCCGGCCGCGGGTGCTGTGTTCTTCGTCGCGCGTGGCCATGAACGAGGGGCACATCGTGCCGCCCTTCAACTTGCGACACACTCCGGCGCCGTTGCAGAGTTCGACCGCGCGGGCGAAGCCGCCGTCGTGCGAGAAATCGAAGGTCGTCGGCACTTCTAGCGTGCGATATTCGGCCCCATAGCGCAGGCTTTCCACCGGGCTCGGCCCGTCGACGACCTTGCCGGGATTCATGCGATTCTCGGGGTCGAAAGCCGCCTTTACTTCTTTGAAGGCCCGATAGAGCTGGCTGCCGAAAAGGCGTTCGTTGAGGTAGCTACGCGCCAGGCCGTCGCCGTGTTCGCCGCTCATGGCTCCGTCGAATTCGAGCACCAGCTCGGCCACTTCGTGCGAGATCTTCTGCAACCGGTCGATGTCGACCGCGGTGCGCAAGTCGAGCATGGGCCGGATGTGCAAACAGCCGACCGACGCGTGACCGTAGAAAGCGCCGTCGGTTTCGTGACGGGCCATGATTTCGCAAAAGCGGTCGACAAACTCGGGCAGGTGCACCGGGGCCACGGCGCCATCCTCGACGAACGCCACCGGCTTGCGCGTGCCCGGCAGCCCGAGCAGCAGCGGCAAGGCGGCCTTACGGCAGGCCCAGACGTGATCGCACAGTTCTTTTTCGAGCGCAGGCAGCACGTGAAACAGCCCCGGCTGGCCGGAGAGCTTCTCGATGAGCTCGTCGGCCTTGGCCTTCACGTCGGCAGCCGTTTCGCCGTTGAATTCGACCAGCACCAGCGACTCGGGATGGCCTTCGACAAAATCGAGGTAGTTGCGGTACTCGAGGCTTTTTTCGGCCAGTCGCAGGATCAGCCCGTCGAGCAATTCGGCGGCCGAGGGTTCGCACGACAGCACGGTGCCGATCGAGCGCACGGCGGCCTGCATCGAGTCGAAGTGCAGCACGATCACGCCCCGCACCTTGGGTAGCGGGAGCAGGTGAATCAGCGCCTCGGTGATCGTGCCCAGCGTGCCTTCGGCGCCGACCAGCAGCTTGGCCAGGTTGAACTCGGCCCCGGGATACATGCAAGCTTCGCGCTCGCGGGCCGCGGCAATCAAGCGCGGCGCCGCCACGCGCGAGACGCATTCGGGCACGAATTCGTCGAGGTTGTAGCCGCTCACGCGGCGGAGCACTGAGGGAAAGCGTGCCACGATCTCGGCGCGGTTTTCTTCGACGATGCGCCGTACTTCGCGATAGGCGTGGCCGACGGCGTCATTGCGTGCCGACTCGAACTTGAGCTCCTGTGCGGCAAGCGGGCCCAGCGAGGCGGTGCTGCCGTCGGCCATCACGACGTCGAGCCCGAGGACGCTATCGACCGTCTTGCCCTGCCAGATGGAACGTGCGCCGGCCGAGTTGTTGCCGATCATGCCTCCCAGGTTGGCGCGGCTACTGGTGGCCACGTCGGGTCCGAATTGCAGCGCGTGCCGCGCGCATGCCGCGTTGAGTTGATCGAGCACCACGCCCGGCTGCACCCGTGCGGTGAGCGAGGCGGGATCGATTTCGATCGCGTTCATGTACTTGCTGAAATCGATCACGAGTCCCGCGCCGATCGATTGACCGGAGAGGCTGGTGCCGCCGCCGCGCGGGACGATGGCCAGCCCTTCTTCGGCGGCCACCTGCATGGCGCACACGACGTCGTCGCGGGTGCGCGGAAGCACGACGCCGAGCGGCATGATCTGGTAGATGCTGGCGTCCGTGCTGTACAAGGCACGGTTGTATTCGTCGAGAAAAACTTCGCAGGAAAGGCGCTTCTGTAGCGAGTTTGCGAGTCGTGACGATTGTGCGGGCGTGAGATTCATGTATGTAACGGTCGTGTTGTGGGCCTCCTCTCGGGGGCTCAAGATGTTGGCTTGATTATACTTGATCGCGCGTGGTTTGTTGTTAGAGTCAAAGGCTGGAGACGTCGTTGATTCGCAACGTTTGCACTAATCGCGACCCGACTTCGACCCAAAGACGATCTCGCCGAGCACGGCTAAGCGGACGCACCACCAACCGCGGAACGGCCATTTCGACGTACCCCATCGACTCGACTCCCGGCTCTCGCTTCAAGGCATACGTATCGCGATGTCCACAAATCACAAACCGCTCCCTGACGAAGTCGAACACCTGCTGCGCAATGCCGAACTGCGCGACGAGCTGGAGCCGTACTTCGACGAATCGATTCGTAGCGTCAACGTCGAGGAACTGCCGACGCCGATCGAGAACGAGTTTCTGGCTTCGATGCTCGCCTGGGAGCGGGCGCCGGTGTTGCCGATCTCGCAATGGTTTGAGCCGGAACTGAGGCTGCCGCACCCCGACACGCTGTCGAACGATCAGTTGCACGCGCTGTTGTGGGAGGCGATCCACAAGTTGTTTGCGCAGCGGATCGTGCTCGACTTCACGGACCATCTGTCGGATCGCGAGTTGTATTGTTTGATCTATCGCGACATCCTGCCGTGTCGCGAAAAGAAAATCGACTCGCTGTCGAACTATCTGCACTGGGACTGTGCCGACATGGGGGGCGACCCCTCGGTCTGGCTGCGATACTACGCCAGCGAGGAAGAACGGCTGGCCTGGGTCGACGACTTTGGCGGCCCATTGCCCCACGTCGAGTTGCCGCCCCATCCGCGCCAACTGCCGCGCCGCCCCCTGTAGCTTGCCAATCGCCGCGGGGTGGAGAGGCGTCGCAAAGCCCGTCGCCGATCGTGCTTTGGTGCCGCCTGCGCGCCGGTCCGGCGGCCTTGACCCGCTTCCGGCGACGGCGCTATACTTCCTGCTCTCCCCTGCTGGCATTTCTTTAAGGGCGAAAGCACCCCATGAAGACCGAGCGACGTCACGAATTGCAGACCAACGTCCTGGCCGACTCGCTCGCGCGCGGGATCGAGGCGATCAAGCCTTACGGCCGAGGCGTCCTGGCCGTGGTCATCATCCTGGCGATGGGGCTCATTGCCTGGTTCTACACTTCGGCCCAAGGCTCGCGGCGGTCGGCCGAGGGTTGGACCGACTATCTCGAAGCGATGGACCAGCGCAACCTCGAATTGATGCAGGGCATTTCCCAGGAGTTCGCCGGGTCCGACGTCGGCCATTGGGCTCGCATGACCGCGGCCGACTGGCTGTTGGCCGACGGCACGAACCGCCTGCTGACCGATCAAGTCCGTGCCAAAGACAACCTGAAAGAAGCCCGCGAGGAGTTTGCCGCCCTGCTGCTCGATACCTCGAACGACACGATTCAACAACGGGCCACCTACGGGCTGGCCCAGGCCGACGAGGCGCTCGGGGACTTGGAAAAGGCTCGCTCCGAGTATCGCACCTTGGCCGAGAAGTGGCCCGAGGGCCCCTTCCACGAGACGGCCGAGCAACGGGCCGAAGATCTGGACCGGATGAGCACCAAGCAGTTCTACGACTGGCTGGCCAGGTACGAGCCGCCGGCCGCGTCGTCGGGCGACCCCGGCATCCCGGGCGTGCGTCCCGACTTCATGCAGGAGCCCGACGCCGGCACGCTGCAGTTGCCCAGTTCGCTCGAGGATTCCGGTCCTCTGCCGAGCTTTGAAATCGAACCCACCGGCGAGGCGCCTAGCGGCGAGGAACCTGCTGCGGAGCCGTCGGGCGAAGAACCGGCTGCCGAGGCGCCTGCCGAGGACGACGCTCCCGCCGAGAGTTCGGAGAGCGGCGAGGCCTCGCCCGAACCGGAATCGGCGCCTGCCGAAGAATCGAAGTCCGGCGAGCCGGGTCCGGAACTGTAATTCGCCGTGGCCAGCCCCGCTTCCCCAGCCCACGCCGGCCCGCGGGAGGCTCTTCTCGATGAGCGGCGACGAAATCTCCAGCCAGCCGAGCGAACGGGTCGTGCCCGAGGAACACGCCGGCGCGCGGCTCGACTGGTTTCTGGCCCAGCAGTTTCCCGCCTACAGTCGCGTGCTGCTGCGTAAGATGATCACCGCCGGCGGCGTGCAAGTCGACGGCCAGGGAGCCAAGCCGGCCTACAAGCTGCGCGCCGGCCAGCGGATCGTCGTGTCGCTGCCGGATCTACCGCGCGAAGGCCCGGAGCCCGAGGACGTGCCGCTCAACGTCCTGTACGAAGACGAGCAACTGGCGGCCATCAACAAGCCGCCCGGCATGGTCGTTCATCCCGGCAAAGGGCATTGGGCCGGCACGCTTACCGCGGCGTTGCAGTTTCACTTCAACCAGCTCAGCGGCGTCGGCGGCGCTTCGCGTCCCGGCATCGTGCACCGGCTCGACCGCGATACCAGCGGCGTGATCGTGGTGGCCAAGACCGACCAGGCGCACATGCGGCTGGCCGAGCAGTTCGAGACGCGCACCGTCGAGAAGGAGTACTTCGCCGTGTGCGTGGGCGTGCCCGATCGCGATCGCGACACGGTCGACCAGCCGATCGGAGCCCATCCTTACCAGCGCGAAAAGATGGCCATCCGCCGCGATCACCCCACCAGCCGCGAAGCGCAGACGTTCTTTGAGGTCGCCGAACGCTTCGACGGGTTCTCCGCCCTGCGGGTGTTTCCCAAGTCGGGCCGCACGCACCAGATTCGACTGCATCTGGCACACATCGGCCTGCCGGTGCTCTGCGACCGGTTGTACGGGGGCCGCGCCCGGATCACGCGCGGCGAGATCACTCGCGACCCATCGGACGAGCAGCCGCTGCTCGAGCGGCAAGCGCTGCACGCGCGGCGACTCAAGATCGAGCACCCCCTGAGCGGCGAACCGCTGGAGTTCGTCGCCCCGCTGCCGGCCGACATCGAAGCCGTGCTGGCGGCACTGCGAGAGTACCGATTGGGGTAGGACGCGCGAGAGCGGCTCGATAGAGTGCTCCGCCTAGCGCACCGGCGGCTTGCGCGGTTCGTCCGAGGGGCTCTGGCCGAACATGAAGTGCACCAGGTCGCGGGTGCCGAGCGTGCGCGTGGCAGCGAACAGTTCGCCCGCGTCATAACCGGCGGCGATGCCGTCGTGCATGGCCGCGGCGCGGATGCGCTCGTAGATGAATTCCTTGTGCTTGGGGAACTGCGTGGCATAGCAGCGCACGGCGGCGAGCTTCGTGTCGAGCGTTTCGCCGATGTCGACCACGAGGTGGCCGGCCCCCTGCGGCAACTCGAGCGAACCAAAGCCCAGCGTGTAGTACAAATGCGCCGAGATGGTGTGCACCGGCAGGTGGTCGAAGTGCTCGTCCCACTTGGTCAGCCGCGAGTAAAAGATCGCCGCGTCGGTGATCTGCATTGCCTGCCAGTGGTCGGGCGAGGCCAGCGGCGTCTTCTCGCCAAAGCCCAGCACCAGGCGAGGACGATACTTGCGAAACTCCTTGGCCAGCGCCACGCGCGCCTCGAAAGTGTCGAACAGCCTGCGGTTCGGCAGGTCAAGCTGCACGCGCACTTGCACGCCCAGCGTTTCGGCCGCCTGCTTGGCTTCGGCCAGTCGGACCTCGGGGCCGGGCGAGCCGGGCGTCGGTTCGCCGTCGGTCAGGTCGACGATGCCCACCTGATAGCCCTGTTGCACGAGCCCGGCCAGCGTGCCGCCGCAGGCAATTTCCACGTCGTCGGGATGAGCCCCCACGGCGATCACGTCGAGCTGGGGATGTTCGTGCGTAATCACTTCTTCGCGGTAGCTCGAGGAGCGGGTTTGACGACGGCCAGTACAAACGTCGGGTTGAGCGCCTCGAAACGCACGCGCTCGAGTTGATAGTTGCCGCGGGCCACGTTGATCATCCACACCGCCACGTCGGCCGAGACGCGGGACAGCGTCTCGTGCACGATCGACAGGCTTTCGATGCTGCCCACATTGGCCACCAGCCGCCCGCCTGCGCGGAGCCGGTCGTAGGCCATTTCCACGACGCGGCTGATTTCGCGGCCGCTGCCGCCGACGAAGATCGCGTCGGCATCCGGCAGATCTTTCCAGGCGTCCGGGGCACTGCCGAGGATGGGCACGAGGTTGGTGACTCCAAACCGCTCGGCATTGGCCAGGATGAGCTCGTGGTCCTGGGGGTCCATTTCCACGGCGTACACGGTTCCGCCCGAGGCGATTTGGGCCGCCTCGACCGCCACCGAGCCGGAGCCGGCGCCGATGTCCCACACGATGCTCGTCGGGCCCAAATCGAGCTGCGCCAGCGCAATCGAACGCACCTCGGCCGGCGTGAGCAGCCCCTGCTTCGGCTTCGACTGCAGGAACATCTCGTCCGGGTTGCCAAACAGCCGTTGGCCGATCGCCTCGCGCGGGCGATCGGGCACGTCGGGCCGGCGCACCAGCACCATCACATTGAGCGGAGCGAAATCCTGCGCGGCAATCTCCGACAGCTCGCCTTGCGTGACGCGTTCGTCGGGCGAGCCCAAGTTCTCGCAGACGTACGCTGAGAAATAGTCGATACGCTGTTCCAGCAGCGCTGCGGCCACGGCCTTGGGCGGGTACTTCTCGCTGGTAAACAGGCCCACCTTCGTCGCCGAGCGAATCTTCTCCAGCACCTGCTCCAGCGGCCGATTCGCCAGGTCGGTGAGATAGGCCTCCTCCCAGCTTTCTTTCACCCGGGCAAACGCCAACTGCATGCTGCTGACGTGCGGCATGACCTCGAAGTAGTCCTTGCCGAGCTTGTCGCAGAGGTAGCGGGCCACGCCGAAGAACAACGGATCGCCCGAGGCCAGCACGACGATGCGTTTGTCGCCGGCCTTGGCGATGCGGTCGACGGCCTCGTCCAGGTTGCTGCCCACGACCAGCCGCTCGGCCTTCGACTTGGGAATCTTGGCCAGCGTCGACTCGGCGCCGACCAGCAGTTGCGCTTCGTCGATCAGCTTTCGCGCCGGCGACACGACGCCATCCAATCCGTCGTCGCCGACGCCGATGATGTGAATCGTGCGATTGCTCAAACTTGCTACGCCTTAATCGATTGCGTCCTGCGAAAGCGCTCCGGCGTGGCAAGATGGGCCACGCTGCCCGGATTCTAGAGCATCGGCCGAGCGAGGAAAAGCAGGGGCCCGAACGCGGCCGCACCGAGGCCGCTAGTCGCGATAGAACGCGGCGCTGGCGAAGCTCACACAGGCCGTGCCGTCCAATTCGACGGCCTGGTCGTACTTCAGCAGCTCGCCGCGCCCCGGGCGAATCACTTCCAGCATGGTGTAGGTCGGCGACAGGCCGCAAATTCGGTGACAGTCGCCCGCCGTGGCGACGTGTTGAAAGAACCCTTCGGCATCCGGCTCGCAAGCTTTGGCCAGCAGGCGGCGATCGTCCTCGGCCAACTCGGCCAGACGCGGGGCGTCGAGAAACTCTCGATCGCCGAACCGCTGCCCGACGTGTGCCAGATCGCCGCCGCTGATATAGCAGACGCGGCCCGGGTGAGCTTCGGCCGTCTTGCGCATCGCCGCGACGAAGGCGGCCACCTCGGGCGATTTGCTCGGCGACCGCCCCGCGGTAATCAGCTCGTGAAACGATCCGGTGAGCACCGGCACGATCTTGAACGGACGCTTGCCGCCCAACAGGTACTGCAGGAATACGGCCTGAAACTCGATCGAGTGCTCCTGCCGACCGGCCAACTCGTCGGCGGCCAGGTTGAGCTCCCGTCCCCCCGGGTTGACGGCCAGGTTTTGCGTCAGCCGGGCCACGAACTGCCGGTCGGTTTCCACGGTGCCCAGCGGCGTCTCGAAATCCTTCCGGCTCACCGAAAACAGGTTCCGCATCGGATTGTGGCCCGTGCCGAAGATGACGAACAGGTCGGCATCGCTCTGTTCGACCAGGTGCTTGTAGGCATAGGCAAACGCGATGCCGCCCCGCTGCAAGTCGATGTGCGGGCTCAAGACGCCCAGCAGATCGCTGCCGGCGGTGCTCGATTCGGACGGCAGCACCGGGGCGCCGGGGCCTTTCTCGCCGGTAAACAGTGCCGCGAGCTGTTCCTTGAGCTCCTCGGCATCGCCGGCATAGGCCTGCCCCGCGTGGGCCGCCGGCCGCGAGCGGCTGTTCAGGTAGAACTCGATCTCGGATTTCCAGCGAGCGCGAAAACGATCGGTGTCGAGATACAGCCGGTCGTCGAGATCGCGGACCAGGCCTTCGATCTCGGCCAGGGCCACGCTCTGGCCGAATCGCTGCTGGTAGTCCACTTGAATGCCCGCCAGCGTGCGCGAGCCGTCCATCAGCGACGCCAGCACGGCGGCGGCGTACGGAATCACGATCGGGTCGGAAAATCCCTCCGGATCGCGGAAGGCGAATACCACTTCGCCCTCGGGCCGGTTGACCGGAAAGCTTTCGACGCGGCGCAGGCGCGGTTGGTCGGGAATCGTCATGCCAAGTGAGTCGGGGGTTGCTGATGTCGGCGGAACGCACTAGATCCGAATAAATATACGCTGCCGGTAAAGCCAGTAGAGGAACAGCCACATCGCCAGCAGCACCCAAAGCTGCACCAGCAGCGGGCGATAAGCGTCGCCGAGAAAATCGAAGGGACGCGTGCCGAAATGGGTCTGGATGGATTCGTAGAACCACCCCTTGGTCAGCCCGGCCAGAACGTAAATGGTAATCGAATTCATGCCGACGACCACCAACGGAAACGTCCACTTGCGAAAACCCAGCACGTCGACCACGCCGTAGAAGCCGGCCAGCGCGAGGCACACCCAGCCCGTGCTGAACAGCGTCCAGCTCGGCGTCCAGATGCGTTTGACGATCGGGCACAGCCCGGTCATGTGCAGCAGGTCGCCGGCGATCAGACCTCCCAGACCGGCCAACACCAGCCGCCAGAACTTGTTCCGCTCGCTGCGCGGTCCGCGCAATAGCTCGCCGGCCAGCAACCCGAAGATCATCGTCGTTAGCGAGGGCACGAAGCTGAGGGTCTGATAGCCGCCGGAGTTGTAGGCAAACGGCTGCTCGCGCGGAAAGAGGTTCAGGAACCAGACGTCGAAGGCCGCCGCGGCGTTAGTGTTTTTGTCCCAGTGGGCCGCCAAACCGGTCAGGTGCGGCCAGTCTTCTCCCAGCCCGACGGTGGAGTGGTCGAACTCCGGCCCCGGCACCGGGTACACGTAGAACAGCATCCAGTAGCCTGCCAGGATGCCCAGCGCCGCCGAGAACTGGATTGCAGCCGGGCGCCCCCACAGCAGGAACAGGAAGGTGTAGCCCAGGCCGATCTGCGTGAGCACGTCTTCGAAGGTGAAGTACGTTTGGTCGCGGCCGTCGGAGCGGAGGAAGATGCCCAGCAGCACCAGCACGATCGAACGCACGATGGCGTGCCGCAGCATCCGGCCGTAGCTCTGACCGTGGGCGGCGCGGCTGGCGTAAGAATAGGCCATGGCCACGCCCACCATGAACATGAATGATGGCTGCACCAGGTCCCAGAGTGAGCAGCCGATCCATTCGACGTGTTCGAAGTGATGGCCGAGCGTTTGCCACAGCGGCGAGTCGACACCTTCGGCGCGAAGGTTCTCGGCCACGCGATGCAGTCCCAGGCCGCCGGACGCCATGGCCAGCATCGCCAGCCCGCGAAAGGCGTCGAGTGAGATCAAGCGGGGCGGCAGCGGGCGCGTGGCCGGCGTGCTCATGGGGGCGTGCCGCGGAGTGAGGGAGTTCGAGTCGAGCGGCTTCGATTATCGCCTTTACCGGCCGCGTGTAAATCGACGTGCCCCCGCGTCGTCGGCCCGGACTGTTGTGCAACGGTAGCCGCAGGGGCTACGATTTGCTGTGACAGCGAGCGCCGTTTGCCCAGCGAAGCCTATGACCTCTGTTTTGATCACCGCCTTCGAGCCGTACGACCGTTGGAATGCCAATGCGAGCTGGCTGGCGCTAGTTGCGCTGACGCGGGAGCTGCCGGCCGAACCGGAAGTGACCACGAGGCTGTATCCGGTCGACTTTGCGGCGGTGAAGCAGAAGCTGGCGGCGGACCTGGCCGCCAACTACGACTATGCGATCCACCTGGGCCAGGCGCCGGGCTCAACGCGGATCCAACTCGAGTCGATTGCCATCAACGTGGGCGGATCGAGCCGCCAGGCGCCGGAGCAGTTCTTGCCGCTGGTCGAAGGCGGCCCGATCGCCTATCGCAGCCCGTTGCCGCTGTCCGACTGGGGATTGCGCCTGCGCGAAGCGCGCATCCCCGCGCAGGTCTCGTACCACGCCGGCACCTATCTGTGCAACGCGACGATGTATTTCTCGTGCTACCTGGCCGAGCGAATGGGCCTGAAGACCAAGAGCGCGTTTGTGCACCTGCCGCTCGATGTCACGCAGTCGGCGGCGCATCCTGAAGAAGTGCCCGCGCTGCCGGTGGCCAGCTCGGCCGAAGCGCTGCGGATGATCCTGAACGATCTGGCCCGCGGCGTCTGAGCTAGCTGGCTTGCTGCGCGCCCAGGTATCCGCGGCGGGCGGCCAGGCAAGTATGGCGGAACGTCTCGGGCCGCGAGACGCCGGCCAGGCGAAACGTCTCGGTGGCGCCGGAGCGAAACACTAGATCGCCGCAGGGATACCACTCCTGACCCGGCTGCACTTCGATGTCGATCGTGTCGAAGCGGTCGAAGTCGACCCAGCGCTCGTCGACCGGCCGCACCCACTTTTGCACCGTGACGCGGCGATTGGTCAGGCGGTAACGCGTGAGCACCCAGGGCAACAGCGAGTAGGCGAACAGCGCCAGCGCGAAGGGAATCAGCAGCAAGGCGAACAGGTTGCCCAGCGTGAAGATGCCATATCCGAGTTGGACGCCACAGAGCCGGCCCATCAGCCGGCCGGTCGAAAAGGCGCCCAGCGTGGGAAACACGGTCATCACGGTCACTTCCCGCGTCTGGGGAGCGGTGACTCCGGCAATCGGTTGTTTCATGGTGAGGGTGGACAAGACACCAACCTGCGGAATCGTGGTAAAGAAGCTAACAAATTAGCATAGCCCGCCCCTTGCTGCCAGGGGCCCGCGACACGGCCGCTAGCGACGCCCGAGTGCCGGTTTGCCCTTTGTCGCCGCAGGCATTCTCGCTACAGTCTGCCGCCCTCGGACCTCCCCCCCAAGGCACGCTCCCACCCCCGGCCGAGCAATCGGAGATACCGCCATGGCTCCCCAGACTGTTGCCCCGCATCGGCAAACGGTTCCGCCGCTGGTTGCCCCGCCGCGAGCGCTGCAAAGCACTCGCGAAGAAATCCGCTTTCGGGCCCTGACGCACATGCTGGCCGCGGTGGCCGCGACTCCGGCCCAGAGCCGGCCCTTTCCGCACGTGTTCATCGAGGGGCTGTTCCCGGCCGACCTCTACGAGGAAATGCTGGCCTGGCTTCCCGAGCCGGAGCTCTATGAGGCGTTCTCCTACGAGAAGCATGCCACCGACGGCCAAAGCAACCGGGGCTGCTTCAAGATGACCCGCGAAAGTCTCAGTCGCCTGCCCGAGCGGGGGCGCTGGCTGTGGCAGGGCGTTCGCGATGCGCTGGGCTCGCCCGAGTTCAAGTCGGCGGTGTTCGATCGCTTGAGCGAGGGGCTGGCCTACCGTTTCGGCGTTTCACGCGAGGAAGCCGCGTGCACGCCGGGGTATGCCCTGCCGGAGCTGTTTCGCGAGACGACCGGCTACCGCATCAAGCCGCATCCCGACACCCGGCGGAAGCTTGTGACGATGCAGATCGCGCTGGCCCAAAACGACCGCCAGCAGCAGGTGGGCACGGAATTCTACAGCCGCAGTTTGAACCCGATGGCGATGCTGCGCGAGCCGCGGGGGTTCGACGTCGTGAAGCGGATGCCGTTCTTGCCGAACGTGGCCTACGCGTTCGTGGTGATCAACACGCTGCGCCTGCGGAGCTGGCACGGGCGCACGACGCTCGAGGGGCCGTGCGGAGTGCGGAACACGATTTTGAATATTTGGTATGCCCGGGCGGAGGATGGGAATCCGGAGTTGATGGGGTAGGTGCTAAGCCGCAAGCGTGCGGATGACGGGACGGCTAACGCTTGGCGTAAGGCCATCCGTCGTAGGGATGGACGAAGGGCCATTGCTGCGAGGGGAGGCCGGCGCGGGTGGGGTTTTGCTCGATGTAGCGGATGACGGTGCGGACGTGATCGGGGGAGTCGAGGAAGCGACGGTAGCCGCCGAGCGTCCAGACGGGGTGGGCCGCGGGGACGCGTTGTTCGGTAGCAAGCTGCAAGCGGCTGCCCTGCTGGAGGTTTTCGATCATCTCCTCGGCCCGATCGCGGTGCTTGCGGATCAGGATACGGACGTGGTCCGGCAGGACGGCGCAGGCGTAGCACGTGTAACGATGCTGGAAGATGCAGGACTCGAAGCCGGCGGCGACGGTTTCGATTCGGGAGGGGTCGAAGCGGATGACCGGGAATTGTAGTCGCGGCTCGGCCCGATCGTTGAATCCCCGCACGGTGCTCGGCGGCGGCTGCACCTTCCGGCGGCCGTAGTGCAGCTCTCCGAGCTCGGCGAGGTCCGGCGAAGCGACACGACGTGACCCACTCCCGCGCGGATCGTTGGGCAACCACGTGCCGTACGCGGTCCACACGAGATGGTAGGCGATCACGGCCGGATTCTTGCGCGGCACGATGCTTCCCCCGTCGAGCGCCCATTCGCTTCGCGGCTTAGCATAGCGTCCGAGGTTATCTCAGCGCGCAAAAAAAACCCGGTCGCGGGCCTGGCTAAAGTCCCGTGCCGGGTTTTCTCTATCAATTCAGTAGTTGCTTGAAGCGGGTTTCCCCGATTCAAACGGACCTCTGGCCAAACACAAGAACTGTCTCCACAATTCTTAACCGCTTGATGTCACCATCAAGACGGCAGGAATCCTTAGAAAGGAGGTGATCCAGCCGCAGGTTCCCCTACGGCTACCTTGTTA
>ERZ869936.497-NODE-497-length-36864-cov-8.129235_pt1 | contig 36864 bp, 29 predicted proteins | sample MGYA00520876_ERZ869936 | MGnify/ENA primary metagenome ERZ869936 (study PRJEB32218, sample SAMN09650985) | biofilter metagenome | isolation source: enrty point of leading RO module | place: Saudi Arabia: Thuwal, RO plant located on Red Sea | collected 2016-02-17 ... | reverse complement strand
TGTTCTCGTACTGGCCTGGCAGTCCAGACTTACGAAGTCCGACGTCGGAAAGCCGGAAAAAGCTTCCCGGTGCCTGCGGAACTTTTCACCGCGGGCGGGGTATTTGACTTAGGGCAACTCCAGCCGCCGGGAGGGCAACCCGGGGGGACGTTTGCTCTTGGGCCCAGCACGAGAACCGCAGAGATGAGCCGAATGCGATCTTCGCAGCGGGGCTTCACGTTGGTCGAGTTGCTGGTGGTCATCGCCATCATCGGCCTGCTCGTGGGGCTGCTTCTTCCGGCCGTGCAATATACGCGAAACGCGGCCCGGCGTGCGCAATGCCTCTCGAACCTGCACAATATCGGCATTGCGATGGAACACTACATGGACATCCGCGGCGAGCGGGCCGTGTACCCCGACAGCGCGCGGATGCCAAGCATCTCGAGCCGCGAGAGCCTGGTCATCACGCTGGGACCCTACATCGAGCGCGGAGGGCTGACCATCGACACGGCGGGCAAGAAATCGCCCACGAACGTCACCCCGGTGGACCCCAACGATCCCAATCCGACTCCGGCGCCCGGCGCGCAGCGCGTGCTCGACTGGGATCCGGTGTTCCGCTGCCCCGGCGACGACATGGCCTACCGCGACGCGGCACTGTTGGAGATCATGCTGCCCGAGCAGGGCAAGAGCTACTACGACGCCGAAGGCACCAGCTACGAATACAACGATCGCGATCTGGCGGGCAAGCGGCGCCCGGAGGTGCTGATTCGCAAACGGCACGGGGTCGAGGTGCACCGCAGCAGCGCCACCGTGTGGGTGGCCTACGACTTCGAAGCCTTCCACGGAAGTCCGGGCGACGACGGTGCGCGTTGCTACGTCTACATGGACGGGCACGCGGATTCGTCCTGAAACCCGGCGCTCTAGCAAGCGGGCAAACACATGAGCAATTCCCGACCCATCCGCCGCCCTACCGCTTCGGCGAAAAGCAGCAAGAGCGAATCGGGCGGAAAGAAGAAGTGGGTTTTCGGCTTCTTTCTCCTGATGCTGCTGGCCGTGGGGGCCTGGGCAATGTGGCCCAGCCAGAATCCCGCGATGGCCCGCATCGAAGCGCTGCGCGTGGAAATGGACAATGCTCCTCGCGAGAAGCGGGGCGAGCTGTTTCAGCAGATGCGCGAGGAATTTGAGAAGCTCTCCGAAGAAGAGCGCGAATCGCTGTTCGACGAGCGCCGCCGCGAGTGGCAGGCCCGCGAGCAGAGGCGGCTCAACGAGTTCTTTGCCATGACGCCGCAGGAGCAGATTGCGCACCTCGACGAGGAAATCAACGAGGAAGAAGAGCGCCGTCGCCAGCGCGAAGCCCGCCGCGCACGCGAGGCGCGCGAGGGCAATCGCGATCGTGGCGGTCGCGGTGGCGACTTCCGTGGCCGCGGGTCGCGTGGACCGCGCGGGCCCGGCTCGGATCCGAACGCTCGCCGCAAGCGCTACCTCGAGCACACCAACGCCACGACCCGCGCGCAGCGCGGCGAATACTGGCGGATGCGGCAGGAACGCCGCCGGCAGCGCGGTCTGGGCGAAAGTCGCTGGGGGCGCTGAACGCTCACCTGGTTCTCGAGCTGGCTCCTACTGCCCCCGGCCCGAGGTGCTTGCTCGCTCTCTCGCGTCAGCCGGGTTGCCATTGACCCCGGGCGACCCGCCCCGCTACACTCCCGCCCCCTCTCACGGCGGCGGCCCGCTGCCGACGCCCCGCGCGCACGGAAACGGATTTCTTTTCACCTGGGGAAGTTGCTATGAGGCTGTTGCTGTTTCTCGGCGCGCTGGCCGTCATCGGGTTGATCATCACCGGGGCCATCACGCTGCAGCGGACGGACGACAATTCGATCACCATCAAGATCGACCGCACCCAAGTGCGAGAAGACGCCAGCAAGGTCGTCGAAAAAGGCAAAGACGTGATCGAAGGTGCCGGCTCGGCCCTCCGCGAAAGGGCCCACGAAACCGAAACCCGCTGACGCGGCGGCAGTTATCGGTCTTTCAGCGCGCAAACGGCGGCAGCGCGTGTCGCTGCGCACGCCACCGCACGGGTCCTCCCGTCCTGCGCCAATTCCCCCCACGTCTGGCTTTTGCCGCCCCCTAACAGTATCCTGGCGGCTGCACGGACTCGTGTCGCGGCGTCCAACCGCGCGTCCGTCGACGGAACGCAACCGATTTCCTCGATTGGTTTGAGCTAGGGGTGGCCATGAGATATGTGCGTTCGCTTCAGGCAAAGCGCGCGCCCGGCAGCTTGCGGGCATTGCATCTGGAATCGTTGGAAGATCGCCGGCTGTTAGACGGCACTCCGTGGCACAATGGCGTGTACCGGCTCGACGTCAACGACGACGGCCGAACGTCGGCGGCCGACGCCCTGGCGATCATCAACCGCATCCTCACGGAGGGCGGCGGCGAGCTGGCCGACCCCGGCGGGCCCGTCAAGAACTACTACGACACCAACGCCGACAACCGGCTCGGCGCCTCCGATTTGATAGCGGTCGTCAACGGTCTGCTGCAGCCGCCCGAGGTCGAGGTCACGATGCTGACCGACTACACGGTCGACGTCACGCCGATCGTGACGGTCAACGCCGTCGGCCAGGGTAGCGCCACGATCCCCGACGGCACGATCGTGACCCTCGACGTCGACCTCGACGGCAACGGCACGTTCACCGGCCCCGGCGAATTGAACTACACCCAGAGCGAGACGTTCGCCGGTTCGTCGACCTTCCAGATCACCCCGGCACTCGAGCGGCGTACCGAGGTGTACACGGTCAACCTGCGGGCGCGGCTGCTGGATTCCGACGCGGTGGGCGGTACGAGCGAGACGGTGCCGATGATCGTCGACACGCTCACCTCCGATGCCCTGGCCAACTACGTCAACACGCCCGACGATTCGTACGGGTATACGGTCGCCCTGGAACAGAACCAGGGCGCGTACACCTACTACGTGCTGGACATGACCAGCCAGACCTGGCGCGACGCGACCGACGTGAACAAGCCGGACTGGCGGCATTGGGTCAAGGTCGTCGTGCCGAACGGCGCGTTGGGCGACACCGCTCTCTTATTTATCACCGGCGGCAACAACAATTTTGGCTCGCCGCCGGGACCCTCCACGGAGATGGTGCAGTTGGCACTGGCCACGAACACCGTGACTGTCGAGCTGCGCACCGTGCCGAGCCAGTCGCTGGAATTCGTCGGCGACACGTACGGTCCCCGCTCCGAGGACGAGATCATCGCCTACTCGTTCGATCGCTTCCTGGCCGGCATCGGCGAGGCGGACAACGAAACTTGGCCCGTGCTGGTCGCCATGGCCAAAAGCGCCGTGCGGGCCATGGACACCGTGCAGGATTTCATTCCCGACGTCCGTCCCGGCGAGACGATCGAAGACTTCGTCGTCACCGGCTACTCGAAGCGCGGTTGGACCACCTGGCTCACCGGCGCGGTCGACGATCGCGTCAAGGCGATCATCCCCGGCGTGTTCGACAACCTCAACCAGGGACCGCAAATGGTCCACCATTACGGCACCCTCGGCTTTTTCTCCCAGGCCGTGCACGACTACAACGACTTGCAGATCTTCGAGCGGATTCTCACGCCCGAGGCGCTGCTGCTCTCGCGGATCGTCGACCCCTACCGCTACCTGGGAACGGGCAAGTTCGACGACATGCCGATCCTGGTGTTGAACTCGGCCGGCGACGAGTTTTTCGTCACCGACTCGTCGCAGTTCTACATCAACGACTTGCCCGGTACCGACAAGTACATGCGTTACATTCCGAACACGGGGCACGGCCTCGATCAGCGTGCCGTCGAGAGCACGCTGTCGTTCTATGTCGCCGTGTTGCTCGGGGCGCCGCTGCCCGAGTACTCCTGGACGGTCGAACAGAACGGCGAGATCCACGTGAATGTCGGCACGTCCCCGTCGGCCGTCAAGCTTTGGCAGGGCACGAATCCCAACGCCCGCGACTTCCGCAACGGATACAATCCCGGTCTCATCACCTGGACCAGTACGATCCTCTCCGACCAGGGCGGGGGCAACTACGTGGGAGACGTGCCCATGCCTGCGGATGGGGCCACGGGCTACTTCATCGAGCTGACGTTCCCGAATCCCAACCCGCTGTTGCCCGCCTACGTGTTCACGACCGAAGCCCGGGTGAAATCGCCGCTGCCGTTTCACCCCTGGCCCTACGAATCGGGCTTTCCGCAGGAGGCCGACGCCTTCGTCGATGCCCTCGCTCAGGCCGCCGCTGAGGCGCTCCCCGCGCTGAGCGACGAGGCGCTTTCCGCCGTGGCCACGGGGCTGGCCTGCGTGCACGAGGGAGAATCGGATTCCGGGGAAACCTTCGAGGTGAGCGGCGAGTTAGTCGCCGTTGACGAGGCGCCGGCGCCGCTGCCCGAGGGAAGCGCCGCGGAGCCGATGACCGACTCTTCGTTGACCAGCATCGACGCGGCGGACGACGCGGAGGTTGAAACCGCGCTCGAGCTCGACTTGAATGATCTGCTAGCGTGAAGAGGCGGTGGCGTTTCGGCGTCGCCGCTTGCGCCCGGGCCCTGCCCCGACGCCAAACAACCCACGGGCCGCTGCCATGAGAATGCCACCTTTGCGTTTGGCGCCCCGCGATCGCGGTCTGCCGCGCCGCCTGCAAGTCGAGTCGCTCGAAGAGCGACGACTGTTGGACGCCGGCGGCACGTTCGAGTCGGATGCGGATTTTCCCTGGCAGAACCCCATCTACCGTCTGGACGTCAACAACGACTCGGTGACCTCGGCGGCCGACGCGCTGGCGGTGATCAACCGTGTGCTGACCCAGGGCGGAGGCATTTTGCCCGACCCCGGCGGCGAACCGGTGCCGGGATTCTACGACACCAACGGCGACAACCGTCTGTCGGCCGCGGATCTGATTTCGATCGTCAACGGCTTGCTGTCGCTGCCGGTGGTTGAAACCAGCTTCCTCGCGCCGGTTACGGCCGACCGCACGCCGCAACTGACCGTCGTGGCCACGGCCCGCCACACCAGCACGATTCCCGACGGCACCGTGGTCGACGTCGACGTCGACCTCAACGGCAACGGCACCTACACCGACGAGGGCGAGATCGGCTACGCGCAGTCGACCATCTACAACGGCAGGTCGGTGTTCGATCTCGGGCCGGAACTCGACGAGGGCAGGTACGCGATCAACGTGCGGGCCCGGCTCAAAGACAGCGAGGCGCTCACCGGTTCCAGCGAGTCGACGCCGCTGTTGATCGATACGGAACCTTCCACGGCGCTGTACGACTACGTGGCCCTCGACGATCCGTCGTATCAATACCACCTGGCCGACGACCCCGGCATTACGAACCCCATTCCGGGCGGAACCATCGCCGGCTCGTACCTCTACTACGTGCTGGACATGACCAGCCAGACCTGGCGCGAGGGCGACGTCAACCTCCCGGTCTGGAATCACTGGCTGGAGCTGTACGTGCCGGTCGAGACCAACGGCCAGGTCATCGCGGGATTGAGCGAAACGGCCATGCTGTTCATCGACGGCGGCAGCAACACCAACGGCGCGCCGCAAAACCCCAATCCCCAGTTCGCGCTGGCCGCAGCCGCCACCGGGACCGTGGTGGCCAATCTCACCGGCGTGCCCAACCAACCGGTCATCTTTAACGACGAAACCCAGTCGCGCACCGAAGACGAGATCATCGCCTACTCGTTCGACAAGTTCATGGAAAACCTGGGCCAGCCCGGCAACGAAACCTGGCCCCTGCTGCTGCCGATGACCAAAAGCGCCGTCCGCGCGATGGACACCGTGCAGGACTTCATGCTCACGCTCGACGCCACCGCGGGCGTCGAAGAATTCCTGGTGGGCGGCGGGTCGAAGCGCGGATGGACCACCTGGCTCACCGCAGCGGTCGACGATCGCGTGCGGGCCATCCTGCCCGCCGTGTACGACAACCTGAACCTGGGCGCGCAGATGGCCCACCACTACGGCGCCTACGGGTTCTTTTCCCAGGCCATCGCGCCGTACCAGGACCTGAATATCTTCGATCGCATCCTCAGCCCCGCGGGCGTGGAGTTGGCCCGCATCGTCGATCCGTACCTGTACTTGAACAATGGCCGCTTCGACGACATGCCGAAGCTGCTGCTCAATTCGCCCGGCGACGAGTTCTTTGCCACCGATTCGGCCCAGTTCTACTTCGACGACATTCCCGGCGACCAGAACTACCTCCGCTACGTCCCCAACACGCCTCACAGCCTCAACCTCGATATCAATCCGCAGCCGATTCTCAACAGCCTGTACAGCTTCTACGAGGCGGTGCTCAACGATCGCCCGCTGCCCGAGTTCGACTGGACCGTGGAGCAGGACGGCACGATCAACGTGCAGACCACGACCCAGCCGTTGGAAGTCAAGATGTGGCAGATGATCAATCGCAACGATCGCGACTTCCGCCGCTTGCGCTACCCGCAAATCTTTTGGTTTCCCACGCCGCTCTCCGATCAGGGCGGCGGCACGTACTCGACCAACGTCGAGCTGCCCGACGAGGGATCGATTGCCTACTTCATCGAGTTGACCTTTCCCAACCCCAACCCGCTGTTTCCCAACTACGTGTTCACGACCGAAGTCCACGTGAAGACGCAACTGCCGCTGTTCGATTGGCCGTTCGAGACGGGGTTCCCGGATGAGGATCGCCTGCAAGCGACACCGCTTCTGAGCCCGTTCTCTTTCGCCGCAAGCGCTGCCTCCGATCCGATTGCCGTGGGCGTGACGATTGCCGCCCGACGCGAAGAAGCTCACGAGGTCGCGGACGTGCCGACCGAACTTCCGCCGAGCGAAGCGGCCCCCCTCGCGAAACCCAAGCCCACGTCCGGCCCGCTGCTCGATGACGAGGCCTTGGCCCTCGGTGCCGCGTCGGTCGATCCGCTCGAAGATGCCCTCGACGAATCGCTCGACGCGCTGCTCGGCTAGTTCGCAGTGTGCGTCATCAGACACCAATGCAACCCGCCCTCGCTTGCGTGTCGAGCCTGACGTCACCCGCTGCTCGATCCGCTACGCGGAGAACATCCGGCCCTCGGCGAGGCACTCGCAGAGTTGCCGATAGACGTCCGCCAGCGAGGCGCCCCGCTCGTTCACCGCGCGCTGAATCCGTCGCGAAAGGGAACCCGTGCTCAGGAGGATCGCCAGCGCCGGATCTCGGCTGGTCGAGCCGTCGACCTGCTGCAATACGCCAGCCCACAGCTCGCGTGCCTTGATCGGTTTCGGGGGCAGGCCGAACTGGGCCAGGTACACCGGCTGGTCGATCACCGCCTCGTCGGCATCGCGAGTCGTGTCCGACAGTACGTGCGCGAGGGGTTGGGTTGCGAGCGACTGCTGCTGTGCGGTGTCGGTCCATTTCTCCGCCACCAAGGCCTGCAACACGTCGACGATCGCCTGGCAGATCGTCAGGTCGGCCGCCGGGCACTCCTGCACGTCGAGCACGCGTATCTCGATCGTGTTGCGCTCGAATCGGGCGATCGCTCCCCGGGCGTTAAGCCACTCGTGCGCGAGCACTCCCTGGGGGTCGTAGGGTGCGATGTCGCGAAAGAGGCGTGCAAAGATCTGCTCTTCGTAGTCGGCACGGGTGAACACCGGCTCGGGCACCACGTGGCCGACGAGCGACGGCACCTCATCGCAGTGATGGCGATACGCTTCCAGCCGCGAATCGGCCAGCCCGGTCCATTGGCCATCCATCGCCGGCGAGCTGGCCGCCAGGGCGGGCAGGATCGGCAACAGCAGGCGAACGGCCGCATGCAGCCGGCCGAACTCCTCATCGTCGGCGAACGGCAGATTCAGGTGCACGCTTTGCACGTTGGCCCAGCCGTGCCCGCGGCAATCGAAAATGCGATTGAACGTCTCATACACGGCGTTGTACTCGTGCGGCCATAGCTCGAGCTCGCGGCGCGGGTTCATCCAGGGATGCATCGCCGTGGGCATCAGCCGGGCGCCCCACGGCTCGAGCAGGGCGTTGATGCGGGCTACGTGTTCTTGAAAGAGCGCGGCCAGCGGTGCCAGCGACGCGGCCGGGCCGTTCGTCTTCAACTCGATCACGTGCAGCGCCAGCTCGTTCGACCAGGCCAGCTCGCCCAATTCGTGCTCTGCGACGTAGCCGCCGGCCACCTCGTACAGCACCCGATCGGTGATCGGCCGCACGTCGAGCGACGCGGCGTCGACGATCATGTATTCCAGCTCGACGCCGAAACCTTCGAACAGATGCAGGGCACGCGCCATGGAGTGGGGCTCGCGAAGGGGGCGACTAGGTCAATCCGGCCTTGCGCTGCTCGATGCGCTTGAGAAACACGCTCATGATCCGCCGGTACAGCTCGTCCTTGAGAATCGCGTCTTCGTTCTTCGAATCGATGTTCGGGTTGTCGTTCACCTCGATCACGTAGAACTTGCCGTTCGACTCCTTCACGTCGACGCCGTACAGGCCGTCGCCCACCAGGTTCGCGGCCTTGAGCGCCGCCTGCACGCCCCGCCGCGGCGCAAGCTCCACCGGCAGCGTCTCGGAGCGGCCGTAGCGACCGCGCCCCTGGCAGTCCTGCTTGATGATCTGCCAGTGCCCCTGGGCCATGTAGTACTTGCAGGCATACAACGGCTGGCGATCCAGAATGCCGATCCGCCAGTCGAACGTCGTGGGCAGGAACTCCTGGGCCACGACCAGGTCGGTCTCGCCGAAGAACTCGGCCAACCGCGCCTCGAGCTCTTCCTGGTCGTGCACCTTCACCACGCCCTGCGAGAACGCGCTGTCCGGCTTCTTCAGCACGCAGGGAAAGCCCAACTCCTCGGCCAGCGTCGCCGCGTTGTCTTTGTGCACCACCAGCGTCCGCGGAATCGGCACTTTGTGCCGCGCGAGCAATTCGGCCAGGTACACCTTGTTCGTGCAGCGGACGATCGACTGCGGATCGTCGATCACCACCAGTCCCTCGCTCGTGGCCCGCCGGGCAAAGCGGTACGTGTACTGGTTCACAGCCGTGGTGTCGCGCACGAACAGCGCGTCGAACTCGGCAATGCGGCCATAGTCGTCGCGCGTGATCTGCTCGGCCGAGATGCCCAGCGAAGCCGCGGCCTTGGCGAACTTCTTGAGCGCCACCTCGTCCGACGGCGCTTCGCCCGCCCCCGGTGTAAACAGTATGGCCAAATCGAACCGCGCCCGGACGCGCTTTTTCACGCCGTTGCGGCGGCCGGCAAAGTGCTGCTCGGCCATCTCGACCAGAAACGGCCAGTGCGATTTGGGCACTTCGTTGGCCGCGATCGTGGTGGTGCGCTTCAGTTGCCAGCCGTTGTTTTCGCTGCGGGCGAACTGGGCTCGTAGCAGCGGCGACTGAAACTGGTTGAACAGGTTCAGCGCCAGCCGGTCGTAGCGCTTGGCCAGGTTGCGGCCGAAGTAAATGCTCAGCGTGAACGTGTCGGACTTGATCGGCGCCAGGCTCTTCTGGATCTGCTCGTCCAGCTCGTCGGACACCATCCGCACGATGGCCTGCGTCTTCAGGTCCTGCACGGTCGTGATGCTGGGCAACGGCTTGTGCCCGCGGGCTTCGGCCAGCAGCGAAACGTAGTAACCGGTGGTCTGGTAGCGGTACGAACGGCAGAGATTAAAGACCTTGGCCCCCCGCAACTCGTTGTAGCGGGGATCGGTCAGATAGGAACGCGCGTCGACGACTTCCGCGTTCTCCATCCGCGCCGGCCAGTCCTTCGGCACGTTCGTCACAATCAGGACGGACATCCGTGGCTCCGTAGCTAAACGGTCTTCCCGGCGGGCGGAGGTTCGGTTCGTCCGTGGTTCCGCCCGGGTTGAATGATCAGTAGGTTGGCATCGTAAGTCAGCACGCCCAGCAAAATCGCCCCCACCAGCCGGTCGAGGTTCACTTCGTAGTAGTGGGCGCCGGCCAGCGGGTTGGGTTCGTAGGGGTCGGCCACCCGCACCGTGCGGCGCTGCTGGTCGTAGCCACACAACACTACGAAGTGCCCCGTCGGCACGCCGTGCACGTCGTCGGGCCGGCAGTGCGGCTCGGTCTCGCGCTTGCACTGGTACAGGTACGTGGCGCTCAATCCGGTGAGGATCGGGATCGACCGTTTGAGAAACCTTCGCAGCAACGCCGCGTTAAGCTCCCGCATGCGGATCGTGCCGCCCAGCTCGAGAAACTCGATATAGGCCCGCGACGCCGCGTGCAGCTTGGCCGTGTCCTTGGCTTCCATCTGGTGACGCAGCCGCCCGATCAGGTCTTCGCCGCCGACGAACCACGACGGGTCGAACACCGTGAGGTTGTAGGTGTAGATGCGGGCCCGGTAGCCGCGCCGCAGGGCATGGCTGGCCAGCATCACCGCCAGCGTGCCGCCGCCGGGCAGCTTGCCCACCTCGTCGATCACCTGCCCCAGCGGCAACGGATCGGCGTAGTAGCCGTAAATCGCCTGCAGGCACGTGGGCCCGCAGGTGACTTCGTCGGGCTGCGGTAGGATTTCGAGTTCCAACTGTTTCAGCATCGCGTAACGGCGCAGGATTACCGCGGAGGATCTTACCAGAACCCACTCTCAACTGGGAATCTCATCTGGCAGGCGCACCCAGGCTGCCTGCCGGGCGATGACTCTCGGATACGACGACTCTCGACTACTCTGCGACCGGCAGGGCGAAGTTGCCCTCCAGATTGTGCCACACGCTATGGACGTGGTTGGCCGGGTTGCCGGCCGAATCGGGCTGCGTGTTGTTGAATTCTATGAGAAACGATTCGCCCTGGACACGGTAGTCGTGCCCCACCCCCGGCCGATCGGCTCCGGCCCAGGCAAACGTGATCGCGTCGTAACCGTCCTTTTCGATCCGCGACAGCCGCTCCTGGGCCACGTCGTCCGGCAGGTTGTGGGCGTAGGCCTCGATAAGTGAACGCAGGATGGACACCTGCTTGGGCGTCATTTCCGCCGCCGGCAATCCGGCGGCGGGCGAGATCGGCGGCGAGGCCTTGCCCGCGTCGCGCACGTCGCTGGGAGCCTTGTCGGCCACGATCGCCTTGGCCCGCTGCTGCTCGTCGAGCGAGTCGAGCAGGTCGAAGGCCAGTTGCTCCTCATCTTTCAGGACCCGCAACCCCTTGGGAAAGCCCTCGCCGTAGTCGGCCAGCAGGATGCCGGGGTTGGCGCCGTAGAACGTCGGCGTCGAGGACACCACCTTATCGTTCTCGACCACGAAGTTGAGCGACAGATGATGCCCTTCCACGCTCAATCCCCAGGGTCCGTCGCCGGCCACGTCGCCGAACAGCGTGAAGTAGTACCGCTCGGCGTCGCGAATCGCCCCGCCCTGCCGGTTCTTTTCCAGTTCGTGCAGGATGCTTTCCAACTGCATCACCTTGCGGGCCTTCTTGTAGCCCACGGAGCTGAGCGCGCTGTCGAGCAGGTTGAACGCGGCCTTGCGCTGGGCCTCGCTCATGTTCTTCACCTGCAACCCCTTGCGCGTCGCCTTGGGAATGTAGTGCCAGTCGGTGCGTGCCGGGCCGTCGTAGGGCAACACGGTCTCGGCCTTTTCGGCCGGCGACAGCGTCGCGACAAACTTTTCCGCCGCGGCGGTCATCGACGAGCCGGTCGAGGCCAGCTTGAGGCTCGCGGCACCGGCCGCCAGCACGGCCACGGCAAGCAGGGCGACGTAGAATCGGTTGCTTCGCATGATCGGTTTCCAAATCAGGTGGGAACGGTTGGCGTGTGCTGACAGTATATCCAAAGCATCGCCGCGATGCTGAAGGGCGCCGACACGTTCCGGCTTCCCTGATCAGGGGGCGGCCTCGTCGCTGCTCGTGCCGCGCGGATGCCCGCCGTCGACGTGCAAATGCACCCCGGGCAGACCTTCCTGCAAGCCCGCGGCGCCCGCGTCGGTCGCGCCCGTCCGGTCGAGATAGAGCGACTCCAGCTTATCGAGCGAACACAGATGCTCGAGCCCCTGGTCGGTAATCGGAGCGTCGATCAGGTGCAGATGCCGCAGCTCCTTCATCTTGGCCACGTGCTTGAGGCCCTCGTCGCTCACCCGATCGCTGGCCAGCCGCAGTTGAATCAGCTTGTGCATGCTGGCCAGCCGGGCGAGGCCCTCGTCGCTGATGTTCGTCTTCGACAGGTTCACCCTCCGCAGCAAGTCCTCCAGCCCGTCGAGCTGCTCGAGGTCGCCATCGTCGATCGTCTCCTGATCGCTGCGAATCGCATCGGCTTCACCCCGCCGCACCGCCTCGGCCTGCTCGGCAAACGAGGCTTGTTCCTCCGCTCGCGCCGAAACCGTCGCTTGCGGCTTGGCACAACCCAGCACCGCGGCGACTCCGCAAAGCAACATCCAGCCAACAGCTCGCTGCACGCCCAATACCCTCCACTACGTTTCCCTACCGCCGGCAGCTCGGGCACACCATCGCGTACCGCGTCACGCCCCGGCCCGACTGCTTCAGCGTCATCACGTTTCCGCACCGCGAGCAGTACTCCGGGGCGTCGGTCGACTCACCCCGATCGAGCTTCCCCTGGCAGGCCACGCACACCGTCGTGTCGGGGAAAACCTCCAGCCGCTCCCGCGCGATCGGCTGCCCGCACTCGCTGCACTTGCGGGCCATGCCCCAGGCTTCGTCGTCGTTCTCCTCCGCCTCGCCCACGTTCAATCCTTCGCGGCGGCACTCCGGACAGGCGAACTTGCCGGCCGCCGCGCGGAACAACTCCGGCAGCAACTCCGGCTCGGGCGCCGTATCGCGGCGCACCATGCCGGCCCGCTTGAGCCAGCGGAGCATGTCGCTGGCACCGCAGTAGCACTGCCAGTCGCAGCTCGGACAGGCGAGTTGAGCGGAAAGGTGCATCGTGTCTCGTGCGAAGGAAAGAAGACGGCCGCCGGCCTCGAACGATTGGCGACCGCCGCGGGCGACAATTATACTGCCCTGTGAAACCTCGCGGCAGGCCGTCCTGGCTCGCCGCCCCAACCAGGAGTCTTGCAAGCATGAGCTTTCCCCGACGCACGTTTCTCGAATCGGCCCTGGTGCTGGCCGGCGGTGCCACCCTTTCCACGTCGCACCGCGCGGCCGCCGCGGAAGAGACGCCCGATCCTTCCACGCTGGGCCAGACGCCGCACACCAAGTTCGCCGTCAACGTCGAGATGTGGTGGGGCCGGCTGCCGTTTCTCCAGCGGCTCGAGCAGGCCGCGGCCTTGGGCTTCCCGGCCGTGGAGTTCTGGCCGTACGAAAACAAGGACATCGATGCGGTGGCCCGCACCTGCACGGACCTGAACCTCGATATCGCCCAGTTCACGGCCTGGGGATTCGTGCCGGGGATGAACGATCCCAGGAATCACGACAAGCTGGTCGCGAAGATCAAAGAGGCCTGCCTCGTGGCCCGGCGGCTCGATTGCCCGATGATGACCGTCGTCGGCGGCAACGACCAGAAGGGCATGACCCAGGCCGAGATGCACGAGCACATCATCGCGGGCCTGAAAAAGATCGCCCCCATCGCCGAGGACCACGAGGTGATGCTGATCCTCGAGCCGATGAACATTCGCGTCGACCATAAGGGCCACTGCCTGTACGGCTCGCCCGACGCCGTGCGGATCTGCCGCGAAGTCGATTCGCCGATGGTGAAGATCAATTGGGATCTGTACCACATGCAGATCAGCGAAGGCGATCTGTGCGGTCGCCTGAAGGACGGTTTCGACCAGGTCGGCTACCTGCAACTGGCAGACCACCCGGGCCGCAACGAACCCGGTACCGGCGAGATCCACTACCCCCGCGTGCTGCGCCAGGCCCACGAGCTCGGCTACCGCGGCTACGTCGGCCTCGAATGCCGCCCCAAAACCACCGAGCTCGCCGCCGCCCAAGGCGTAGCCCAAGCCGACGTGTGGTAACGGCGCTTCTCCGCAGCCGGCGCACGACTCTCGGTGCTATGGCACGACGCTGCGTCACTTGCGCACGCGTGGCCCACCTTGCGCCAGCATGCTGCTCCCGCCCTACGGGCGGTAGAAGCATGACACCCGCGCCTGGCACGCGGCCGCTTGCCTCAGGTCGACTTGCCCTGGGCGATGCGTTCCCAGTTGATCCAGGCCGGATCGGCGATGCGCGGCAGCTCGGCCTGCATGGCCTCGGGATACTTCTGCGCGGCGCCGGTGTTGAAGATCACCACGCGCTCATCCGGCGCGATCCACTCTTCGGCTACCAGCGCCTCGAGCGCCCCGATGCAGGCCGCCGTCTCGGGGCAGATGGCCAGGCCCTCGCAGCCTGCGCCCAGCGCCATCCACTCGCGCAGCCGCGACTCGTCGACCGCCACGGCCCGGCCGTCGCTTTCGCGCACGGCGTCCAGGATCATGAAGTCGCCCACGGCCGCCGGCACGCGGATGCCGCTGGCGATCGTGGCCGGAAACGCGAACGGCTCGGCGAACCGCTCGCCCTGTTCGAAGGCCCGCGCAATCGGCGCGCAGCCGTCGGACTGCACGGCGACCATCCGCGGACGCTTGTCGTCTTCGAGCCAGCCCAGTTGCGCAAGCTCGGCAAACGCCTTCCACATGCCGATCAATCCGGTGCCGCCGCCGGTGGGATAGAGAATCACGTCGGGCAGCCGCCACTCCATCTGCTCGGCCAGCTCGAGGCCCATGGTCTTCTTGCCTTCGATGCGGTACGGCTCCTTCAGCGTCGATACGTCGAACCAGCCGAGATGCTCCTTCCCGTCGCGGACGATCTTCCCGCAATCGGTGATCAGCCCCGGCACGAGAAACGTTTTGGCGCCCGCCAGTCGGCATTCGAGCTGGTTGATCGCCGGCGTGTCGTCGGGCATGAACACGAAGGCTTCCATCCCCGCCCGGGCCGCATAGGCCGCCAGCGCCCCGCCCGCGTTGCCGGCGGTGGGTATCGCCAGCCGCTTGAGCCCGAACTCGCGGGCCATGGTCACGGCCATCGCCAGCCCTCGGCTTTTGAAGCTGCCGGTGGGGAGCCGCGACTCGTCCTTGACCCACAGGTTGGCCAGGCCGAACCGGTCGCCCAGCGTGGGGCAGTACACCAGCGGCGTCATCGTTTCGCCCAGCGACACGACGTCGACTGATTCGGCATATGGCAGCAGCTCGCGATACCGCCACAGGCTCGTCGCCCGGCTGGCCAACTGCTCGCGGGTCACGACCCGGCCGATGGCCTCAAGATCGTAGCGGACCCACAGCGGCCGGTCCTTGTGCAACGTCTGCGGACGATCGGCCTCGAGCTGCGTGCCGTCGATCGCGCTTTCCAAATGGGTCACAAAGCGGGGCATGGCGAGCACCGTGCGCGTGGGTGATTCGCGGCGAGATGGATCCGTCCCCGCCAATGTATCGTGTCGAGGCCGTGCTGGCGATGACCGCGCAGGCGCCGGTGGAACGCTCCGCGCCGCGGCGTTAGACTTGACCCGTAGGTTCCCCGCTCGCTTCTCCTCGTTCTTGGAGCCAACCATGTCGCGCAAGTTGTCCCGCCGCTCGTGGCTCGCCTGTGGCATCACGAGCGTTCTGTTAGGCGTCGTCTCGGGCGACGCACGGGCCACCGATATCCCCGACGGGCGCTACCTGTACGTGGCCGTGCCGGGCGTGCGCGACTATCTCGAATACGGCGGGCACGGACTGCTGGTGTTCGACATCGACAACGACTTCAAGTTCGTCAAACGCATTCGCACCCGTGGCCTCAGCCCCGGCGGGCGGCCGCTCAACGTCAAGGGCATCTGCGGCTCCGCGGCCACGGGGCACATTTACATCAGCACGATCAAGCAGTTGATGTGCCTGGAAATCGCCGCCGACACGGTGCGCTGGCAGCGTCGCTACGACGACGGCTGCGACCGCATGTCGATCACGCCCGACGGCAAGACGATCTTTCTGCCCACGCTCGAGGGGCCTTATTGGATGGTGGTCGATGCCAACAACGGCGACGTGCTCGACAAGGTCGTGCGCAACTCCGGCGCGCACAACACGATCGTGGGCCTCTCGGGCAAGCACGCCTACCTGGCCGGCCTGCGCTCCCCGCTGTTGAGCGTGGTCGACACCTCCGACCTGCACGTGCGCACCGTAGGCCCGTTTGAAAACAGCATCCGCCCCTTCACCGTCAACGGCCGCGAAACGCGGTGCATTGTCACGATCAACGAGCTGTTGGGCTTCGAGATCGGCGACCTCACCACCGGCAAAAAGCTGCATCGGGTCGAGGTGCTGGGCTATGCCAAGGGACCGGTCAAGCGGCACGGCTGCCCCAGCCACGGCGTGGGCCTGACGCCGGACGAAAAGGAGATTTGGGTTACCGATGCCCACAACCGGCGGATGCATCTGTTCGACAACACGGTCGAGCCGCTCAAGCAGATCACCAGCATCGAGCTGCGCGACGAGCCGGGCTGGATCACCTTCAGCCTCGACGGCCGCTACGCCTGGCCCTCGACCGGCGATGTCGTCGACACGCAGACCCGTGCCATCGTCGCCCACTTGACCGACGAGGAAGGCCGCGCCGTGCAAAGCGAAAAGATGATCGAGGTCCATCTCGAGGGCGGCCGCGCCGTCCGCCTCGGCGATCAATTCGGCCTCGGCCGCGTCACCGATTAGCACGCCAACCTTGCGGCATCTCACACCAGCCCGATGCGGCAAGCGAGGGTCGCTCGGCAGATCCCCGGTGCGTTTAAGCGATTTTGCCGCTACTTTCCCCGCACTTTGCCCTCAACTACACTAAAGGCTTCACGCCAACCTCTCCCGCGTGCACTGTTTGACAGGAGTTCACGATGAGCGAACCAACTCCCCAAGGCACGTCGCGCCGCGCGTTTCTCAAGGGCACGACGACGGCGGCCGCGGCCACGGCATTGGCTTCGGTGGCCGTGCCCAAGGTTCACGCTGCCGAAGACAACACGATCCAAATGGCCTTGATCGGCTGCGGCGGACGGGGAGGCGGCGCGGCGGACAACGCGTTGTCGGTGAGCAACGGCCCGCTGAAGATGGTGGCCCTGGCCGACGTCTTCCAGGACCGGCTCGAAAGCGCCCACAACGCCATCTCGCGGCGGCACGCCGAAAAATACGACGTGCCCGACGAGCGCAAGTTCATCGGCTTCGATGCCTACCAGAAGGCGATGGACTGCCTCAAGCCGGGCGACGTGGCCATCTTCGCCACGCCGCCGGCCTTTCGCTGGGTGCACTTCAAGTACGCCATCGAGAAAGGGCTGAACGTCTTCATGGAGAAGCCCGTCACCGTCGACGGTCCCACCTCGCGGCGAATGCTCGAGCTTGCCGAAGAGGCCGACAAGAAGAACCTCAAGGTGGGCGTGGGCCTGATGTGCCGCCACTGCGTGGCCCGCGGCGAGCTGTTCGACCGCATTCAGGATGGCGAGATCGGCCAAGTGACGCTGCTGCGGGCGTATCGCATGCACCCGCCGGTCGGTTCGGCCTTCACGCCGCCCAAGCCCGCCGGCGAAAACGAGCTGATGTGGCAGATCAAAAACTTCCACAGCTTCCTCTGGGCCAGCGGCGGCTGCTACAGCGACTTCTACATCCACAACATCGACGAGTGCTGCTGGATGAAGGACGCCTGGCCGGTTGAGGCCAAGGGATTCGGCGGCAGGCATTATCGCGGCAACTTCGTCGATCAGAACTTCGACACCTACTCCGTCGAATACACCTTTGCCGACGGCACCAAATTGCAGCTCAGCGGCCGGGTGATGACGGGCTGCCACCAGCAGTTCGCCAGCTATGCCCACGGCAACAAGGGTTCGGCTAACATCTCGCGCCCGCGCGGTCACGATCCCGCCCGTTCGCGGATCTTCCGCGACCAGCAGATACTCCGCCGCGGCGGCGACATCGCGTGGCAGTATCCCGATCCGGAGCCGAGTCCCTACGCGCTGGAGTGGGAAGACCTGATCGCGGCCATCCGCGAAGACCGCCCCTACAACGAAGCGGCCCGCGGCACGCAGGCCAGCCTGGTCACGTCGATGGGCCGCATGGCCGCGCACACCGGCCAGGTGGTGACCTACGACGAGATGCTAGCCTGCGAGCACGAGTTCGCCCCCGAGGTCGACCAGCTCGTGCTCGACGGCACCGCCCCGATCCTCGCCGATCCCGACGGCCGCTACCCCGTGCCGCAACCCGGCATCATCACCGACCGCGAATACGCGTAAGCGGTAGGTGATAAACGACACGAAAAGCCCGGACGCGCTCACCCGCTTCCGGGCTTTTTCATTGCGCCGCGCGTGGACGGCATCTTGCTCCACACCAGCCCGAAGCGCGAGCGAGGATCGTTGCATGCCGCCAGAAACCCTCGCTCGCGCTTCGGGCTCGTGTGAGAGAACACACGTCGCCGTTTACAGCCACGTGCTCAACAGCTCGCCGACGAGCAAGCCGATGGCGGTGCCGATGGTATAACCCCACACGCCGATCAATAGCGCGGGCAATACGAGCTTCGACCAGCCCATCGAGATGGCCAGCGCCGCGGCCGAGGGGGCTCCGCCGAGCGTGGCGTTGACGCTCAGGGCGAGGTCTTCCAGGTTCAGCTTCAATAGCCGGCCGCCGACGAACGTCACGACCAGGTTCGCCAGCGCAATCATCAGGCAGAACACGAACATCATCGGCACCTGCGACAGCACGAGCCACAGGTCGGCCGGCAATCCGATCGTGAACAAGAATAAATAGAGCAGGTACGCTCCCATTTCTTCGGCCCCTCGCACGCGCTCCAGCGAGCGGTGAAACACGGTGGCTACGAGGGTCGCCCAGGCCGTGATGTGCAGAAACTCGTTGGAGAGCACTTCACCCAATACGCTCGCGGGGGTTCTCTCAGCGGGCAGCGACTCGACCAGACGCGCGGTCAAGTTGGCCACGGCCACGACGGTAACCGCCACGCCCAACGACGCGGCGATGTCGAGCAGCGAAATCTCCTTCCGCTTCCAATGCTCAGCGGCCAGGGCCCGGCTGTCGACGGCGTCGGCCGTGTGCGGATGAGGGTACCAGCGCTTGGCCCAGTCACTGCGGCACACCAAGAGCAGCGTGATGAACATGCCGGCCATGATGAAGTTGTCGGCCACGATCAAGGGGTTCATCACGTTGCTGGGCACGTCGTACGAGCTGGCCACGGCGTAGAAATTCACGCCGCCGCCGGTATAGCTGCCGGTCATGATCGCCGCCACGTGCGCCATGTCGGGCACGTGATTCCTGAGCACGAGGGCCGCCGTGATCGCCCCCACGACCGTGCCCACTGCCGAAAGGTGAAAGGCCACGAACAGCCAGCCCGTGGTACGGATGATCTTGAACACGTTGCCCCGAAACAGCAGCAGCGGCAGGGCCAGCGGCACCAGGTGGCCGATAATCGTGTCGTAGACCGGCGACTCCGGCGGCATCACGCGCAGGTTGGCCAGCACCATCGCGATGCAAAGCGCCAGCACCGGCCCGCTAAGCCGGGCAGCCCAACGATAGGCCTGCTCCAGGTAGATGCTCGCCGCCACGCCCACGACAATCACCATCCACAGAAGCCAAGTGTCGTCGGGCTGGAACAGTGTCATGCGAAAGCAAAGCGGCACGGCACGCGGCGGCGAAACGTCGAGGATCGTAGCTCAACAGAATGCATCGGTGTCGGCCGGGGTGAGCGTGGTCCGCCGCCAGCGCTTGAGCTGAGTTCAAAGGAGGCGCCGCAGGGCGTCGACCAGCGCGTCGATCATTTCCGGCGCGTGGGTCGCAAATACGGCGATTCGCAGCATACCAACGGCACCGGCGCCTGCATAGTCGCGGGAATAGGCGATGAAAATGCCTTCCTCGAGCAGTCGGCCGCGTAGATCCTGCATCGCCTTGGCCGATTCGAGTTGCAGGCCCACCACGGGCGACGGCGAATCTTCCACGTCGAGGCCGAGCTTGCGCAACCCGGCCCGCAGTTGCCGCACGCGCGCGGCGAGCTGTTTGCGCAGGGCGTCGTCGGCCAGTGCCAACTCGAGGCCCTGGGCCGTGGCGGCCGCCACCGGATTGGCCGGCGCGCTCGCGCCGCGATACCAACCGCTGGCGGTGCGCACGTTGTCGATAAAGTCACGCGTGCCGCAGACGATGCCGCCCTGCCCGCCCACCGCCTTGCTGAGCGTGGCCGTGACGAACAGCCGCGTGCCTTCGGCCGTGTGGTCGAACGAACGGTTCGCCCGCGCAAGCGCGATGCCCGCGGCCTCGAGGCTGCCGTGCCCCTGCTCTCCGAGCACGGCCAGCGCGTGGGCATCGTCCACCAGCAGCATCGCCCCGGGAATGTTGTCGAGCAGGCGGACGTATTCACCTACCGGCGCGAGATGGCCGCTGACGGCGAAGATGCCGTCGGTGGCCACCAGCGGGCGCGCTCCTTTCGGCAGAGCTGCCAACCGTTCGGCCAGATGCCCCACGTCGCGATGCCGAAACGCTTGTGCTGGGTGACGCGGACCGGCGAGCCCGGCGACGGCCTCGCGCACGCTGTCGTGCGCCCACCTGTCGAATAACACGGCATCGACGCGATCGCGCAGGGCCGCGGTGAGGGCGAAGTTGGCCACGTAGCCACTCCCCACGTAACAGGCGTCCTGGCAGGCGAGCAGCTCGGCGGCCCGACGTTCCACCTGGGCCATCGGCGGCGCGGTGCCGCAACCGCTGCGGGAGGTGGCCGAGTGGACCCCGAACCGCTCGACAGCCTCGACCGCCGCCCGGACGAGGGCCGGGTGCCCTTGCAGGCCCAGGTATCCGGTGCCGGCGAAGTAGAGGTACTGCCGACCGTCGATTACGGTCTCGGCGCCCGGGGCGGAGAGCATCGTGCGGGGCGGCGGGGGCGATGGCCGGGAATCGGTCATGTTCGGCTCCGTGGAAGCCGCCATCGTAGTCGTTCGGCCACCGGCGGTCGCGGGCCGCCTGGCGGTCCGTTGAGCCCGCCCTCCTTGTTGCAGAAAGTAAACCCTTGAGGTGTGTGAAGATAGTGAAAATACGGTGTGTATTTAAAATAGGATATTGACATGTTAATTTAGGTCAACTACGATGACATTTCCGCACTGATCCTGAGGGCTGCGCAGCATCGGGTCAACGGCGGACGGTGAGTTCTGGAAACATGCAAATTGCACGTTCCCAGACAGCAAAATACCCCACTTCCCACCTTTGATTTGAGGAACAGTGATGATGAAGACTGCGATCGCCGGTGTTGCACTGGCACTGATGGCCGTTTCGACCGCCTCGGCGGGCGAGCCGGCGGGTATTTCGAAGAACACCCTGGGCAACATGGGTCTGGGCAGCATGCAGACCATGTCGGACACCGAGGGCATGACGGTCCGCGGCAAGGGCACTTTTGCCGGCGTGTGGGGCGGAAGCACCGCTGCCTGGTCGGGTGGTCAGGTCTCGAACAACAACTACGAGGCCGCTTCGAGTTGGGCCCACAAGCCCGCCTTCGCCAAGGGTGAAAGCCTGAGCTTCGCTGGCATTATCGAAGCCACGTACCTTCAGGACCCCACGGGCTCGGCCTTGAACGTGCAGATCCTCGGCGGCGTGGCCGGCGGAAGCGCTTGGGCCAAGTCGTACTAAATCTTTACCAGTCCTCGTGATACTGGTTCTTTTCGGGCCCTGTTGCCGCCCCTGGCGACAGGGCCTCTTTCTTGCGCTGTGCCCCCAAGGGCTCGATACCGTACTTTTCCATAAAATCATCGCAATTCCACTAACCACCCCATACGTGAAAAACACCCCAATCGTGTTGACAGTTGGATACCGTGCAATTACGCTATCCTCGCTGAATGAACTGATTGCTGCGCAGCATCAATTCTTTCCACCCGGAAGGTCCCGCTTTCTGGGTCTGCAAATGGTCCCCATGGGCCGGGGGTGTGACATCGCACGCCGGGTGTGGGGGTGTCATGCATCTGGGGTTTTTTGCATTCACGAGGACACTGTAATGAAGAACGTCGCTATTGCGTGTGCTGCACTGATGTTGTTTGCCGCCACGGCCAAGGCCGGGGATCTGGCTGTCTCGAAGTCGACCCTCGGCAGCATGGGTCTGAGCAGCATGCAGAGCATGTCGGACACCGAGGGCCAGGCCGTTCGCGGTAAGGGCACCTTCGCTGGCGTGTGGGGCGGCAGCCAGGCCAACTGGTTCGGTCAGTCGTCGGTCAACAACTACGAAGCTGGCGCCCAGTGGGTCGGCAAGAGCTCCGGCGCCATCGGTGGCAGCCTGAGCTTCGCCGGCAAGACCGAGATCCAGTTCCTGTCGGATCCGACCGGTTCGCAGTTGTCGGTCTACGTCGTCGGCGGGTTCGCCGGTGGTGTGGCCGGGGCCTACGCCTGGTGATCTGATACCACGCGTGGGCTAACCGCCTCCGTGGTTCGTTCATAGCACGGGCCCTGTCGCCGAACTCGGCCGCAGGGCCTGTGCTTCATTTCTCGATTGTTATCAAGTGAACCCGTGCCGCGACTGCTCCAACCTGCGAGAACACCACAAATGAAAACCTTCACGATGGCCTTTGCGGCGCTCGCGATGCTAGGTGCCACGGCGACCGCCGGCGAGCTGGACGTCAAGAACACGACCTTGCACGAAATGGGCCTGGGATCCATGCAGCAGCTTTCCGACGACGATGCGCAAGCCGTCCGCGGCAAGGGCACCTTTGCCGGCGTGTGGGGCACCAGCACCGCTAACTGGTTCGGCGGCCAGACCTCGACCAACAGCTACTCCGCCGGTTCGAATTGGCTGGGCAAGCCTTCGGGCTCGTTTGGCGGCAGCCTCAGCTTTTCCGGCTGGTCCGGGTTTAGCCTCCGTTAACGGCGCGGCGGCTTTCCGGCATGCTCCGGGCGTGTCCTCGTTGCGGGCGATGCGCGCGCCGACCCGGCTCTGAAACGGGGTACCCTGCCAGCTCGAGTAAACCCTCCGTTCGAACGGGGGTCGCGCGGCCGCCAAGCGCGGTCCGCTGTCGGAGATCTCCGCACCGGTCGCCATGAGTCGGCCGTCTTCGGATCGTATCTGCTCTGCGACGTGCTCTCCATGCACCCGGCGTTGATCGGTCCGCGCGGCACGGGGGGGTGAAACAACGGGTTGCACGGCGACCAGCACGACGGCGGCGGCGGTGCGACCGCGTCAGCGATTTTTTGGGCTGCCGCCGCGGCCATCGACTATGCCGGTCAGATGTCGTCAAGCGTGTTCGCCGTTCGCGTTTAAACTCGACCGAAGCATCGCTGCCCACCTAGTCGGGGGCGCGCTTCGACGGCCAGCACCAAGGCCGAAGTGTTTTTTTGGGCGTGGGGCGCTCTCCTGCTCTCTGCGCGCCCGCCGCCCCTCCCCCTGCGGCTGACAATCTTTGCCGGCTAGGGTACTTGCTGAAAGCTGCAAGGTCAGGATAATGAGGGCCTTTGCGACCGGCGTGCCTCGGGGGCTGAGGGCCAGCCCAGGGATTGGCACGCTCGGGCACGGTTCGCTGTGCCCGGTGATCGCAAGACACGTACCGACCCCGGCGCCGCAGCAACCAAAGTCGACAAATGACGCCGCCTGATGCCCGCGTGGATTGGCAGGGATTTGGTGGCGCGGGGCAAGTCGTTTGGATCCGTGCACGCTTCGCATGAGCGTGCATCGTGATGAACTGTTTCTTCACCTTGCGGAGGATGCTGAAATGAAGAACGTTGCGATTGCTTGTGCTACCTTGATGTTTCTTGCCGCGACGGCTTCGGGCGGTGAATTGGCCGTGTCGAAATCGACGCTCGGCAGCATGGGACTGGGCGGCATGCAGAGCATGTCGGATGACGAGGGCGCCGCGGTGCGCGGCAAGGGCACCTGGGCCGGCGTGTGGGGCGGCAGCCAGGCTAACTGGTGGGGCGGACAAAGCTCCGTCAACCAGTACGCCTCGGGCGCTTCGTGGATCGGCAAGGACTCGGGTGCCGTCGGCGGCAGTCTGAGCTTTGCCGGCAAGACCTCGATCAGCTTCGTGCAGGATCCGACCGGCTCGGCGTTGTCGGTTGGCGTGTGGGGCGGATTCGCCGGCGGCGTCGCCGGGGCCTACGCCTGGTAAACGCTTCGACCCTCTTTCGCGCAATAGCAAACGGGCCCTGCTGAGGCATTCCTCAAGCAGGGCCCGTTTTTTTCTGCCAGCAGTTACCCGAGGGGTTAGTAGGTAATGCCGGCTCCGATGGTAAAGCCCACCATGTCGAACATCAGGTCCGCCGCGCTGGTCGTGGCATAGCTCGAGGCAGTGACGACGTCGGCCGCCGAGGTCGAACCCACGGCTACGCCCGCGTTGGCGTCCCAGTACTGCCATTCCATACCGGTGCGGAAGAACGCCCGGGCGGGGAAGCACCGCAGGCACGTATCCCACTGCAGACCCCAGCCGACTTCGGCGATGAACATGCCGCCGTCGCCGATCGCCAGGGCACCGTCGGTCGAGGTGGCAAAGGCTACGGCGTTCTGTGCCGTGGCTTCGGTCTGCGCGACGGCCTGGCCGTTGCCCCACACGACCGAGTAGCGGTTGCGGAAGTAGACCTTCAAGGCCCCGTCGTCGCAGAACAGCGGCCGCATGCCGAACACGCCGAACGTGAGGCCCGTGCCGTTGTACTGCTGACCGGCGAAGGCCTGGTTTTCGAGGAAGTCGCTGCCGAAGGTGTTTTGGAACCACATGTTGCGGTCGTTGCTGGCCGACGCGTGGCGAACGCCCAGATAGCCAAGCATGTTCCAGTTTCGCCAGCAGAAGCGGCGTTGCACTTCGAGGTCGATCGTGTAGGCGCGGAACGTGTCGAACAGGATCGTGCCGCTCTGCGTGCTGTCGGGAATCGCCGGGATGAACGTGTTGGCCCAGGCGCTGGCGTCCCAATAGCGGCCCACCAGGCCCCAGCACTCGCCCCGCACGCCGAGCGTGAAGCGGGGAGCCGTCAAATACGCTCCATCGACCGAACCCAGCGCCGAGTCGTTAATGTAGTCGATGCTGCCCAGCGAGTTGGTAAAGCCGGTCTCGAGAAACGTGCGGCTCAATTGAGGCCACAAGAACGTTTGCTCAATGCCGACCACCCACTGCAAGCCCGGATACTCGCACGAGACACAGCCCGCGTCGCAGGCCGTCCCCATGTCGGTAATCGGTTGGCCCTCGGGCGTCTGTACCGGCTCCTGGGCATCCCAACGACTCGTGGGAACCGAGGGCGGCACCGCAGGCACGGTCTCTTCGGCGGCGACTTGCTTGATCAGCGGCGGGCGAAACACCGGCCCGCTCGAGTCGTCCAGAATGTCCTCACCGAACGCTTGTGTGCCCGCGGCCCATGCGAACATGGCGACCAGCGCGCAACACCATCTATAAGTTGTCTTCATCTCCTCAACCCCTCCTGGGAGAGCTGGCAGCACGTGGGCTGCAACAGTCCACTTCAATAGGAACGTGTTGACTCTCTCGATTCGTTTTCAAAACCGTTCGCGGCCCTGCGTCTCGCTTTCCTCTTGGGAGACCTTTCTGCCCGCGGCCTTTGCCCCGCCGTTCGGACTGAAAGGAAACCTCGCGATTTACAGTTGCCGCTGCGCGAGCGGCTAGGCGCCGTCGCACTTTTCGTTGCACGTATCATCGTCCGCACCATCGGACGAATTGATACGTCATGTCGTTGCCGTTTCAACGCTTACAACCGGCACGCCCGGCACATGCGGCAGACTCGCCGCAACCGTCAAAGCTTCACGCGGCGCGACGTCGCCTGCTAGCACGAGAAACGGCGTCGAGAGGGCCCGCAGGCGACCGAAGTCCTGCCTGGCAAAGAAGAAACGTGCGAACGGCCGGCGCTTGTCAAGATGTCGAATTTGGGAAAACTTTGGCGCCTCGCACGACTGATCTCATTGTACGGGATATGTCGGTCGATCCAGAAGAACGGGATTTGACGGTCGCACCGCCGGCGGGAGCGTTCCCTCGCGGAGAGAGACTATCGAATCAGGCGACCTTTTGAGTTGGGCACCATGTTTCCATTGCGTAAAGAATCGCTGGATGGGGCCCACCGCAGACGCGGGTTTGAAGGACGGACTATGGACGATCCGCACGGTGCCTCGAGCGTGACGCGCTCGAACCGACTTGCGCGGCGACTCCTGTTGTGGAGTGCGGCCGCGGTCTGCGCCGTAGCGCCCGCGACGGCTCGCGGCCAGCAACCCGCTGCGCCGGGGCTGCTCGCTCCGCCCTCGCACAGCAACCCGCTCGCGACGTCGCCCGGCAGCGAACGGCTTCCGCCGGTGACGGCTCCGACCCAGGAGCCCTCGATTCTGTTTGGCCAGGCGGGGCCCGGCACCGAAGCCGCGTACGCCGGCCAGCAGGTCAACTATGTCGTCGTGGGACCTGACGGCCAGCCGATCGCGGGCTCCGGTCCCGTGACGCTGGTCGCCAACAATCGCTCGTTGATGAACTTTGCCGGCATCCAGACACAGGAACCGGCCGCCTCGGGGCCCGGGTTGATCGAAGTCGAAGGCGACGGACCTCCCGACGGCGAATCCGAAGCCGAGGCCGAAGCCGGCCAGGGCGGCGGCGAAGAGGAACAGACCTTTGGCCAGGCACCACCCAACAACAACCTGCAGTTCCTGCGGCAAGTCGACGTGCTGCTCAAACCCGGCGCCTGGCAGGCCGACACGGGCTTTATCTACACGCACTTTTCCAACGACTTCCCGCTGCCGGTGATCGACCCCATGGGCACGGTCACCGACGTCGCCGAGGCGCAGGTCCGCCGGCGGCTGTTGTTCACGCCGCTGGCCGTGCGGTACGGCCTGACGAAGAACATCCAGTTGTTCGCCACCCTGCCGGCCGGTTTCTCCAATACGCAACTCTCGGCCATCGGCCTGAGCGAAACGCGCAACGTCAGCGGCTTGGGCGACGGCACGTTCGGGGCGAGCATTCACCTGATCAAGGGCGAGCACGAGTTTCCCGACGTGATCGGCACCGTGGGCTTCACCGCCCCGACGGGTAAGTTCGACACGCCGCTGTTCGGCCTGGTGCCGGGCTCGAACCTGGGCCAAGGGTTCTGGGCCTACAACGTCAACCTGCTGTGCATCAACCGCTACGACCCGGTGATCGTCTTCTACGGCGGCGGCTACCGCCACCTGTGGGAGCGACCCTTCGACGGCGTGCTGTTCGCGCCTGGCGAGCAGGCCAACTACTTGTTCGGGGCCGGCTTCGCCATCAACGATCGCATCACGTTCAGCTCGACGTTCCAGGGCTTCTATATCACGAACACCTACATCAACAACGAGAACGTGCGGGGCTCGAACCTCGAGCCGCTCAGCCTGCGGTTCGCCCTGACGGTCGTGCGCAACTGCCGCATCCTCGAACCGTTCTGCCAGATCGGCCTGACCGACTCGGCCCCCAACGCCAACGTCGGCATCATCGTCACGTACTACTAGTTGTGTCTCACAAGTCGTTTGGCTCGGCACCAACCCGATACGAGCCCGAAGCGCAAGCGAGGAAAGTCGACACGATTCCCGACAGGCGTTTCGGTGCAAGGGATGCGAGAACCGCGATTCAACAACCCTCGCTTGCGCTTCGGGCTAGTGTCAAAAGCACGCCGACTTGTGAAACAGAATTAATCGCGACTCCCGCGCTTGCGACCCGCATCGCATGAGGTGGATCATCATGGAACCGACCCGTCTTTCACACGTTGACCGCTCGCCCACTCGCAAAGTGATCGCGGGCTGCAAGTGGCTGCTTCTCGCGCTCGCGATCGGCACCGCAGCCGAAGCGCACGGGCAGTACTTCAACATCTACGAGCGGGCTCCGGTGCGAACGCCCGACCGGCTGATTCGCGACTACGCCTGGAGCTACAAGGAGCTGCAGCAGCAGGGCATCGTGATGCAGCAGCTCGACTACTCGTGCGGGGCCGCGTCGCTGGCCACGATCTTTCGCTATTACTGGGGCGCCGACGTCAACGAAGAAACGTTCCTACGGATCATCCCCAAGCTGAAGCTCACCAAGGAGGAGATCGAAGACCGCATCGAAAACGGCCTCACGCTCACCGACCTGCGCGACATGGCCAACCTGGCCGGCTACCAATCGTCGATGGGCAAGGTCGAATTCACCGAACTGGCCGAGGCCAAGGTGCCGGTGATCGTCGGCATCACCGTGCGCGAGCACGACCACTTTGCCGTGTTCCGCGGCACCGACGGCTACTACGTCTACCTGGCCGACCCCATCCGGGGCAACATTCGCGTCGAGATCTGCGAGTTCATCGAGCAATGGCAGAAAAACGCGATCCTCGTGGTGGCCAAGCCGGGGGCCAAGGTCAAAGACCCCAACCCGATGGGCGTCACGTTCTGCCAGATTTTCCGCGGCATCACCAACGACCAATATGTCCACCGCAACTACACCATGACCTTTGCGGTGCCCAACCCGTTGCGGGCCGCCCCGTAGCGTGCTTGTGCTGCCGGCCTGGCAGGGCAAATTCGGGATGCAAATCCCCACGGCGATGGTACGATTAACCAGAGTGCCGCCTCCGCGCCCGAGGGGAAACGCCGCTTATGTCCGAACCAAGCTCCACGGAATTCCGGCCCGACAAGCTGGAGTTTTTGACCGTTCTCGGCCTGGCCCCGCCCGTGACCGAGGAAGACGTCAAGCAGGCCTACCTGGTCAAGGCCCGCACGGCCCACCCCGACGCCGGCGGCGACGTGGCCGGGTTCAAGCGCTTGCAGGAAGCCTACGAGCAGGCCACCGAATATGCCCGCTTCAAGGCCAGCCGCATGCAGTGGCTCAGCCGCTGGGTCGAGCAGTATGCCGAGCAGGAAAAAGTCATTGAGCGGATCAAGGCCCTCGGCGGCGAGGCGGAAGTCAAGTCGTCCGATCCGTTGACCCGCTCGATCGGCGCTGACTTCGCGGTGGTGCTCGACAAGGTGACCAGCATCACGCTCAGGGGGAAGCAGATCGACGATGCCGTGATCGATCAACTGATCGCCGATCGCCGCATGCTGGCCGGACTGCGCAAGCTGGCCCTGCTCGAAACCACCGTCTCGGCCGCCGGTTTGCTCAAGGTCCGCGTGTTCGAGACGATCCGGCGCCTCGACCTCACCGGGACCAAAGTGGACCAGGACGCCCTGGAAGTCGTGCTCGGTTCGCTCCCGCAGATCGAGCAGGTCGAGCTCGGCGATACCGGCATCGGCTGGGCTTCGAAGGTAAAGCTGCGGCTCAAGTATCGCAACGTGACGTTCTCGTAGCGGGCGCCGCCATGTCCGAAGCGCTCGACATGCACGTGGCCTCGCGCGAAGAGCAGGCCGCCGCGCACCGCAACGTGTTCGACATCTGGAGCCTGGGCCGTTCGCTCGACGACCACGTCGCCTACCGGCTCGACTCGCCCAAGCACCGCCTGGCCACCTGGTACGTCGGCTGCGTCGACTGCCGCGTGGTCGTCTCGCTCGGCGCTTATCCGCTGCAGTTCCAGTTGCAGGGCCAACGCTTGCCCGGTTTTGCCATCGGCTCGGTCTACACCATCGGCGACTTTCGCGGCCGCGGCTACGCCCCCCAATTGATTTCCTGGGTCGAGCGCCGCCAGTGGCAGCAGGGCGCGGCCTTGAGCCTGTTGTACTCCGACATCAAGCCCGAGTACTACGCACGACAGGGTTACGTCCTCTGCCCCTCGCTGGAAGGCCGTCGCGAGCTTGCCGGCGATGAGCCCGCCGTGACCGATGCTCGACTCGTCGAGTTCTCGGCCGCGGAGCACGTGCAAGAGCTGTCAAAGCTCTACGACGCCTACCACGGCGCGTTGCCGCTCTCGATCGCCCGCGACGCCGACTACTGGCAGGCGTTGCTCGCGCGCATGCCCGACGATCGGTTCTTCAGGCTGGACACAAGCGCCGGCCCCTGGCAGGGCTACGTGCGGCTCGCGCGCAAAGACGCCACCTGGCGGATCACCGACTACGCCTTGGCCGACCACTCCCCGACCCTGGCCGAGCAGCTCTACTCGGCGTCCCTTCACCTGGCCCGCGTCGAAGGCGCCGAGCGCTTTGGCGGCTGGCTGCCCGACACGCCCGCCGCGCGCAAGCTGTTCGACCTCGCGCCGCGCCAGACCGAAATCACGATGATCAAGCCACTGGCCGCGATTGGGATCCCCGACGAAGTGATCGCCTCGGCCGGTCATTTCTGCGAAGTCGACCACGTGTGAGGTCGCTCTCGTTGCTTGGGCGTGCCCGCGAGGCGCACGAGAGCCTTTGGGTTGCAGGCCCGTGGCGGCGTGATTAGCTTATGGAGAACCTTCCCGTACGGCGCCTACCTCCCTGCCCCGCCTGAATGGTCATGCTCTCTGTACTGCTTTGCTGCGCGGCCGCCCTCGGCGCCGACGACGAATTTCTGGCCTGGACTCCCGCGCCGGCCAGCGTATCCACCCTGCCCGAAACGACCGGCCGTCGGCTCCGCGAGTCGGAACTGGCCGATCTGGCCAATACCGGGCCGACGCTGCCGTTTGGCGACGTCACCTGCGGCGTCCGCGCCGACGACGGTGCAACCTGGGTCGGCTCGCGCCGCGGGCTGATGTGCCTGGAGCCGGGAGCCTCGCGGTGGCGGGTGTTCCATTCGCGGCGTTGGCTCCCCGACGACGATGTCGAGAATCTGGCGTTGCTCGCATCGGGCGACGTCGTCGTGCAAACCGCCGCCGGCCTCGGCAAGCTCGCGCTCAAGCCGACGACCCTCGAAAAGAAGATGCACCAGATCGACGACACGCTCGTCGCCCACCATCGGCGCGAGGGCCTGGTCGGGTCGATTCGCGTCAACGAGCCGGGCGATCTCGGCTCCGGCTACCATCAACCGCACAACGACAACGACGGCCTCTGGACCTGTATCTACATCGCGGCCGAGGCCTTCCGCTACGGCGTTACCGGCGAAGAGGAGGCCAAGCGCAACGCCCGGCGTTCGCTCGAGGCCCTCATGTTCCTGGAAGAGGTGACCGGCATCCCGGGCTTCGCCGCCCGCAGCATCTGGCCGATCACCGAGCCCAAGCCCCAGCACGGCGAATGGCATCGTGCCGACGACGGCAAGTGGTGGTGGAAGGGCGACACCTCGAGCGACGAGATCGACGGCCACTACTTCGCCTATTCGATCTACTACAACGTCGCCGCCGACGAGGAAGAGAAGAAAGAGATCGCCCGGTACGTGGCCCGGATCACCGACCATATTATCGAGCACGGCTACAACTACGTCGGCCCGCCGGGCAAGCCGACCACCTGGGGCGTCTGGGCGCCCGACAAATTAAATCACGATCTTCGCCGCCAGGGCGATCGCGGGCTCAACTCGCTCGAGATCCTGTCGTTTCTCAAGGTGGCCGAGCACATCTGCGGCAACCCGCGCTACGTGGAGGCCCAGCGCGAGCTGATCGAACAGCACGCCTACGCCGCCAACACGCTGTTCCAGAAACATGCCTGGCCGACCGAATGGGTCAACCACAGCGACGACGAGCTGGCCTTCCTGGCCTACTACCCGTTGCTGGTGCACGAGCGCGATCCCGAGTTGCGCCGCTTCTACCTGGCGAGCATTCGCCGCACGTGGCGGGCCGAGCAGCCGGAGCGCAGCCCGCTGTTCAACTTGATCTACGGCACCGCCCTGCAAGCCAGCGAGTGGACCGATCCCACGGCGCGACCCGAGGCGGCGCTCGTGGAGCCGGAGCGCTACGATCGCGACGTATGCCTGCAGTGGTTTCGCGACGTGCCGGCCGACACGTTCGAGTGGACCATCCGCAACAGCGGCCGCAACGACCTGGGCGGGCTGGCGACCAACCGCTTTGGCGACCTCACCAGCAAGATCGTGCTGCCGGTTTCGGAGCGCCGCGTGATGCGCTGGAACGGCGACCCCTACGAGGTCGACGGCGGACGCGGCGGCCGCAGCCGCGACGACGGCGCCGCCATCCTGCTCCCGTACTGGATGGGCCGCTACCACCGGCTGATCGACTGACGCGTCGAAAACCACAGGACGATACGCCGAGCGTCCGCTTTTCTCGCCTAGCGACGTGTCCGTTCGCTCTCTGCTCGCGCCACGCTGGCTCGTTGCTGCTCGCTCTGCAACAGCGTGATCACTTGCGGCGAGCTCTTGTAGTATTTCCAGCCGTGTCGACGCTCGAGCACGAGCGTCAGATCGAGCCACACGACCTTGCCTTGCTCCGGACCCAACCTCCACGACTCCGGCAGTCCCGTCATTCCCAGCGCCTCGTGTCCGCCGCGCCCCCAAATCAAAGGATGCCAGCGCAGGACCGGATCGACGGTGTTCACGGTAATCGCGAGACGATCCACCTGGGAGATCGCCCGGCCGTGCGGTTGCCCGGGCAGCAACCAGTCGTTCGGAATGCAGGCGGCCAGCAGCACCGCGTGAATCTGGCGGCGTGGCGCGGGGTCTTGCTGCGCGATCTGCATGCCCGCCAACGTGCCGCCTCCCAGCAGGTGCAGACCTCCGGTCGTGATGCGGGCTCCGGTGCAGTAGCCGGTGATGTGCATCGGCACCTCGGGCGAAGCACGGCTCAGATAGCACGCCAGGTAGTAGCCCTCGGTATTCGTGCGCAGCTCGTTGACCTGGGCGCTCTTGCGGACGCGGGCTCCCAAGTCGGCGGTCGGCCAGGACCAGATGACGAACTGCCGCGGCGCGGCCCGGTGAGCGTGTGGCTGGAGTTGACGGTAGAGCGCCAAGCCCATCTCGGCGGCGTCTTGGGCACTGGTGTCGTTGCCGTGAATGAAGACGTTCGTGGCCGACGCCTGGCATCCCGCTCGCAGCAGCTCGTCGAGCGACGAAGCGACCCATCCCCGCCCGGCGTCGAAACGCCAAACCGCCGGAGCAAACACCGGGGGTCGGCCCTCGCCCGCCGACGGCAGCCGCCGCGTGCTCAACATCCAAAGCGACTCCTGGGCGTGCGCGATCGCCGGCGGCAGGGCAGCCAACGCAAGCAGGACCAGAAATCTGAGATGCAACCCGCGACGCATGGTTCGCTGCTCTTTTTGCGCGATTGTCGGTGCCCCCGCGACGTCCGCTGCCAGCCGAAGCGTCGGAACCATACCACAGAAGCCCCCAGCGCTCGACAGCGACCGCGCCGTGCTAGCATGCGTGGCGGTTCGTTCGATGCGCAAGCCCCTCGCATTTAATCGACCCCCGATCACGAATACACCAGCCCGAAGCGCGAGCGAGGGTTCTTGGATCCGCGAGAGTGCTTCAACTCCCCAACCCACGTTGAAAGTGCCGAACGTCCCGGACCTCGCTGGCGCTTCGGCTAGTCGGAGCGAGCTACGCTATGCTGGAAGGATCATCCGCAGCGAGTCGGCGTCGCCGAGATCGCGAAACGGACGGCCGGCGCGATGGGTCTTGAGAGCCTCGCGCACCGACTCGACGCTTCGCCGAACTTGCCGGCGACCACGGCATTCACCCTGAAATCCGGCCTGGCCGCCGCCGGTACGCCAGCGAGCCAGTCGACAGGCCGCGGTCCGGTAAATACGATAAAGGTTTAGCCGCCGCATGGGCGTTTTTCGACCGTGCAGGCTGCAAACACGTCCGGCCCCACCGGCGCACCATCCAGGGGTTTCAAACGAACATCCGGCCACGCGGCCCGGCCTGGGCCGTCGCGTGCTGCTGCCTGGCGCACGGCTCGCCGTCGGAACTCGAGGAATCGTCCATGGCCAAGAAGTCGACCAGCGCCTTGCAGTCGCGGCTGTTTTGGCTGGCCTCGCTGCTGTTCTTCACCTCCGGCGGCACGGGACTGGCGTACCAGGTCGTGTGGTTCAAGCGCTTCAGCCACGTGTGGGGCAGCTCCAGCCTGGCGTTCGCCGCCGTGGGCGGATCGTTTCTGTTCGGTCTGGGGCTGGGAGCCTATCTGCTGGGACGCCGCGCCGATCGGGCCGCCATGCCGCTGCGCTGGTACGGCGTGTGCGAATTGTTGATCGGCGTGATCGCCCTGATCATCCCCTTTCAGATCGCGGCGCTGGTCGATGCCTCGGTCAGCCTGTTCGCGGCCCTGCCCGAGCAGCCATTTTTGCGCTACCTGATGCAGTTCGCCATCACGCTGCTGGTCGTCGGCCCGCCCTGCATCTTGATGGGCGGAACGCTGCCGCTGTTGATCCGGCAACTCACCGCCCGCGACGGCTCGCTCGATCAGGCTACCGGCTGGCTGTATGCGATCAACACGTTCGGCGCCGCGGCGGGCTGTTACCTGGCCGGCTTTCACCTGCTGCCGTCCTTGGGCTTGCTGTGGACAAACAACCTGGCGGCGATGATCAACATCGCCATCGGCGGCATTTCGCTCATGGCGGCCAACTCGGCCGAGCGGCTCACCGTCGGCCGCGCTCAGAAGAAAGAAACCCCCGCCGAGCGCCAGCCGCTGGCCGTGTGGAGCCCCAAGCTGGCCGCGCTGTATCTGGCCACGGCACTGGCCGGCTGCGGCGCGCTGATTCTGGAAATGACCTGGACCCGGCAACTGGCCGTCGTGCTGGGCGGGTCGACCTACGCTTATTCCGCTACGCTGTTCGTCGTGCTGTTGGGCATCGCCTCGGGCAGCCTCATCTTTCACGCCTATCTGCGCGGCGTGGCCTCGCGGCCGGCATTGCCCATGGCCGTGGTGGGCCTGGTGGTGTTCGGCACGCTGGCCGGCATGCTGCTCTTGCCCACGCTCACGCTGTCGGTCGCTCCCGAAGACGTGCGCGACATGCGCGCCGGTCAGCTCGGCAACGGTATGGTGTGCGTGCTCACCAGCGCCGCCATGGAACTGCTGCCCGCGATCGGCATGGGAATTCTGTTTCCGTTGTTCGTGCACCTGACCCACGCCAGCGCCGCAAACGTGGGCTCGGCCGTGGGCAATATCTACGCCTGGAACACGCTGGGCTCGATCATCGGCGCCGGCCTGACCGCCGTGCTGCTGTTCCCGCTGTTGGGCACCTCCGGCACCGCGGCGCTGGCCTGCGCGATGTACGTCGTGGCGCTGCTGGCCGTCATTCCCTGGCGTGGCGCGGGCAACCTGGGCCGGGTCGCCGTGGCCGCCGCTGCAGGCGCCGCCGCCGTGGCCGTGGTCGCCCGGCCCATCGATCCGCGGCTGACGAACATGGGCCTCTACATCTACGGCGGCGCCGAAAAGTATCGCGAGTCGCCCGACGAGGCCCTGGCGCTGATCCAACCGCTGATGTTCGAGGAGGGCGCCTCGTGCAGCGTGTTCGTCGATCGCCGCTTTCCCAACCGGCTCGAGCTGCGCGTCAACGGCAAGACCGACGCCACCGACGGCGTGGGCGTCGCCACGCAGGCCGGCAGCGCCTACTTTCCGCGGATGTTCAAGCCCGACGCCAAGGAAGTCCTCGTGATCGGCTTCGGCAGCGGCTGCACCCCGGGGCGAGCACTCGAGTTTCCCGACACACGCGTCACCTGCTGGGAGCTCGAGCCGGCTGTGTACGCCGCGGCCGATTACTTCTCTCACGTCAACAGCCGTCCGCAGGATCAGACCAAGGCCGCGCTTCTCGCACGCAACGCCGAGCTACCCGCCGACGAGCGTCTTACGCCCGCGGAGATCGACGAGCAGGCCCGCTTCCAGATCGTTTTTGGCGACGGCCGCACCGCGGTGCAGGGCAGCAGCCAGAAGTATGATCTGATTATCTCGATCCCGTCGAATCCCTGGATGGCCGGCTGCTCGAACCTGCTGACGCGCGAGTACTTTCGCTCGGCCCGCGAGCACCTGACCGAAGGCGGCGTGCTGGCCCAGTGGATTCAGGCCCACGACTTCATGAAGCGCGACTACATGATGATCGTGCGGACGATGAAGTCGGAGTTTCCCTACTACGGCGTGATCGAGTTGGCCGGCGGTGGCGACACCATGCTGCTGGCCTCGACCGAGCCGCTGGTGCCCGACCGCGAGGCCCTGGCCAAGCTGCAAGAGACCGTCGACAACACGCCAACCGTGAAGGCCGACCTCGAGTCGTGGTTCGGCGGGTCCGACCTGCGGTGGCTGCTGCTCTCGAACTACGCCCTCGGCAAAGATCAGCTCGATCGCCTGCTCGAGGCGGACGGCTCGGGCGAGCTCAATACCGACCTGGATCTCAAGCTCGAATTCGACGCCCCGCTGCACCTGTTTCGCGACATGAAGCCCGACGAGATGGCCAGCTCGATCCTCCGCCGCGACCCGCGCAGCGCATGGACCAGGTCGCTGGCCCGGTCGCTCGGCCTGCAACCCGACACGCCCGAGTTCTACGTCACGCTCGGCGACCACGCCCTGCGGCAGGCCGTGAACTTCAAGAGTGCGACGCTGCTGCCCAGCCCGTTCTATCTCGACAAAGCGCGGCGCTGTTATGCTCAGGCCCTCGAGCTCGATCCGGACCACACGCTGGCCCAGCGCGGACTCGAAGGCGTGCGCCTGCGCCAGGCCCAAAAACCGCGCGGCGACGAGAAAACGCTGCGGGCGCTGTTGGAGCTCAATCCGCACGACGCCGTGGTCCACGCCGAGTTGGCGGGCCTGCTACAGCTCAAGAAACAGCGGGCCGAGGCCATTCAACACTATCGCGAAGCGCTGCGGCTCGAGCCCGAGTTGGCCGTCGACACGCGCACCTACACCTGGGCCAACAACCTGGCCTGGCTGCTGGCGACCAGCCCCGAAGCGGACAACCGCGACGGAGAGGAGGCCGTGCGCTGGGCCGAACTGGCCTGCCAGGTCGCCGGCGAGACCGATCTGGAAGTGATGGACACCCTGGCGATCGCGCTGGCCGAGAACGGCCAGTTCGACAAGGCGATCGACGTTTCCGAGCGCCTGCTCGACGCCGCCTCCGACCGCCCCTCCCTGGTCGAAGACGTCAAGTCGCACATCAAGCTCTACGAAGCCTCGCGCCCGTACCGCGAAGGCTAATGTTGCAGGCTCACTCCGTGAGCCGTCAAGCAGAGCGCGCGGAGAGCGTCTACAGCCCCATCGTTCGAAAAAAATTTTTTTGAGACGCTGCGACGGCTCACGGAGTGAGCCTGCTACATTGCATGTCTCCACACCAGCCCGAAGCGCCACAGCTTTTCCCGTCAGTTGACGTAAGGTGTTGTT
>ERZ869936.496-NODE-496-length-36964-cov-8.326289_pt1 | contig 36964 bp, 28 predicted proteins | sample MGYA00520876_ERZ869936 | MGnify/ENA primary metagenome ERZ869936 (study PRJEB32218, sample SAMN09650985) | biofilter metagenome | isolation source: enrty point of leading RO module | place: Saudi Arabia: Thuwal, RO plant located on Red Sea | collected 2016-02-17 ... | reverse complement strand
ATTGTTCCCGTCGAATGACGAGTTGTTGTAAAACACGTGCCGGCCTTCGACGGCGGAACTTGGTGGCAGGCCGACGCTGCGCGGATCCCACGTGGTGTCGACCGACAGCGCACCACCGAAGGCCGTGTTGATCGCGTCCCAGCGAACAAGCTTAAAGTTGACGTCGTTGTCCTGGGCGACGAACATCCCCTGCGGAAACTGGCTGCCCAGCGGCGCGTTCGTGACGTCGATTCCGTCGGTGTCCGAAACGGCGTCGATGCCGCCGCCGGCGACCAGTTCAAAATTGCCTAAATACTCATTCGAACCCTCGCGACGGTAGACCGCGAATTCATCGTTGCCTTGACTCGACGCCAACAGATAACCGGTTCCGCCGGTCACGTAGTAGATGGTCAACCCTTCGACGTCGGCGTCTAGGTTGCCGCCCGATCCGGTCGAGTCGACTTGGGTCCGCGCGGTGCCTCCACCTGGTTCGGCCGAGTACTTCCAGATGCCGACGTTTTCCTCGCCGGCATAGAGCCAGCCGTGCACGTCATCCGCGACGATCCCTTCGGTCTTCGACCCGACAGCAAAGCTGCGAACTTGGGTCGCATTGACGGCGCCCGAGCCGTTGTCGAACAATTCCCACTGCTGCACTTGCCCGGACTCGGACGTGACGAATGCGTAGTACTTGCCCGACACGGGACTGATGTACATCGCGGCGCCGTAGATGTCCATCCCGGTCGAAATGGTTTGGGCGGCGACGTCTTCGAGCAGCCGGGTCTGCGGATCGACCTTGTAGATCGCGATGCTGTCGTTCGAGCGTTTGCTGCCGATGACCAACGTCGTGGGCTGTCCCGAGAGCGAGAAGTTGTAGCGCAGATCGACGTTGTTGATGTTCGATGTACTGACGCTTTGCAATTCGTTGCCGGACAGATCGTAGACGCGCAGCGAGCTGGAGCTGTTCTTGATCGCGCCGATGATCGTGCTTTGCGCCGGATCGGTCGGATGGATCCAAATCGCGGCGTCATCGGCCGACGATGTGTTTTCCGTCTCGACGCTGGGCACTACGCTAACGGCGAGCAGCGAGCGCTGCTCGAGCCGTTCGCTCCTCAGTCGCCGAGAGCGTGCTGAACGATACTCAAACGATCGTAACTCGTTCCGTCGCCCATGCCTTTGCGTGTGGAATCCATTCGCCACGATCACAACCTCCAAGTTCCGTTGCGCTCGACTAGCCTCGTGCCGTTCGCGCCATCATCATTGCGAGCCCGCGCGGACGCGTCCAGAGGACTTGGGGCTTGCCGTCGCCGCGGTTCGACGTCGAAGATGCAGCCCGGACGAGCCCCGCAGGGCGCGACGCGAGCCACGTGCGCGGGTTGCTCCGCTTCGAGCGTCTTAACATACTGGGTTCCATGTGACGTGCGCAAAGGTGCAGCAGGCGGGCGAGGGCCCGACCGTGCCGGCACGCTTCGATCGTTGCGAAGGAGATGTCCGCATGACGTGCAGTCAACGCTTTGCCACTGCCGGCCTGGTGGCGATGGTCGGGTTGGTCCAGTTCGCCGCCGCTGCCGACAACCACCACGCGACGCACAACGTGATCCTGCTGATGACTGACGGCTTGCGATGGCAGGAAGTTTTCCATGGTGCCGACGCGGCGCTGGTCAACAAGGAGTCCGGTGGCGTCGAGGACGTCGAAGGACTTAAGCGGAAGTACTGGCGCGACACGCCCGAAGAGCGTCGAGAGGCGCTGATGCCGTTTTTTTGGTCGGCGTTAGCCAAGAAAGGGCAGGCCTACGGCAATCAAGCCAAAGGGAGCATCGCCAAGGTGAAGAACTCCATGCTCTTTTCCTATCCGGGCTACAACGAAGTACTCTGCGGTTTTGCCGACCCCCGGATCGATAGCAATGCGAAGGTACCCAACCGCAACGTGACTGTTTTCGAGTGGCTGCATCGCAAGCCGGCATTCGACGGGCGCGTGGCGGCGTTTGCCGTGTGGGACTGCTTTCCGTTCATCTTCAACGATCGACGATGCGGGTTTCCCGTCAATGCCGGGCGCGATCCGCTGACCGTGGGCGAAGCTACGCCGCGGGTCGCACTTCTGAACGAACTGAAGGCGATGGACACGCCCTATTGGCCCGCCGAGCCATTCGACTCGCTGACGGTCTTTACCGCGTTGGAATATATGAAGCTGCACAAGCCCCGCTTGATGTTCCTTTCGCTTAACGAGACGGATGCCTGGGGTCATGCCGGTCGCTACGACTTGTATCTGGATGCGGCGAACCGCGCCGACCGTTGCTTGCAGATGGTCTGGGAGACCGCCCAATCGCTGCCGGAATACCAGGGCAAGACATCCGTCATCTTTTTGCCTGACCACGGTCGGGGCGATGCCCCGGTCGAGTGGAAAAGCCACGGCGAAAAGATCGCCCGTTGCGAATTCATCTGGCTCGGCGCGATGGGGCCCGACACGCCTCCGTTGGGTGAGCGCGAAAACGTGGAAATGATCACGCAGAGCCAGGTTGCCGCCACGTTGGCTGCGCTGTTGGGTGAGGACTACTGCGACGCGGTGCCGCAGGCCGGCAAGCCGATCGCGGACCTGCTCGGGCCGGTCCGTTCGGCAAGCCGTTAAGCAGGGCCGGGCACACGTGCCGTCCGGGTACGGGTTGTGCCGCAACCGTGCGTCGCAGTGCGTGACTTCACGCGAACCAGCACACGCGAGGCCTCTTGTCCGCGGAGACGATTAATGACAGGCGTGGTAGTTTGGTTGACGCTTGCCGCATGTGCCGCCGAGACACCGGCGACGATCGTGCCTCCGGACGTGCGCGACGAACGCTTGACCGTTCAACTCATCGCGGCTGAACCAGACATCGTTACGCCGACGGGTTTGGCCGTCGACGACCGGGGGCGCGTGCTCGTCGTCGAGAGTCATACGCACTTTCGCCCGCCCGACTATGCCGGCCCGCCAGCCGATCGAATCCTGATTTTCGAGGATTCCGACGGTGACGGCCGTGTCGAGCGCAGCGGAACGTTCTTCGAGGGATCGACGCACACGATGAATATCGGTGTGCATCCCGAGGACGCGGTCTACGTCGCGACGCGAATGGAAGTCTTTCGACTGCGCGATCTGGACGGCGACGGCCGGGCCGAACAGCGGACACGCATTGTTCGCTTGGAAACCGAGGGCAACTATCCGCACAATGGGCTGTCGGGCTTCGCCTTCGATTTTGACGGCAACGTCTATTTTGGTCTGGGCGAGAACCTGGGCGCCGAGTTCAAACTGATCGGTACTGATGGTTCTTCGGCGAGCGACCTGGAGGGCGGGCAAATCTATCGCTGCCGTGCCGATGGGTCGGAGTTGGAGATGGTGGCGTTTGGTTTCTGGAACCCATTCCATCTCGCGCTGGACACATTCGGCCGTTTGTTCGCGGTGGACAATGATCCGGATTCGCTGCCGCCATGCCGCCTGATGCACATCGTCCCGGGCGGCAACTATGGTTATCGTTATCGCAATGGCCGCAAGGGCGTGCATCCGTTTACCGCGTGGAACGGCGAATTGCCCGGCACGCTGCCGATGGTGTCGGGCACGGGCGAGGCGCCGTCCGGCATGGTCGCGTACGAGTCGGATCATTTGCCGCAGGACTACATTGGCGATCTGTTGGTGACCTCGTGGGGCGACCACCGCATCGAACGGCACCGCCTTCAGCCGCGCGGTGCAAGTTTCCAGTCGACGGCCGAAGCGATCGTGCAAGGCGACGAAAACTTTCGTCCAGTGGGCATCGCTGTGGCGCCAGACGGATCGTTGTACATCAGCGATTGGGTATCGAAGTCTTACGACTTGCACGGCCAGGGCCGGTTGTGGCGGATTGCCAACAAGCAACCGGAGGTGCTTAAGCGGCCCAGCGAGCCATCCGAAGCAATACGCGCTGCGCACCGCCCGTTGCGCGAGGAAGCCGCGCGGCAGTTGGCGGCGGATCGCGAGACTGGCCGCCCCTTGTTGGCAAAGCTCGCTACGACGGATACGTCGCCGCGCGTTCGAGCAGCGGCCGTCGAATCACTTCGCCAGATCAATGCGTTGGAACCGTTGGCCGACGTAGCCGCCTCAGACCAACATCCTGGCGTGCGGGCAGCGGCGATCCGCGCATTGCCGGCCGACGGGCGCTGCGACCAATTTGCGCGGATCGCCCAGCCGCCGGAAGTGCGCGCCGCTGCTTTGAGGCGCGTCGGACCCAACGTGCCCGCGACGTATCTATGGGAGTGCGTCTCGGAGTTGGACGCATTTGTAGCAGTCGCCGCCCGCGCGGGACTGGCCCGCCGCGGTGACGTTTCTCCGGACATCGAATTGTACGGACGCTCGCCGCCGGAGCGATTGGCCGCGCTGCTCGTGTTGCGCGAGTCGCGGGATCCGAAGGCAAAGACGGCCCTTGCACGGTTTTTGAAGGATCCGGACGGCGCGGTTCGGTTTGCTGCGATCCAATGGGTCGGCGAGGAACGGTTGGTGGAGTTTCGGAATGCACTGTTGGACGCGTTGTCAGCCGGGCCCGCCACCAGCCTGTTATTTGGCGGCTATTTGGCGGCGCTTGAAAGGCTCGATGGCGCACAGCGGGCACCTTCGGATGAATGGTCGTCGCAACAATACATCCTTCAAGCGCTCGACGATCCCGGGACCCCGCCGGAGGTGTTGCGATGGTCGCTACGGATGCTGCGGCCGGATCACAAAGCGCTATCGTTCGTACGCATCGAGCAATTCATCGCGGCGGACGATCCACAACTTCGGCTGGAGGCCGTACGGTCGTTGCGCGAAAGCAACCACACACAACGAGCGAGCATGCTCAAGCGGGTTGCGCGCACCGAGCAGTACCCGATCGACTTGCGAGCCGAAGCCATCGTCGGGCTATCCGGTGAGTTTGCCGACCAGAAAGAATTGTTGCTGCAATTGGCGCGTCGCGGTCCGGCTGCGCTGCGCGACGAGGCCTTGCGCTCGTTGCGCGGCGCCCAATTGTCGGCTGCCGAACGCACGATGCTCGAGGCGATGCGCTCCGACGCGCGTACGCGCGAGCTAATCGACCGAGTGCTGCATCCTGACGTGGACTTCGAACGGCCAAAGCCCACGGACCTGGACGGTTGGCTGCGGCTGGTCGACGGACCCAACGCGGCGGCGGATGCGGCGGCTGGAGAGCGCGTCTTTTTTCATCCTCGCGCGGCAGGCTGTTCCCGCTGTCATCAAATGACCGGTCGCGGCGGGCATGTCGGACCGGAGCTTACGACCACAGCCAGCCGACTGTCACGCGGGTGTTTGATTGAGTCGATCGTTCGGCCTGGCAAGGAAATCGCGCCCCATTTCGCGGCCTGGCGGCTGGTGACAACCTCGGGCACGACACTTGTTGGAGTGCTTGTTGACGAGCAAGCCACCGGCGAACAGACCTATGCCGACAGCGAGGGCAAGCTGCACCGTTTCGCGCCTGGCGAAATCGAGGTTCGCCAACCGGTGCCGACTTCGATCATGCCCGACACGATTGCCCGGCAGTTAACTGTGCAAGAATTTCGCGATCTGATCGCGTATTTGCAGTTGCCGGCGCGGCACCTACCCGTGCAAGTCAACGATTAATCGTCGCGCTGCATGATCTGGCGGGACGGACCGCGAGCCAGACCTTGCGTTATGAACAATGCGTTCGCGCGTGGACGGCGGATGCACGGCGTCAAAGCGACGACACGAAGAGTCGTTGACTATCGGCGTCGACGGCGTCGCACCAGCCATGCGAGCCCCGTTCCGACAAGGCCGACTGCCAACAGAACGATCGACGACGGTTCGGGAACCTGCATCGTTCCGCTGATGACTTCAAAGGGATGGGTCCCGCTACCGTCGGCCAGTCGGAAGTCAAGATTCACGGTGGTGCCGGACGGCACGACGAGGTATGCGAAGTCCCAAGTAGGCGTTGGAGCGCCAGCTAGCGAGAAGTTGCCATTCAGTGAATTGCCGAAGCCGGCAAACGGTGCCTCGGTTGGGTCGGCAACGATCTGATTCTCGCTCGGCGCGATGACAGGCAAGATCGCCGGCGGATTGACGAGAAAGTGTGAATCGATCGGATAGTAGACGGAGTTGGCTCCATTGATCAATGCGAGCGTGGGCGTGGGCGATCCATTGAACGCGAACTCAAAGACCTGATGCAGGTTGGTGCCCACGGTGGTGATGCCGGTCATCCCGCCCGTTACGCCGTCGAACGCGTTCGGCATGGCCCCGTTGAGCCCGACGGCCGTGAGCGTCACGCCGAGAAGTGACGTTCCCACAGGCGTTGGTGCCGATGCCTGAACCTGGTAATTGGTCCCAGTCCAAACTGTTCCGCCGTAACAATTCGCAGTTAGCGGAACTGCCGCGAGCAGAAGCGCGGCACCGATAGCACTCAGTCGATTGCGCATGTAGCGGTCTCTCCGCGCACGACAAGCGTGTTGATAAAGGCTCGAGTTGTATTCCGTTTGCACGTTTGGAGCAGCTTGATCTGGAGGTGTTTTGCTGCCTCAAGCCCCGAAAAATTGCCGATGGCGCGTGCCCATAACCACACGCGATTCTCGGCAGGTGGGCCAAAGCGAACGCTGCACCCTACCGCCCTGCCTTCTAAGTTAAGCGAAATCCGAGGTGGATATCAAGCAACTTTGTACAAATTTCGCCGGTTTTTCATCCGTCAGCGGGCCAGCCTATCGGACAACCGGAGTGTACGGCGGACCGCAGGATTGGGGGGCGAGTAGGGGAAAAATTCCTAAATAAGTTTTTCGTGAAAACTTGACAGGGGGTTTCGGTCTGGTACGATCAGAGCGAAGTTATAGTCGAGCCAGGGTGCGCCCTGGTGCCTGCAATCATACCGGCACCTGTGTAAGGAAAACGCTAATGAACCGGGTTACAACGCCGATACTCATCCTCTGTGCGCTCGCACTCTTCGCGGCGCCAGCGCTGGGCGGGCCACTCGCCACGGCGCCAGGAGTTTACTTCGACGGATTCACCACGTGGCACGGTTCGTCGCCGTTTCAGGGCTACTTCGACCCGCCTTTCAATACTCAACCCAGCGGATTGTCCGGCACCATTGATTGGGCCGTGTGGGCCCCGGGCACCTTCCCCGCTGGATTCTCCGGCTACACGCCGACGCCAGGTGAGTTTGTCTACACGTATCAAGTCAACGTCGACGGTCCGGATCCGTTGTCACAGTCGATCGTGTTGACGTTCAACCAGGCCGACAACATCGGCTCTTTCTCCGGTGATGCCGGATTCGGCAGCGTAACCGGTGATTTCCCTTTCAGTAGCGTGATTATTCCGTTCGACTCGGCACAGTGGACGTTCGTGCCGGGTGTTGACGGCGGCGAATCAACTTCAGGATTGGCGTTTTCGAGTTTGTACACACCTGTCATGTCGGCCGGTGTTGAGATCGATGGCGGTACGTTCGCGTTGACGATGGTTCCCGCACCCAACGGTCCGTTGATTCCCGAGCCCGGCACCATGGCGTTGGCTTCGTGTGGCTTCGGCGTGCTGGCGGTTTATTGGCTGCGGCGGCGGTCCCGGCGCACCGTGTAGACGGGACGATTGAGATCGATGCGGTTAGGCGAAGGGAAATGTCGTCACCGCAACTTGTTGATCAAACGAATGCAGGAATGTGGCGTGAAAACTGGTGACGTGAGTGAATTGATCAGGTAGTTTCTTTCAACGGAACGGATCTTGGTGGCTGCTCACTGCCGAATGGAATTCAGCCATGCCCAATAGTATCGGACGCTTTTTCGCAGCGGCGCTTGTCATCGCCCTGCTCGCAAACGCGGTTCACGCTGGCCCGCTGGTCGGGGATCCCGCCGCGTTGTTTTCGGGCACTCAGCCATTCAGCGGGTTCAACGGATTCAAATGGGTCAAGGCCGATATCGACTACGCGGTCTACGCACCAGGTGCTTTCAGCACGTCTGGCCCGCTGCACCTCAATTCGCCGCCAGACTTCAGCGGTGGAACCGAATACATTTACGCCTACGAGATCTTTAATACGGGAACCTCGCTCGACGCGCACGTTGCATCGTTGTCGGTCGGACTGTTTCCGAATGGCGTCTCGGACAACGCGACTCTGATCGGCCACGTTCCGGATCCCTCGTCGGCTGGTGCGGCGCCGGTTGCGTCCAACTTCAACCCGGCGGCCGCGGCAACGCCCAAGGTGAATGCGTTTTGGAGTTTCTCTCAGTTTCCGGCTACGTTAGGATTCGGACAACACTCCGAAGTCTTGATCTTTGCCAGCCCGAATCCGCCGTCGTTCAAGGTCTCGTCGATCACCGGCGGTTTTGCCACGGGGGCATCGGCAGATTTGCCGTCGCCTGTACCCGAACCGGGTTCTCTCGTGCTGGTGGCCATGGCGTTGATCAGTCTTGTCGGATTTCGAGTTTTTCGGAGGCGACTGCATTGAGAGACATCGCGGCAGGGACTGCCGTGACACGCTAGCCACTCCGTGATCCTCATTTCCGCTTGGCGTGTCGGTAATCTTAAGAAGTCGACAAACCCTCATGCGCCCAGGGCGGTCGCTGGCACTGCTTCTCGTACTTGCTACGTTGCCATCGACATGCGCCACGTCGTGGGCAGTTGATCCGGCCAACACGCTCGTACTCTACAACCCCCTCAGCTCTGAGGGAGTGCAGATCGCCAATCACTACAAGGCGGTTTATCCCGGGGTTCGGACGCGCGCTATCTTCGGGCTCGGCAGTTCAGAAACGATCACGTCAAACGTCTACCTGAACACCATCCGGCCACAGGTTCTGGCCGCGTTGGCATCGTCTGAAAACGCCAACAATCAATTGATCGTTACGACCAAGGGCATGCCGCTGCGCATTCAGGTCACCGACCCGAATCCGGGATCCTACGTCGACCCGCAGGGCATTCCACGTACGATCCTCCAGTGGAAGCCCTATTCGAGTCTCGAAAGCGAACTGGCAGCCGTCGACATCATTAGCACCGGCCAGATGATGGGCGACCAAAGCTACGCTTGGCCCGGCCATTTCACGAAGAATCCTTACTACAATGCCGACGATGAGTTTAGCCATGATGTTTACCTCACACGTCTGACGGCCCGGCTCGATGGCTATTCCGTCGGCGACGTCACCGCGGCAATCGATCGCGCGCAGAACGCATTCATTGGTCCATTCAACAGTCCCGCGGGTCCGGCCCATTTCATCGTTGATAACGATCCGGGCGCTCCGTACGACGTGACCATGCAGCGCCTCGTTGACGACGTGCTCGGGCCGGCGGGCATGCCGCCGGGGGCCGGGAACTTTGATGACACAAATGCCTTTATTTCCACCGCCAACGGACCGGTGATTGGCTATGATTCGCACGGCGTTCACCCGTATACCGCGACACCGGTCGGCTACATCACGGACGTCTTGGGTTCAAACCTTACGCTCGCCAATGGAGCCGTCTTCACCAGCCTAGAAAGCTTTAACGCGTACAGCTTCAACGATGGGGGTTACGCGGGCAATCAGGGACAAATTGCCGAATGGCTTGAAATCGGCGGGACGGCCGCCGTGGGCCACGTCGAAGAGCCGATTGCAAGTTGGGTGACGGTGACGAACGAAGACATCATGTTTCAGGCGCTGCTCGACGGACGGTCGTTTGCCGAGGCCGCCTGGTTGGCCAACTTCCAACTCTCCTACGTCAACACGCTCGTCGGCGATCCGTTGATGCGATGGCGTATGCTGACGCGTGGAGACGTCAATCGGGACGGAATCGTCGACATTTCCGATCTCTCGATCATGGGAGCCAACTGGGGGTCCGAGATCCAACCGGGCGGCTACGGTTGGACGATCGGAGACGTCAACAGCGACGGGCTGGTCGACATTTCCGACCTCTCGCTGCTGGGCTCGAACTGGGGCAGCGTTTCGTCCTGGGCAACCGGTGGGCAGGATAAGATGGATCTAGACGGCTTCGCTGCGGGCGATCTGGAAAATGCCATTCTGCCGTATATCCACAATACGCCCGAGCCGGCCACCTGGGTGCTGCTGACACTTGGTTTGGCCGGACTGGCTGCACACCGGGTCCTCGTCCGGCGGGCTCGCCGAGGAAGCTGACGCCGCGTCGAGGGCGATTGTGCGACCCTGATGGACCGCGCACTGAGTCCGGCCCGCACCGCGCGGCAATTCTTGCCACGCTTGACCAACTCTCCAACGGGTGACAAAGCGATGCCGGCAACACGGCAATTGACCCGTTAAACATAAGCAGATAAACTGGTTGGCTCGCCGCTTCGAACGGTCCGAGGCGGTCGGGGTTGCGGCATTTGTGTGCCACGTTTTGCACATTGTGACTGACCGAGACTCTGTCCCAACGCCGGACGGTTCCGCGCTTGACCGCGGACGAGTTGCCGGTGTGCCATTCGAGGAGTGTACTCTTGCCACCGGTATTGGTTAAGCAACTGATCGAATCCGGGGTTCATTTCGGCCATCGGGCGAGCCGTTGGAACCCCAAGATGAGGCCCTACATCTACGCCCGGCAAAACCTCATTCACGTCATCGATGTCCGTGAAACAATTCGCGGGCTGCTGCGTGCCAAGAAGTATCTCAGCCAGGTTGCATCTGGCGGAGGCCTGGTGTTGTTTGTCGGCACCAAGCGGCAGGCGGGCGAAACCATCGAGCGCGAATCGCTGCGCTGCGGAATGCCGTTTGTCGCGGATCGCTGGTTGGGCGGAACGCTGACCAACTATCGCACGATTCGCGGCCGACTTACCCGCCTGGAAGAACTCGAGCACTTGCGGTCGAGCGATGAACTAAGCGCGTACTCGAAAAAGATGCAATCGGCGCTGTCGCGCGAGTATCGCAAGATGTATCGCAATCTCAACGGCATGCGGACAATGAACAAGCTGCCGGAGTGCCTGGTTATTATCGATCCGAAGAAGGAACGAAACGCCGTTCGCGAAGCGCACAAGTTGGGTATCACCACGGTTGCGTTGATCGACACCGACAGTGATCCGGACGAAGTCGACCTGCCAATTCCCGGAAACGACGACAGCATTCGATCGATCGAGTTGATCGTCCAAAACCTGGCCGACGCGATTTTGGAGGGCAAGGCCAGCTCGGCAAGCTCTGCCGAACAGCAGAAGTCCGAAGTTGCCGACGCCCAGCCCGTCGGATAGCCGCGCTTCGTTCGGCTTGGATTGGTCGGCCGAGATGCGGTTGCCGGTCGACCGAGCGGCGCCGGGCGGCATTCGATCCTGACTGGCCCTGCGGGCACCGCCCACGATCGGTGCAACGTGGCGGTTCATTCATCAACTAACGCTAATACGGAATTAAGTACGCCGAAGAAGGGTAGAGACTATGTCCCAAGTTACCGCCGCGATGGTGAAATCGCTCCGAGACAAGACCGCCTTGCCGATGATGAAGTGCAAGGAAGCGCTCCAGGCGAGCGGCGGCGACGAGCAGGCAGCCATCGAATGGCTGCGGAAAGATAACGTCAAGGTCCAAGAAAGCCGGATGGGCCGCGAAACGGCGTTTGGCCGGATGGGCCTCTACACGGATTGGGATAAGGGTGTTGGTGCACTGGTTGAGTTGCAATGCGAGAGCGCGCCGGTCTCCTCACAGGAAGAGTTCATCGAGCTGGCGAACGACCTGGCCAAGCAACTGGCCACCGGCCCCGGAGCGAGCGATGGCGAGGCGTTGTTAGACCAGCCGTCACCGTCCAAAAGCGGACAAACCTTGCGCGACCAGTTGAACGATCTGACCAACCGCATTCGCGAGGTGTTTAAAGTCGGCCGCATCGTCCGCGTTGATTCACACTGTGCCGGATACGTGCATCACGCCGGCAAGACGGTGGGCGTATTGGTCGAGGCGTCGGAGGGAACGCCCGAGGCGGCCCGCGACGTCAGCATGCACATTGCAGCGATGCAGCCCCAAGTACTATCGAAGGAAGACCTCGACGCGGCCGAAGTGGAAAAGGAGCGCGAGATCCTCAGCGAAGCGGCGCGCAACGAAGGCAAGCCGGAAAACATCATCGGCAAGATGGTCGAAGGGCGGCTGCGAAACTTCTTCGCCGAACGCGTCTTGCTCGAGCAACCGTTCGTCAAGGACGAAAAGATGACCGTCGGCAAGTACGCGAAGGAAAACGGACTGAAGATCGTTGGCTATACCCACTGGGTATTGGGTCAGTAACCCGGCGGAATTGTGCGACGTTAGCCGTGGCCCACCCCGCCGGAATTAGCACGGAGTAAGCGATATGGCCCAACGCACAACGGATGAGGACGCCGCTCCCTACCGACGCGTCGTCTTGAAACTATCGGGCGAAAGCTTCGCGCACACCGGCGAGCGGGGCATCGCAATGGACGAGGTTGTCGCGATCTCGACCCAAGTCTGTAAAGCGGCCCAGAGCGGCGTGCAGATCGCGATCGTCATCGGCGGCGGCAACATCCTGCGCGGCGCCGCGTTCACCGCGGGCAACTCGAGCATCCAGGAAGCCACGGCCCACTACATGGGCATGCTGGCCACGGTGATCAACGGCCTCGCTTTGCAAGACGCCATCGAGTCGTTGGGCGTCGAAACCCGGCTCCTCACGGCGATACGGATGGACGGCGTGGCCGAACCGTACATTCGCCGTCGCGCACGGCGGCACCTGGAAAAAGGCCGGATCGTGATCCTGGCCGCGGGCACGGGCAGTCCGTTCGTAACAACCGACACGGCCGCCGCGCAGCGGGCCGTCGAGCTGGAAGCCGATGTGTTGCTCAAGGCAACCCGAGTTGATGGAGTCTATAGCGACGATCCGGAAAAGAACCCGCATGCGATGCTCTACCGTGAACTAAGCTACAATGCGGTACGCGAGCAAAACCTGCGTGTGATGGACCCCACGGCCATCGCGCAGTGCATGGAACATGGTATGCCGATCTTAGTCTTTAACTTCAAAAAAGAAGGCAATATCGAACGGGCCGTGCAGGGCGGTCGGCTCGGGACGTTAATTAACAGCCGCGCGGCCATCACCAAGTAGTTGGCGGTTGGCCAAGGGAACCGTGCCGGCCGACGTTGTCGCATTACGGCTGCCGGGGCGGCTCGGGTAATTGAACAACGAAACATAACTCCGTCGAACGCGGAAATCCCAGACAGGCTGGTGGTCCATGAGTGCCGACGATATCTTGCTCGACGCCGAAGAGCGCATGGAAAAAGCGCTTGCGAAACTGAAGCAGGATCTGGCGGGCATCCGCACCGGTCGGGCCAATCCGGGGCTAGTGGATTCACTGCGGGTCGAGGTCTATGGTTCGCCAACCCCAATCAAGACGATCGCTTCGGTCGGCGCGCCGGAAGCCACGCAGATCGTGGTCCGTCCCTTCGACCCGAACACGCTAAAGGACATCGAAAAAGCAATTCTCGCCAGCGACCTGGGGCTGAATCCTCAAAACGACGGCCGGCTGATCCGAATCACAATTCCGCCGCTGTCGACGGAGGTTCGCCGCAAACTGGTAACGCGAATCAAGGAATTGGCTGAAGATGCGAAAATCGCGATTCGCAACGTCCGTCGAGACGCGAATAAATCGGCCGATCAGGAACAAAAAAACAAGCTTCTCTCCGAAGATGAGCGCGATCAGGTTAAGAATGAAGTTCAAGAATTGACCAAGAAACTTGAAGGTTCGGCGTCCCAACTCGCGGTCGCCAAGGAAAAGGAAGTAATGGAAGACTGACTTGATGCAAGTGTCTCCCCGCCAGGACACGTCGGAGCGTGTGGGTGGGACCAACAAGAGCCTGCACCAGATGCTACGCAATTCGATCTTGTTTGTCGGAATTGGGATCTTGCAGTTGGCTGCAACCGTTAATCCCCTTGTCGCAGCGGACGCGGCACTATCGACCGCCGGCCAGCGTGTCAATGCGCCTGGCGTGCTGGTCATTGCCCATCGGGGCGACAGCAAAGTGGCGCCGGAAAACACGCTGCCTGCATTCGCGTCGGCGGTGAAGGCCGGCGCCGACATGGTCGAGTTGGACTATCTGCACTCGGCCGACGGCGTGCCCGTGGTCTTTCACGATAAAGACTTAGATCGCACCACCAACGCCTGCGCGGTTTGGGGCGATATGAAGATCCGGCTATCGGAGAAGACGCTGGCCGAGCTGCGCATGCTGGACGCCGGAGTCTGGTTCAACCAGCAGTTCGCGGGCACGCTCATTCCAACTTTGGACGAAGCGCTCGACACGATTCAGGCCGGTTCGATCACGCTGATCGAACGCAAAGCGGGCGACCCGAATACGTGTGTCGAGTTGCTGAAGCGCAAGAAGCTGATCCCGCACGTCGTTGTCCAGGCCTTTGACTGGGACTTTCTCGAGGGGTGCCGCAAGCTGTCGGACGATCTGGCGATCACGGCGCTTGGTCACAAGGAGGTTACCCCAGAAAAGCTGGATGACATTGCCCGCACGGGAGCGCGCGTCATCGCCTGGGAAGACAAGTACACCACGCCCGAGACGATCCAAGAGATTCACGATCGGGGCTACAAGGCGTGGGTCTGGACAGTCGACGATCCCTACCGTGTTGCCGAACTGGTGGCCGCCAAAGTGGACGGCATCATCACCAACCGGCCATCCGAAACGCGCGAGGCGATCCGTGCTCTGCTAGCACCCAACTAGGCCGCCCCGCGCGTCGGACGGCGGTGCGAATCAGCTAGTGCCGTGCGGGATTCGGCGTATCTGGCCTGCTGATGCCGGTTTAGGCCTCTTGGCCGGCCTTGACCCCGCGCGGCGGCTGCCCGTATAGTTCCTGCCCCCAACGTTTTAGAGGCCCCAGGGCACGGCTGCCCAAGCCTCTCGTTTCGCGACGTGGGTCTGTCGTATCTTCGAAGGAGTATGCCATGGATGGCAAACCTCTGGTCCGCCGATCTGCCCGTTTGATTGGCTTTGCGCGACGTCTTGGTTGGTTCGCAAGTGGCATGGCCGTGCTCGGCGCTTGCCTCATCGGACGAACCTTCTATCAGACCGACACGGCATCTGCCGCCGGAAAGGCGCGACAGGGCAACGTCCGACAGGCCACGGCTACCAGCCCCGTGAGTGCCGCACCGAACACGCCCGCGCAGCCCCCCGGGCCACTGGCGCCACGCAAATTGAAGGTCATGGCGGTCGTCAACAACGAGCCCATCAGCCGTGAGGATCTGGCGCGCGAATGCCTGCTGCACTACGGCGCCGACGTGCTGGGAAGCATCGTCAACCGAACACTTATCTTGACCAGTTGCCGCCAGCGGAATGTCGTGGTGACCGACCAGCAAATCTCCGCCGAAATCGACCGCATGGCCCGCAAATTCGGGTTGGCCAAAGACCAATGGCTGAAGATGCTCGAAGAAGAGCGCGGAATCACGCCGGCTCGCTATGCCCGCGATATTATCTGGCCGACGCTTGCACTGCGAGAATTGGCCAAGGCGCAGCTCACCGTCACGCGGCAGGAACTCGACGAGGCGTTCGAAGGAGAGTTTGGTCCGGCAGTGAAAGTTCGCTTGATCGCGATTCCCAACGCCGAGGAAACTCGTCGAGTCCATGCCCAGGCGTTGGCCAAGCCCGAGGAGTTTCCGGCGCTGGCCAAAGAGTTTTCGCGAGACGTCAATAGCGCCAGTGCCTACGGATTGATCCAGCCGATTCGCCGGCATTCGGGTGACAAGAATTTGGAGCAGGTTGCGTTTGCATTGAAGGAAGGCGAAGTCTCGAAGATCGTGAAAGTCGGCGACCTTCACGTGTTCATCAAATGCGAAGAGCATCTGCCGGCGCGCAAGGGGGTTGTGCGGTCGGAAGTCGAACCGTTGCTCACCGAAGCGATCAAAGATCGCAAGCTGCGCGAGGCAGCCAGCGGCGTCTTCAAGCAGTTGCAGGACACCGCGACCATTGTGGTCGCGTACGGAGATTCGGCCAAAAGCAAACAGATGCCCGGTGTCGCCGCGGTCGTCAACGGCCAGACCATCACGCTTGTGGAGCTGGCCGAAGAATGCATCGAGCGTCACGGCAAGGACGTATTAGACGGTTCGGTCAACCGGCTGCTGCTGGACCAGTCTCTACGGCGGCGGCGCGAGCGTGTCAATCAACCGGAACTCGATGCCGAAATTGCGCGCGCGGCCGCGAGCATGGGCAAGGTAAAGAGCAACGGCGAACCCGACGTTGCCGGCTGGATCGAATTCTTGACCGAGTCGCAGGGCATCACCCGCGAAGTCTACATTCGCGATGAAGTTTGGCCTTCGGTGGCGCTAAAGAAGCTGGTGGGCAACACGGTGCAAGTGTCTAAGGAAGACTTGCAGCGGGGCTACGAGGCGAACTACGGTCCGAAGGTCCGCTGCCGTGCGATCGTGCTGAACAACCAGCGACGGGCGCAGGAGGTTTGGGAGCGAGCGCGCGAGGCCCAGTCATTGCCGGACTTCGACGCCGTGCTCAAGCGCTTCGGCGACCTGGCCGAACAATATTCGATCGAGGCCAGCAGCCGATCGTTGCGGGGCGAAGTGCCGCCCATTCAGAAACACGGCGGGCAACCGATCTTGGAACGAGAGGCCTTTTCGCTCAAGCCGGGCGAGCTGTCGGGCATTGTGCAGGCCGGCGATGCCTACATCATCCTGCTTTGCGAAGGTTACACGAAGCCCATCGACACCAGCTTCGATGAGGTCAAGGAGCTGTTGTTCCGCGACATCCACGAAAAGAAGCAACGGGTCGCGATGGCAGAGCTGTTTGACCAACTCAAGGAAAACGCCCGGATCGACAATTTCCTGGCTGGCACGTCGAAAGTGCCACGGCGCGAGGAACAACAGATCGACCAGGATCCGAGCGTCCCGCGGGCTCAGGTTGGCCAATAGGCTCGGCGGGCGAACATTCGACGGCTGGCAACTGTCCCTTCACGCGGGCTTGCCTGGATAGCCCGTCATTGCCGTCTCGCTTCCGTTCGCGGACGAGCTGAGTCGTGGCGGGCGTTTCCTCCAGGCCGTCGCCCGGTTATCCTGAACGGTTACCAATCGACTGCCAAGCACTCCGCGCGCCCTTTCCCCAGCCATGCGCTACGAGCACGAATCCGACAATCCGCGGAACAACACCGCGCCGTTCCACATCGAAGTCGCCGATCGCGTAAAGCGGCTGCCGCCGTACCTGTTTGCGCGGATCAACGCGGTGAAGCACCAAAAACGGCGCGCCGGCGACGACGTCATCGATCTGGGTATGGGCAACCCGTCGGACCCGCCCCAGGATCTGGTTATCGAGAAACTGGCCGAAGCGGCCCACGATGAGCGCAATCACGGCTATAGCAAAGCCGCCGGCGTGCTCAATCTACGCCGCGAAGTGGCCAGCAAGTACCTTAAGAAGTTTGGGGTGCGGCTCGATCCGGAAAGCGAAGTGCTCGTCTGTCTTGGGTCGAAGGAAGGCTTTTCGCACATGTGTCTGGCGCTGCTCGGCCCTGGTGACACAGCGATTGTGCCGGCGCCGTACTTTCCAGTACATGTCTACGCGGTGGCACTGGCCGCCGCCAACGTCCTCGCCCTGGAAGTGGCCGACAGCGACAAGTTCTTATCGAACGTCGCCTATACCTGCCAACATCTGTACCCCAAACCAAAACTGCTGCTGCTGAACTATCCGCACAATCCGTCGACGGTAACGGTCGAGCCTGAGTTCTTTGTCGACGTAGTCAAACTGGCACGCCGCTACGGATTCATGGTGATCAGCGATTTTGCGTACGCCGACGTAGCATTCGACGGATATCAGCCTCCGAGCTTTCTGGCAGCGCCCGGAGCACGCGAGGTCGGTGTCGAGTTCACGACGATGAGCAAGGGGTACAACATGGCTGGCTGGCGCGTCGGATTCTGCGCCGGCAATGCCGAAATGGTTCGGGCATTGGCCACGATCAAGACGTACTACGACTACGGAATGTTCGAGCCGGTGCAGATCGCCGCGATCATGGCACTGCGCCACACCGATGCCGCGGTCGAGGCCCAGAGCGCACTCTACCAGCGCCGCCGCGACGTTCTCTGCGACGGGCTGCGGCGCATCGGCTGGGACATCTCGCCTCCGCGGGCCGGGATGTTCATTTGGGCCAAGATCCCTGAGCCCTGGGCCAGCCAAATGGACACCATGCAATTCGCCACCAAGCTGCTCGAAGAGGGCGACGTCGCCGTCAGTCCGGGAAGCGGTTTCGGGCCGGCTGGGGAAGGTTATCTGCGGATGGCGTTGGTCGAGAATGAGAATCGGCTCCGCCAGGCAGTTCGCCAGATCGGCCGTTGCCTCAACGCGGACTCGCGCAGCCAGCAATCGGCCGTCAGTGATCCACGGGTGGCCGGTTAGCCTCTTTTTGTGGCCTTTTCGGATCGCAACGCGCGATCCGATTGTACGCGCTACCCAGCAAGGTTCGCGACGCGCGGCCCACCGGAGCCCGACGGGCGCCGTGAGGTAGCCTTGCAAGGAATACCGTTGTGTCGTCCGCGCCAGGCCACATTCAGCGTTGCGAGTACCATGCAATCCGAGCAATTCGATCTGCACGCCAACATCGAGCAGCGGCACTGGTGGTTTGTTGCCCGGCGCGAGATCCTGCGGTCTGTGATCGGCAGCGTTTTGCCGCCGTCGTGTGGGTCGACGGTTGTCGACGTGGGATGCGGTACGGGGGCCAATCTGGCCGCCCTGGCCGACAGCTACAACTGTCTGGGGATCGATACGTCGCAGGAGGCCATCAACCTGGCCACACAGCGGTTTCCCGATGTGCAGTTCGTTTGCGGTCCGGCACACGAAATGCCGTCGGTGGTTCGGCAGGCCAATCTGGTGCTGTTGTGCGACGTGCTGGAGCACGTTTCCGATGACTTTCGCCTGCTGTCGGACCTGTTGTCGTTGGCCGCTCCGGGCACGTATTTCCTCATCACCGTACCGGCCAACCCGGCGCTCTGGAGTGAGCACGATCGGGCTTTCGGCCACTATCGGCGGTACGAACGGCCTCGCTTTGAGGAGTTGTGGCACGGCTTGGACGCGCGGGCGATCTTCGTGTCGCACTTTAACGCACGGCTTTACCCGATCGTCCGGGCGGTGCGGTGGTGGAACCGCCGAAAAGGCCGCTCTTTGGGCGCCGCAGGCACCGATTTCTCGATGCCGGTCTCTCCGGTCAACGGCGTGCTGCGGCGTCTGTTTTCCGGGGAACGCCGCAAATTGGAATCCCTGGCCCGGGGCGAATCACCGCGTCCCTACGGGCGCGGCGTTAGCCTGATGGCCCTACTACAGCGCGGCGAGGGGGCTGTCGAGCCACGGCAACGCCCGAGCTTCATTCCGCCCGATTCGGTCACACCGATCGTGCCGCCAGTCGGCGTTTCCGTCTAGTCCGCACGAGCGATGGCCGGTCGAACGGATTGCGCGCGACGCGGCCGCTGTTCGTCCACTCTGCCCGTCGATATAATGGGCCGGATCCACGTGCGAATGTTTGTCGGCGTGCGCGCGAATTCCAGGAGTAGCTTACTGCCAGCGCAAAAAATAGAGGGTCCTTGCTCGCCGGGGCAAGAACCCTCTTGGTTGGCTGTCCGGATCGACAAACGTGGTGTTGGTCGAGTCCAGAGACCCACAGCCGTAAAAAACCTATCGGGCAATCCCCAACACAAACTTTAAGAGCCGACCGGTTACCGGCGCGTCGCGCGCAGCGCCGCGCGTCGGGGTCAAACGGCACAGGCGCCACGACTAGATCGGTTGGACCGTCTGCGCCGCACGAAACGGGAGTACCATGACAACTGCCAAACTCGCTCTGGAAGACGGTACCGTGTTTACGGGTACGTCGTTCGGTGCGCAAGGAGAAGTCGACGGCGAGGTCTGTTTCAACACCTCGATGACCGGTTATCAGGAGATTCTCACCGATCCCAGTTATCGTGGTCAGATCGTCACGATGACCTATCCGGAGATCGGCAACTACGGGGTCAACGCCGAGGACGTTGAAAGCGGCAAGCCGCAACTGGCTGGCTTTGTCGTGCGCAATCGGAGCCACATCGCGAGCAATTTTCGGGCGGATGCCACATTGGATCAATACTTGGACCAGCACGGCGTTGTAGCCCTGGCGGGCATCGACACTCGGGCCCTGGTGCGGCGCATCCGCGAACATGGCGCGCTGAAGGGGGTGTTGTCGACCGTCGATCTTGACGATGCGAGCCTGGTTGCCAAGGCCAAGGCGAGTCCCGGACTGGTTGGCCGCGACCTGGTCCGGGAGGTGATTCCCGACAAGCCTCGCCAATGGGATGCAAAGCTGAGCGATTGGGCGCGGCTCCCGTCGGCAAAAGAGCGACCTGCCACGCCGCTCTCGGGCCGCCGTATCGTCGCCCTCGACTACGGGATGAAGTGGAACATCGCCCGCCACCTATTCGACCTGGGCGGCGACGTGACGGTCTTGCCGGGCACGGCATCGGCCGTCGAAGTTCTCGAGCAGGATCCCCACGGCGTGTTCCTCTCGAACGGTCCCGGCGACCCGGAACCCTTGGAATATGCGATCGAAACAATCCGCGAGCTGCTCGGCAAGGTGCCGATTTTCGGCATTTGTCTCGGGCATCAGCTTCTGTCGCTGGCCTGCGGGGCGACGACGTTCAAGCTGAAGTTCGGCCATCGCGGCGCCAACCAACCGGTGCAGAACCTGTTGAACGGGCGCGTCGAGATCACATCGCAGAATCACGGTTTCGCCGTGTCGGAGGAAAACCTGCCGTCCTGCCTGGAGGTAACGCACCGCAACTTGAACGATCAGACGATCGAGGGTGTGCGCCACCGCGAGCTTGCGGCCGCCAGCGTGCAGTATCATCCGGAAGCGTCGGCAGGGCCGCACGACAGCGACTACCTGTTCGAGGTCTTCGGCGAGATGGTCGCTTCGTGAGCGGACAGCCCCTCGGTGTGACGGGCGACGTTGCGTTCCCAGATTCTATCGTTTTGCGACGACATAAATGGGCAGGGGAGGAGCTTTGCCCGGTTGACACCCCCAACGCAAGCCCCTATTGATCGAACAGCACGCAGAGCACGTCAATCGCTGACATGGCCCGCTGTGGGCTACGCATCTCGTCGTCGGCGCACTCCTCCCAGATCGACAGTGCGCATCGCAGATACTGCTCGCGCGATTGGTCGATGACATCCGAGTCGAGGTCGGCGACGGCGGCCGGCCACAATGACTGTAACTCCTCCAAGGCGTGTCGATCGCCGGAGATGGCCGTAAAAACCAGATCGTCCACTTCCTCCAACAGGTCGAGCGCCTCGGCCGGTTGATGAGCCAATGTCTCGATCAAATGGTCGACCGCTTGGGAATCGGCCGGCGCGGGTTCTGGTGAAGAATCGTCGGGGAGCTGGGCGTAGGCGGCGTCGGCCCGTTGCTGGTATTCTTGATCAGCACCGGACACGGCGGGTTGGGCGACCATCGCCGCTTCCGCGTTTTGGCCGACCGAAGTTTGATCTTGGCCCACGACCGAAGCAACTTGCATCGTGCGCGGCTGTGCCAACGCCCGAATCACTTCGGCGAAATCAGCCAGTCCGGCGCACGTCAGCGTGGGGCGCCGCCGTTCGAGCTGCGTGGCCAGTAGCGAAATCCGGCCGCTCTTAAGAACATCGGCGACACAACCGGCCCAGCCTTCCCAGTTCGGCTCTTCGCCCGTGTCCACCGTGTCGAGGCTCAAAAGCGTCACGCCGTAACGCCCAATTGCGCGCCACGCGGCGCGGTCGTCCGGCAAGTGCGAAACCCGGTACGGTCGGCTGGGAGAGTATTTCAACCCGGTCGAGAACGAGAACTCGGTTCGGCATTCGACGGGCAGTAGGTTCAGCAACCCGGCCAACAGTGTGTCAGCGGGTATCGGAGCGGCAACCGCCAGTTGGTCGCTCGACAGTGCCGCTTGAATGAGTGTTGCCATAGCCTCTGGCCCCGGACGACAGGCCAGTTGCGCTAAGAGCGACGGATAGACCGCCGGGGCGCGGCCGCTTAAACGAACCGGATCGAGCGATTCAGGAACTTCGTCATAGGTGCGCAACACGCCGCTGGCCGTGGCGGCGCGAATCACCGCGAACGGATTGTTGCCGAAGCGCAGCAATACTTCCGTTGGCAGAACGAGAAACTGTGTGTAGACGCGCGCTGCACCGCGACCACTGTATTCAGCGCCGGCCATGCTGGTGCGAGAGACGGCATAGGCGCCGCTGGCCATGCGATGAAAGTTCGTGCTGGTTTTTTCCGGCTGCCCGTCGGAAAGCGCGTCGTGCGCCGGTCCCCATCGGGTCAATTCCGCACAGTCAGTTTCCGAGAGTCCCGGACTATGGGCAATGAGCTGGTAGCCTTGCGCGCGATCGGTATCGGCCGACGTGTAGATCGCTTGTTCGATGAGCACTTTCGATGTTCCCCATGCGAATCAATGCGGATGGTTCGTGGCGTGGCGGATCGGGCCTTTCGCTGATCGTTGTCGCCTAGCCGACGACGTTTTCCACGAGCCACTCGAAGGGCTCGATGATGCCCCGCGGCTCAATCCTTAGCGGCACACTCTTCGTGCCTTCGCCCTGGACGTGCCGCGTGACACAAGCGCCGGCCACGCCCGAAGCGAAGAAGCGGTGTTTTCGGTAGCGCTGTTGGCAGACGCGCCACAGACCTGGGGCGTGTCGCTTGGCGTAACCTGCCGGATCTTCGAAACACATTTCGCACTGATCTGCCTTGCTGAAGATCAGCGCCATGGGACGGCTGCCCCACGAAGAGTTTTTCTCTTCGCCCAATTCGCTTAGGTGGCTTAGCAGCTTCATGGCGAAATAGTCTTCGTCGAGCGAACCCGATTGAAGCTTCGTGCCGTCGATCAAGATCATCACGCCGTGGCAACGTTCCAGAAACGCCTGGATCAGTTGGTACGACCGGGGATGATCTACCTCCTCGAACAGCGCCTCGCCGGCGATGTCGGGCATGACCAGTTCGACCGGCTGTCGATGGCGCGGACTGCGCAACTGGCAATGAACCCAATTCCAGCGGTCCGGCTCGCTGGGCGTTTTGCTCGGGAACTCGCAGCGGGCAAGAGCCGCCAACGTGTTTTGTTGGAGAGTTACCGAGAAGCCGCCCCGGGCCGACATTTGCAGTTCCTTTGGCTGTCGCGACAACATGTCCAACAACATGCCCAGGTAGACCGTCTTGCCGACGGCGCTGGGGCCCAAGGTGGCAATCATCAACGGTGCCGCTTGCCGCGACTGGGCCTGGTGGGCCAAGACCATCGGCGCGTAGCAATTGCGGCAGACCTCCGCGTCGAGCGTGTTGCCGCGATCGCAAATCAGGCACGGTATCTGTGCCGCGTAATTGGCTAAACGGTAAGAATCCAGCTCGACGGCAACACCACGGTTCATGATTCGGCCTCCTCGTTCGCCTCTTGGTCGCTATCAGTCGCCGCCGCCTCGCCACATCCTTCGAACATCTCGAAGTCGCATAGGCTGATGGCACACCGGAAACCGACGTTGTGTTTGCGTGCCAACGCGTTGTCGCCGCTTTGAAAATGATTGGTCGCCTGGCAGTCCAAGTACGTATCGTAGGCACCGCCACGCAGACTCTTTAGTTCCTGGCAGGGCGGCTGTTCATACTCGTTGTCCTCGTCGTCGTCGATCGCCAACGGATCGACCGTCCACTCCCATACGTTGCCGATCATCTGTTGCACGCCGCCGACGCTAACCCCGCCGGGAAACGAATCGACTGGCGCCGTGGTTTCCGGACCGGAGCCCCAAAGATTGGCCCTGGTTCGGTCGACCGCCTCGCCCCACGGATAGCGACGCTGCATCAATGGATGGCCGACGATCGCTACAGGCCAGCTTGCCGCCTTGACCCATTCGGCGTCGGTGGGCAGTCGCTTGCCGACCCAACGGGCGTAGGCTGCCGCCTCGTACCAACAGACGCCAACGACCGGATGATGATCCGCGCCTCGCGGGAAACGGCCGTCGCGCCAGAACCGAGGGCCGGGATGGCCCGTTTGGTCGACGAAGTCCAACACGGCCGGCAACACTTCCGGATCCCAAATCGCCATCTGCTCGTAGCCGCCGTGGCGGACGAACTGGCTGTACTGTGCGTTGGTCACCTGGAATCGGTCGAGGTAGTAGCCGTCGACCCACATCGGCGCTTCGTCCGACAGGCCGGGTTCTTCGACCTCGTCTGTAAATGTAGCCACGCGGCGCAACGCGACTTCGCCGGCGGGCACCAGGCACATGCCTTCGGACAGCGACGAACGGGCCCGCGCAAGTTGATCCGGAGAAAGGTTGGTGATCAGTTGCGGTCGAAGCAGCAGCGCGTAACGCCCGCGAGAGAGCATCTCGTCGACCAGCGACATCGCATTGCCGCTCGACTCGGCTAGTTCGGCTGCTTCGGCCTCGGCCAATTCTGCCGTCGGCTCGTCTGTTGGTCCCTCGGGCTGTGCATCCGCCGACTCCATCACCGTCGCTGGATCCTGCTTGGGCGAAACTTCCGCCGCCGCGGAATTCGAGTTCAGCAGGCCACCGACCCAACCGGGTACTTTCCCTAGCACAGTTCCAAGAACCATCGCCAAGGGGATAGCGTCCGCGGACATCCAGAATTGTGGTTCGACTGAGTGCATGACGACATCTCGCAACTAGATTTGACTCGACAGGTATATGTGATGCGTTTACTTGGACGTCTTTGCTACTCTGCGGACCTTCTTCTGTTGCAGCATTTCGAACTGCTTCACAACGTTGTCCATCACTTGGTCGCTCTTCTCGCCCTTGCCGTTTGCCGGATGTCTGGGTGCAGCCACTGCAGCCGTCGATGCCGGGCCGGCATCCGTCGTTGTGGCGGCCGTTGGTCGGTGGACCATAAGTTCCGCCTGGCGGTCGACAGCCCGGCGCAAGAGGCGAAGTTCGTCGCTCCACTGGTCTCGCTCTTCGGAGACCAGCTTTTTTTGCTCGGCCAGGGCTTCGGCAAGTTCCGCGGCCCGATGCCGTAGCTGATCGAGTTCCAACTCGACTTGTTGGCGCTCTGCTGTTTCAGCGGCCAGTTGTTCGCTCAGGTCAGGTTGATTGTCCTTGGTTTCGAGCTGCATCCGAACAGCAGCCAGTTCTTGCTGGGCGGTGGCCAGTTCTCCGCGTAGTCGGGCCGCGTCGACCGTAGCCTCGGTCAGTGGACCAAGCTGCTCACGAAGCTGACCTAGTTCTTTTCGCAGTTCCGCCTCGGTTGTCTCGGACCGCCCAAGCTGTGCTTCGAGCTGCTTGACTCGCTCCTGTTGCACTTCGAATCGCTGCCGACTCTCCGACTCGGAGGCTTGCGCGTGGCTTGCCTTTTCAAGCGACTCCGCAAGCTCGGCTCGGATCGCTTCGAGCTGTTCGCTCTGCTCGGTGAGGCGGCGGGTCGTGTCTTCTGCGCATCCGGTCCGCTGAGCGAGAAGCTTTTCTTGTTCCAGCAGGCTGCGTCGTGCCTCGGCCAGTTGCCGACGACAATCATCCAGCGCGGCGCCGCGTTGTTCGCACTCTGCGACGGCCTGTTCGACGCACTCCGAAAGCGCGCGATAGCCCGCCCTCAGTTCGTCGATCGAATCGTGCAGCGGCTGTTTGAGCAGCTTGAGTGGTACGGCAAAGTCGAGCGACACGTAGCGACCTTTGGTCGGAGGCGGCATTGGGCAGCCAGCGCACCTTGCGCCCCAAGCCCCGTCGGTTCATCGGGAATCGATGGGAGGGGCCCCAAAACAGAGAGAAATGCGATAGGAACTGGCCGCCTTGAGAACTCTAGGTCACAACCGTTCGGTTCGCAAAAACAGCCGGATCGGCCGCCCAGGACCCGCCGGAACCGCGGAGTCCGAGTGCGGAATTGTGCTCGGCCGGATGAAATCCCACCTCCGTAAAGGCATTTACAACAATATGTTGCGACGATGATTCGACTGCGTAAATTGCACAGACCTTGCGGAAAACGCAAGATATGCCATGTTTAGGCAGGTCACGGGTTTTGCTACGCCGAGTCAGGAGAGGATTCAGATGTCCATCAAGCGTGTCACGCTAGCTGTCATGGGACTTACCGCGTTGTTCGTGCTTGCGCAGGCAACTCCGGTCGAGGCGCGACGAATTGCGAAACGCGGTGCCGCGAAACTGACGACTTCGGACAGCGCGAAGACGGAAGCGGAGTGTTGCACACCGAAAGAGGTTTGCTGCCCCGATCCGTGCATTGTGTATCGCCATTGCGGACCGAAGCTGTGCTGCACGTGTGATCCGCCGAAAGAGGTTGTGCTGCAGGTTGAAGATCCCTGCACCGGCTGCATGGTGGATGTGCCGATTTGCATGCCGGCATGTTGTGAGGGCGCGCCGGAAGTGTGTCACGGGACCGGATTGTTCTGCCGCGACGTCGTCACGTACGACTGGTGTTGCGGATTCAGCGTGAAGGTCGTATTCCGCAAGCGCGGCGACCTGCTCGTTACAACCTGGGGCCGCTAGAGCCCACGTTGCGCGACGGATCACTCGACATACCAACGGCCCGCAGGGCGAAATGCCCTCGGGCCGTTCTTATTGCGCCGGTACACAGATTCGGACACGCGGCTCGCACGATGGCCGGTCCGCAGTGGTGCGACTATGATGGTGTGTCGATTGATCCAGGTAGCAGATGGACCGCGGGGATGAAGGCGTGGCCGATAAGAGAAATCGAAGGCGCCGGGCAGCTATTCCGGAAGAAAGCCGAGTGTCGCTGGTAGTCACGGTGGCCTGGACCGTCAGCGTGATGACCACGCTGCTCTGCGGCAGCGTTGCGGTCCTGACCTGGATGGCTGTGCGGAATCGCCCCGACGGCGAAACCGGGCTGGCCTTTGTTCAATTGCTGCACTTTTGCGCGATTGTCACGTCGGGTCTGTCACTGCTGCTGCTGCCTGTGATGTTGCGTGTCCGGCCCCATCCTCCACCGCCGGGCTTTTTGGTGTTTGCGATCGTCGTGTCCGCCCTGCCCCTGGTGGCCGCGCTGCTGTAGCGCGAACTGTTTCGCGAGCTAGGGCCGCCGTTTAATTAGCGCGGACGATGCGCACCATGCGCGTGGTGCTGCTTAGGCGCTCGCCAGGCCCGCTGCACGGCCGCTATGGCCAGTCGTAGCGCGTTCCGAGCAACTGGAATAGCCGCTCGTTGTGCGGCGCGAAGTGGTCGTTCAGGCGTTCGCGTGTCGCCGGCGACATCGGATCCTGGTAACGCCCTGAGTAGAGGTTCCCAAAACTCTCGGGGACCCAATCGCCGTCGAAGCTCAGAAAGCGAACCACCTCGGCGAAGACCTCGGCGGGTTGCTTGAACATCCGCTCCGACTGGACGACCAGTCGCTGGTCGTCGGGGAAGTAGCGCCGCCATCGCTCGATCTGGTCGGCGTACAAGCCACGGGCCAGGTACGAATGATGCTGGTGCGCTCGGCTTTGGTAGGTTTGGTCATTGAGCAGCCGATCGTGCTCGCCTGCCAAGCGATCTGGTTCGGCGGCGATTGCGTCCTCGAACGAAAGAGTTTCGCGACCGCGGCGGACGCTGTGCTTATAGTGCGAATAGGCGCGGCTCACCGGATTGCGCAACAAAAAGATGATCTTCGCCTGCGGCAATGCCTGATGGATGCGTTCGGCCACGCGCGGGTCGAACATGTAGTAGGGGCTCGACTCGAAGCACTTCGTGTGGGGTCGGGGCGGCCGCGATTGGTTCGCGCCGTTAGCTCCGAGCGGAAAGTGCATGCGATACCAGGTTTCGCCGCGGAAAAAGTTGCGGTCGAAGTAGTGCACTTCCTTGGTCAGCGAGGCTGAGCACTGCGGATGGCCGCGCAAATAACCGAACAGCGACGTCGTTCCAGCCTTCTGTGCGCCGGCAATGATGAACGATGGCAAGCGGCGCCGTTCGGCCGTCAGGTAGCGATACCAGAGTTTGGGAGACGCCAGATGGCGCGTCTGTCGGACGCGCGATGACTGCCAGAATCGAGTCATCGGATTGTGCGAACGCATGGGGCAAGACTCCTTCGTGACGCGTGGCACTGCGCGACGGCCGCCGCTGCGAATCAGGCGGCGTCGTTCGACGCTTTGTGATGGTCACACGCGTTTGCCCGATCGTTCGTTGGCCGCTCGATGACTTGCAGCGGGCCGTGCGGCTTCGGAGGGCCCTGGTGGACGTGCGTTGGAGCGGCGGCGACGGCGGGCTGTTCAGTTCGTCCCATGCCTAGCCATCGCAGGCTCGGCCAAACCAGCGGTCCGTTGGCTGTCAGCCAGCGCGTACGGAAGTAGTAGCTGACAAAGCATTTCGCGTGTAGTTCGGCCACGCGATCGGCGGTCAGGTTCTTGTACTTCAGCACGGGCGTGTACACGGTGTATTTGGTCGTGTCGAAGGTCGCAATCTGCGGCTTGATCTGCTCGTAGAACTCCGTGCCGGGGTAGGGCGTGACGACGTTGAAGTTGGCGAACGTCGGATTGACGGCCTTGGCATAGCGCAGGACGTAGCGGATAGATTCTTCGGTGTCTTCCGGGAAGCCGATCATGAAGCCCGCGACGGTGCGGACGCCCAACGAGCGGCAAAGTTGCACGAATTCGCGTTGTTTGTCGTCGCGAATCGGCGCGCGGTGATACTTGCGCAATGTGTCTTCCGACGGTGTCTCGATGCCGACAGTAATGCTGGTCAGGCCGACGTCGGCCAGCGTTCGCAGGATGTCGGGCTTCAAGATGTCCAAGCGCCCTTCGATCGAGAATTGAACCTTGCGAGGCAGTTTGCCGATCAACTCGGCGAGTTGGAATATCTTCTTCCGGTCGACGCCGAATAGCGGATCACGGAACTTGAACGAGCGAAATCCGTGGTCCTTGATTCCGGCCCGCATTTCTGCCGCGACGCACTCCGGAGAGCGTACACGCGTCGCGTTTTCCAGGATGATGTACGGACAGTAGTTGCACTTCAGCGTGCAGCCGCGACTTTGCTGGATCAGCGCGGTCGGGAACTTCGTAAAGTCGTATCCGATGCGAAACTTGCGCGGCGAAAACGGCGACCAATCCGGAAACGGCAACGTATCGAGGTCTTTGACTTTTCCCACGTCGACCGTGGTTTCGGTCGCATGGAGCGCCTCGTCCAGTTTCCAGAGCAGTTGTTCCGGTTCGCCCTTGATGATGGTGACGGCCAGTCCCTCGAATGCATTGGGCATCGAGTTGGCCACCGCACCGACGACGAATACCCGACACCCGGGATTTGATTCGAGGGTCCGCTGGATGGCGGCCCGCTCGAGCGATAGCGTAATCAACGAGGGATTGAACACATACAGATCGGCACCCGAAGGAACCCGCTCTAGCGCGTATTCGACCTGATGGCCGAGCGACCGAAACACGGCGGCCAGATATCCGTAGACCATGGCCACGGGGCGAAAGTCGCGCTTGTAAAACCGCCGCACGATCATTCCGGGTAATCCGCCACGCCCGGCGTATTGACCGACGCCGAACCCTCCGGCGAAGTCTTTGGCTACGTCGAGTTTCCGTGTATCCCATAAGACGACGCGCATCGCGAACTCCTGTAGTGCTGACTATCCGGTGCGAACTAAACCCTAGGCGGCGCGGCGAACGTCGGCCGAATCGTCCGTGGTCTGGGGCACACCTTCCGCGGCTTCCGCACTCGAAGGGATCTTGCGGATTTGGCCGCCGTAGCTCATTTCGTAAACGTTGTCTTTCCAGGTGATCCGGCGACCAATGGCCGATCCGACCAGCGCGACACACAGTGCCAAACCGGCCACCGGACCGCACCAAATGTCGAACCGCCGGGCCGCCGTTAGTTCCTTTTGGCAGTAGGGCAAGTAGACGCGCGACGCCGTCTGCCGTAGCCAGCCGCGCACCACGTGCGTGGCGTAGAGCACGCCGGCAACACAGGCCGGCTGCCAGGCCCACGGGGCTCCGCTGACTGTCCCGGCAATTGCCGCCATCACGCTGGACCAAAAGACGGCCTGAGTGAAGCAATGGCCGACCGACACCACAAGCCAAAGATACGGGGAATAGAACCGGCCGATGATGAACTGCCGCCGCACCCACGCCAGCATGGTGCGCATGTCCATGTCGATTGGCGATGGCAGGATACAGGCGGACTCCAGCGCCAGCGGCTCGCGTAGCGAAGCCAGTACATTCGACGCGACCAGGTCGTCGCTCAGGGTTCCTTCCCAGGCGTCACGCATCCTGCCACCCTCGAAAACGTCGCGCCGAATCGCCCACGAACCGCCCCAAACCTTATGGTGGATGCAGGGAAACATGATCGGTACAACCGACGTGTCGATGCTGGCGACGATCAGGTTGGCCAGCGTCGGTCGTTTGGGCACGAAGCGGCGATAGCCGGTCGAAGCGGCGGATTTGTGCAACTGCTGCGTCAGCAGACGCAACCAATCCTGCGGCGGCCGAATGTCGGCATCGGCAAATGCCAGGATTGCGGTTTCCGGCGCAAGGTTTTCCGTGGCGACCAGCAAATTGTGGACTTTTTGTCCGCTGGTGGTGGCCAGACCGGCGATCACCAACCGGCTGGCGCGGTGTGGATGCGCGTCCATCAGTCGTCGAATTGGCTTGTACGCACCGTCCTCGACGCTTTCGACGATGAACACCAACTCGTAGTTCGGATAGTCCTGCACGAACATCGGGCGCAGGTTGTCCTCCAAGTCGCCGTCGTCGCCCTTGCAGGGAAGGAACAGTGCGACTCGGTCGGTCGGCGCTTTGCGGCTGATTCGGCGACCGCGGCTGTTAGCGTAGCGGCGGTGTTCGATGGTTTGAATCAACAGCAGCAGCGCAATGCAGGCCGTCGAGGATGCCGCCACCCAGTAGCTGATTTGAATCCACGCGATCATCGCCGACACCTTCCTTGGCTGGTCGACTGCCTGCACTACCGCCGGCACGAGGGGCCGCGAGCTTGCCAATACCTTGGCGACGCCAGGTCAGACTTCGCGCGATAAGGCGCTCCGCCTCCGGCCGCTGCACAACTCCAACGGCCCGATTCCGATTGGCGCTCGACGGCTCCAAAGCGGGCGAGACAATAACGTTACGCCCCTGATGCGTCAATGCGATATCGGACCGGCGGGCCAGCAGCCGTCGCGGAAAACCGGTCCAACCGTCATGGCTTCGATTCGGTGTCGAAGCCAGCATCTTGGAGCTCCGCAAAGCCAGGCTTCAGCGGGCGCACCGTAAAGCCGAGCCCTTCGAGAAATTCGCCCGCTAGCAGTGCTCGTGCTCCCTTAGCGCAGTGGCAATAGATGATCCTGTCCTTCGGCAGCTTTTCCATGAGCGCCTTTTTTGCTTCCGGATCCTTGGCTACCTGGTTCAGGTGGCTAAGTGGCACAAGCAGGGCATCTTTGACGTGGCCACGATCCCATTCGCGCTGCTCGCGGACGTCAACTAACACGGCCTTGTTCTCGGCGATGTTTCGTTTCACGTCGTCCAGCGAGTCGTCGGTATGTTTCGGCTCGGCGAATGCCACGGACGAAAATACCAACGTGGCCAGGAACACACCGGCCAGGCACTCCGTCGTTAAGACACGTTTCACAGCGATAGGCTCCAGGAGAAATGATGCAACGCGGAAAAACTGGCGAATCAACTGACTAGCTGGGCCGTTCGCTGACGACGAACAACAGCCCATAGCCTACCCTGCCAATCTTCGCGCCGTCAACGATTTCGTTCTAGTGCGGGGTCGTTGACCTGAATGCCAACCTGGCTGTCAGCATGACTACCTGTTGGGATGCTTAAGCAGCCTTAGGTGTGACAAGCATTGGACACAGAATCAGATACGACCGCCGCTGCCGCGTATCCTCCGCGCACGACAGGCTGGTGCCACTTGGCCGAGGCTTATGCAGCTCGGTTGAGCTGGGCGGACTGGGCCCCTGCTTCGTTCCAGCGGCGCAGGGCGACGGCCGCCAACGTTCCGCCAAACGCCACCGAAAGTTTCAGCGCTGCCGTCACGTTGTTCTTGCGGCCCACCAGCGGAATGCAGTCCAAATCGCACTCCGGATCGGGCCGCGTGAGATTGAGCGTGGGTGGAACGAAACCGTCGCGCATGGCCAGCGTCGTAATTGCCAATTCGACCGTGCCCGACGCGTTGATCAAGTGCCCCAGGATCGACTTGGTGGCGCTGACACAAAGCTTTTGTGCGGCGTTGCCCATCGAACGGTGGATCGCGCGGGCTTCAACCAAGTCGTTTTGCTGGGTGCCGGTGCCGTGCGCGTTGATGTACTCAACGTCGTGCGGCGCCAAGCCGCTGGACCGCAATGTTTCGGTGATGAGGTGCGCCAGGCAATCGCTTTCAGTGTCGAGTCCAGTCACGTGATGCGCTGTTGCGGCAAGCTTTCCGCAAAGCAACTCGGCATAGATCCGAGCGCCTCGGGCCTGAGCATGGCTGAGCCGCTCAAGCACGAACATCGCGCCGCCTTCGCCCATCACGAATCCTTGCCGGTCGGCGTCGAACGGCCGGCAAGCCTGCTTGGGATCGTCATGTTCGGCGAGTACCCGCATCTGGTGGAAACCGGCGGCGAACAATGGGTCGATCGCTTCGGCGCTGCCAGCGAGCGCTACGTCGCACTGGCCGTCCTGAATCGCGCGCATCGCGGTGAGGACCTCGATCAGTCCGCTGGCACAGGCCGTCGAATGGCCGATGCGAGGTCCAAGCAAGCGCAACCGTGTCGCGGTGCGCGCACAGGCGGAGTTCGGCAGAAACTGGTCCCACCATTTCGCGGTTCGGGGCGGTAGCTTGTCGGTCAGCCCGGTTCGCTCGGCGACCCCGGCCGCATCGCCCATGTGGGCGCTGATCGCGCAACCGAATCGCTCGGGTGGAACATCCTGAGGATCGATCTGCGCGTCCGCGATCGCTTCATCGGCGACCCGGTCAGTCAGTCCGAACACTTTGAGTTCGCCCGGCTCGCCTGGCTCGATGTCGACTGGCGCGCCGATGAGCATGCCGTCGGGAATTCCGGTCAAGCCGGTGAGCCGGCGCATGGCGCTGCGTCCTTCGCGAACGGCCCGCCAGACGCTTTCACGGTCGTCGCCAACCGAGGCGGTCAGGCCGATTCCGGTCAGGACGACAGGTTCGAAATTTGGACGGCAATGCGACACGCGATCCTCGAATCTCGCATGAGGCTCCCGACGTGAGCGGTCCTGCACCGTGGCACCGAATCCATTCGGCGGTTCCTTGACCGGTCTGCAGGCAACCGCGGGAGGGCGAGACTGTAATGGATCCGGCCGAGTCGCCCAACGGCAAACTAGGTCTCTTTCGGCCCGTTGAGCAGGGCCCGAAACGCTAGCGGGCGCAAGTCGTTGCCCGCCCGGCCCGTGCCGCTACGTTGGGGCGATCTTCGGCCCACGGAAACTGCTCGGAAAAGTTTTTCGGCCCCCCTGCTTGCAAACTCGAATTGACTCGCTAGACTGCTACCTTCGTGGGGAAAAAACCCAATTCGGCAATGGAGACGCCATAATCATGGGGATTATGCCCAACGGACGGAAAGGCTGGAGCCCCGCCCAATCACGGACGGACGGGATTGCAACCAACCCCAACCCGTCAGGCATCGATGCCCCCATCCCAAGAATTCATTCTCGGCGAGTTCGGCCGGACGCTCGACGAGCGATACCGGCTCTCCTTGCCGGCGGCATTCGCCGAGGCCGTTTCGCCCGGCGGCTCCGAGTGCATCCTGGCCAAGGAGCGGCCCGGCTGTCTGAGCCTCTGGAATGCCAGTATCTGGAAGGGCCAACTCGACAATGGAGTCGATTTGGTGAAGCGCAAAATGCGGACCGGCAAGCTGGGCGAGAGGATCGAGGAAGTGCAACTTCTCAGCCGGCTGCTGTCGACCCGTCACAAAACGGTTTCATTGTCCGGCCGCGGCCGGCTATTGATTCCCGACGGATTTCGCGAGTTCTTGCAGATCGAACCCGGCGGAAACGCGATGGTCGTCGGGGCGGGTGTCTGCGTCGAGATCTGGAACCCTCGCGCATGGCTGGCACACTTGGAGGAACGAATGCCTGAATTCCGGCAACTCTTCGACGAATTGTCCGGTTAAGCGTAGAACGACCATGCCCGGCAGTTAGGAATCCACTGTTACTTACCATTGCCCGTGTCACCCGGTCTGGGATAGCAAGTCGCCAGGGAACGGGCATCCTTGGCATGGATGCCAAATACACTCCTACTGCCGGGCATGGCGTCTCTTGAGGCGCCATGCCTTTTTCTTTAATCCGGCATTGCGGGCGCACAGTCCGAGTTGCGCCGTCGGCAAGTTTCACCCCGCGACGATCGCGGAGATGTCGATCAGTTGCAACTGCCGCCCCGCCGAGCCATCTGGCGAATCGATCACGACCGACGTGCCGTCCGGGCTGAATCGTGGATGCGTGTCACAGCGCCACTCGCCCGTGTACTCGGCCGGCGAAACGAAATGTCCCAGCGGTACGACGGCGCCCGACTTGACGTGGTAGAGATACGGCGTTTGCTGGCGTTTTCTGTTCGGGTAGGTATCGTTGAGAATCCACTGGTCGCCCGGCAAGTACGTGCAATGTCCGTCGGCTGTCATCACGTTGGGACCGACGACGTCGATCTGCCGCTGTCCGCCGTCTTCGAACAGATAAAAGCGTTTGCCGTGTGACGGTTGATTCGAGAATGCGAGGATGTGGTGCGGATCGCGCCAGATGAAGTGCGAGGTCAGTCCGTTGCCGTCGACTAGCCGCAGGTCGGACCCGTCCGGCGCCGCCGTGAGCATCCGCGTTTCGCGCGAGCGGCCGGCCTGCCAGCGATGCAAGAACACGAATCGCGAGCCGTCCTGATTGAACAGCAAGTGGTTGAACCAATGCTTCGCGCCTTCGGTGCTTGGCAGCGGTTTGCCGACGGCGGCCACCTCGGCGATCGAAAATAGAAGCTCCTGGCGGCCAGTCTCCAAGTCGATCTTGAAGATGCCAGTTTCCTTAGGAGTGCGCTGGGCGGCATACGGGTCGGGTATGCCGACGTATCCGTAGCCTGGCCGCAGATCTGCCAGGCGGCGAAAGTCGGGCGCGATCGCGGTGCGGCCGTCTGAACTCAATGCGTACACCGGATGCCCAATAGTTCGTTTCTCACCGGTGTCCACGTCCAGAATACGGCAAACGTAGTCTGAGCCCTCGCGGTCATTCCAGACGATCTTGGTGTGCGAGCCGGGCAGCCATTGCAACATGCAACCCTGTTGCCAGCACCAAGCGCTCGATTGGCCCAATTCAATCCAGCGATCGCCATCTGACAAATCGACCATGCCGACGGCGATGGTGTCTTCAGGACGCGGTGAGCGATGCTCGAAGTCGACCTCCATGCCCAGCACGTAGCGGCCCGTGGGGTCGAACTCGAGCTTGTCGTAGTAGCCGAACCAATGGTGCCGTGGACCCTTGGTAATCGTGCGGACGGGCGGAAACTTCGTGTCGTCGGCAGCGCGTCCGCGGCGCGGCAAGCCAACGAGCCCCGCGCCTGCCAGGAAGGCCGCGCGAAGAAACGGGCGGCGCGTGAAGCGTGGTTGGTTCATGGCAGTGGGTTGATGCGGCAGCCTTGCCCGAACGCAGCGCAGTCGAAGTGTGGCATGCGAGCCGTCGGGTTCAGACGCGCTGGGCTGCGCCACGCGACAAGTGCCTTTCTACCGCCGCCCCGATGAAACCGGCGAACAGCGGATGGGGCGACGTCGGTTTCGATTTAAACTCCGGGTGGAATTGGACGGCGACAAACCAGGGATGGTCTTCCAATTCGATCATCTCGACCAAAGCGCCGTCGGGGCTTGTGCCGGCCACGATCAGCCCGTTGGCCGCAAACTGTTGCCGGTATTGGTTGTTGAATTCGTACCGATGCCGGTGACGCTCCGAGACGATGAGCCGGCCGTAGGCCTGCGCGCTCTTGGTGTCGGGCGTCAGGTGACAGACCTGCGCGCCCAGGCGCATCGTGCCGCCCTTGTCGGTAATGGCCCGCTGTTCGTCGAGCAGGCAGATCACCGGATAGGGTGTGTCTTTGTTGAATTCCGTCGAATGCGCCGACTCGAGTCCAATCGCGTTGCGCGCGAATTCGATCGTTGCGCAGTGCAGCCCGAGGCAAAGTCCCAAGAACGGAATGCCGCGCTCCCGGGCGAAGCGAATGGCTTCCACTTTGCCCTCGATGCCACGTTCGCCGAATCCGCCAGGCACCAACACTCCGCCGTAGCCGGACAGCAGTCGTTCGGGGCCTTCGCGTTCGATGGACTCGCTTTGGATGCTCTGCACGCGAATCTGCGCACGGTGTGCGATTCCGGCGTGGTCCAGCGCCTCGTAGACCGACTTGTACGCATCGCGATGTTCCGCGTACTTTCCGACCAGCGCAATCGCGATCTCGTGCTCCGGGTTGCGTAGGTGATGCAGTAGCTCGCGCCATCGGTCCAGGTCGGGCTTTTCAGTCGGCAATCCCAGCGCGTCGACAATCAATTGATCCAACTGGTTATCGACGAGGCTCATCGGCACTTCGTAAATCGAAAAATCCTTGTCCTTTTCCTCGATCACCGCTTCGATCGGCACGTTGCAAAACAGCGCGATCTTTTCGCGGTCTTCCCGCGACATTGAGCGCTCCGTGCGGCAGATCAGCACGTCAGGTTGAATACCGATTTCGCGCAACTGGCCGACCGAGTGCTGTGTGGGCTTTGTCTTCAGTTCACCGGCTGCCTTGAGATACGGCACCAGCGTGAGGTGGATGTACAGGCAGTTTCGCTTGCCGACGTCGAGCGAGAACTGGCGAATCGCCTCCAGGAACGGCTGACTTTCGATGTCGCCCACCGTTCCGCCGATTTCCGTAATCACGACGTCGACGTCGTCGACCGCCAATTTGCGGATGCAACTCTTAATCTCGTTGGTGACGTGCGGAATCACCTGAACGGTCTTGCCCAAGAACTCGCCGCGGCGTTCCTTGTTGATCACCGACTGGTAGATCTGGCCGGTCGTGTAGTTGGAATCGCGCGTCAGCGGGCTGTGCGTAAAGCGCTCGTAATGGCCCAGGTCGAGATCTGTCTCGCTACCGTCGTCCAGCACGTAGACTTCGCCGTGCTGGTAGGGGCTCATCGTGCCCGGGTCGACGTTGATGTACGGATCGAGCTTCTGCATCCGCACGCGCAGCCCGCGCTGCTCGAGCAACATGCCGA
>ERZ869936.495-NODE-495-length-36974-cov-5.869038_pt1 | contig 36974 bp, 34 predicted proteins | sample MGYA00520876_ERZ869936 | MGnify/ENA primary metagenome ERZ869936 (study PRJEB32218, sample SAMN09650985) | biofilter metagenome | isolation source: enrty point of leading RO module | place: Saudi Arabia: Thuwal, RO plant located on Red Sea | collected 2016-02-17 ... | reverse complement strand
GTGTGGATGCTTCCTCAGGAGGCACTCTATAGGAAGGGCGCAGATCGGAAAAATCCTTGTTATTGGGCAGGGGACCTTGTTCGGTTATGCGTTTTATGAAAAAAAAAAAAAATAAATGCTTGTCGATCTCCTTTCCCTCGTTAGTCTCAGGAAATTCGTTGCGGATCTGTTCGTACAAACCGGCAGCTTCTTTGTATTTTCCAAGCAACTCGTACGACTTTCCCGCTTTCATCAAAAGCATAGGGGTCGTCATTTCGTTGCGATCCATATTTGCCCCCTTGAGGTAATGATCAATAGCTTCCTCAGTTTTCCCTAATTCCATCAAAGCATCACCAAACAACGACTCAGATACGGGCCCTACAAATAATCCTTTAGGAGAAAAATCATCCAGCGATTCAATGCAGGCTTCATAGTTTCCCTTCTGGAAATAGCAAACACCCAGGTAATATTTGGCCAGATTACCGGCCTTGGTGCTTCCGTATTCTTCTACGATTTCAATAAAGCCGGGATTTGTTCCATCTCCGTTCATGGCCTTATCGACCGAATCTTTCTCAAAATATTTCTCTGCGGCAAACATCGCTTCGTAAGCCTGTTGCTCCATGGGTTTACTGTAGAATTCGCGGTATCCGAAAATCAAAATGATCAAACCGGCAACAACACTCAGGATTACCAGCAGGGATTTTTTGTTCTGTTCAATGTATTGTTCGGTTTTGCTGAGGGCGCCCTGAACGTCTACAATTGGTTCTTCTTTATTATCAGCCATTTAAATTAAAAATTGAGGGGTCAAAATTAAGATTTTTTTGTGAATAACCAATTCGGCCTCTTTATTCCGCCTTGGCTTACCTTTGTACCATGTTTTTGAGGAATATCCAATTGGTTAACTTTAAGAATTACCCCGAGGCGAACCTTCTCTTATCGCCTGAAATTAACTGTTTTACGGGAAAAAATGGCTCGGGAAAAACCAATTTTCTGGATGCGGTTCACTATCTGGCCAATTGCAAAAGTTTTCTCCCCCCGGCAGATTCCCAGAACATAAGAAATGAAGCCTCTTTTTTCCTGATAGAAGGCAGCTTCGAAAAACAGGGTAAGGTGCTGGATATTTTTTGCGGCCTTAAGAAAGGACAGAAAAAGAGCTTCCGGAAAAATAAAAAAGAATACGAAAAACTTTCCGAGCATCTGGGGCTCATTCCCCTGGTCTTGGTTTCCCCTTCCGACCAGTCTATTCTGATTGGGGGCGGGGAGGAGCGACGCAAGTTTCTCGACAGTTTTATTGCCGTAATGGATCCTGATTACCTCCGGAATCTTATTTTCTATATCAATCTGCTTTCCCAAAAGAACAGCCTGTTGAAGAAAATCCGCGAAAACAAAAACGGCGACCAGGAAATGCTCGATGTGTACGACAGCCAGATGGAAGGCCCGGCCACGGAAATTTTTCTTAAACGGCAGCGCTTTTGCCAGTTATTAATGCCGGAGTTTATCCGGAATTATCAGAATCTTTCTTCCGGAAAGGAAGAGCCACAGATAGCTTATAAAAGTGCCCTGCTGGAGTCGACCTGGGCTGAATTGATGGTGGCGGGAAGGGAGCGGGATTCCTGGCTGGGATATTCCGGAACCGGGATTCACCGCGATGATCTGGAATTTATGCTCGACGGTAAATCGCTGAAAAAGTTTGGTTCCCAGGGACAACAGAAAACGGCCTTGTTAGCCTTAAAGCTGGCTCAGTTTAACATTCTGAAGGAGAATACCGGCACTACGCCCCTCTTATTGCTCGATGATCTGTTTGCCCATCTGGATGAAGTCAGAATAAGGAAAATGCTGGAAATGGTAGGGAACCGGACTTTCGGGCAGGTTTTTATAACCGATGCTAATGCCATTACCATGAAAAATTTGTTCTCGGGCATTGATGCAGAAGTGAAAATGTTTACGGTAAAAAACGGTGAAATTTTAGACGCTGAATATGTCGGGCAATAACGAAAAAACGCTGAAGCAGGCCATTGAGGACCTTTTGCGCACCTATCGCCTCGACGATAAAATGCGGGAGGCAAAAGTGAAAACCTTTTGGGAAAAACGCCTGGGAACCCTGATTTCCAAAAATACCCGGGAGTTAAAAATCCGGGATGGGATTTTGATCGCTTTTATCGAATCTCCGGTCATCAGAAACGAAATTCTTATGGGAAAATCTGCCCTGATTGATGATATCAATAAGGAGCTGGGAGAAGAGTGGATCAGAGACATCCGGATTTTTGCCTAAGTCTTTATTTAAAGGAAGGTAGCACGTATTGGAAAAAATCATACATTTGCACATTAATTCTTTCTTCTAATGAACATTTTTATCGGAAATCTTGATTACGCAGTTAAAGAAAGCGAAATCAGGGAACAGTTTGAAAAATTCGGAACAGTAAATTCTGTAAAGATTATTACCGACAAAGTTTCCGGCCGCAGCAAGGGATTCGGTTTTGTTGAAATGCCGGATGATGCGCAGGCCCAGGCAGCCATTGCAGGTCTTAACGGACAACCCGTGAGAAGCCGCAATCTTGCCGTAAGCGAAGCGCGTCCAAAAGCCTGATAGTTTACCGGCTGTCCTGATTCAATGCCCCGTCTTACCGGGGCTTTTGGTCGTTGGTTCCAACCCTGCCAGTTCACGCAATCCGTTTTCGTCCAGCTGCCCCTCATGAAGCCGGCGTGGCTCGTTCCAGCCTTTTAAAGCCAGGGTAGTGGGAAGGGTGCCGCTCCATTTGGGATCTATGGCAGGAATGAAATAGTTGGCATTAATTTCATCCAGCAAATAGGTTGAGCCGGGTAAGCCGTGTTTCTTGAAAAACGGAAGCAATTTGCTTTCATAATCTTCGGCATAATCAAGACTTACCAGCAAAACTCTGGCTTTAAGTTTCTTTTCGGTGATTTCTTTGTGTAAAGCCAGAAAATGAGGCATTTCCTGTACGCAGGGAACGCACCAGGTAGCCCAGAAATTAATGATGTACAGGGTGTCGCCCGAATCCGGTATCATTTTTTTCAGGTCCTCGACCTTAATTATACGGGGTTGTGCAGGCGCTCCGATGTAGAAGAGCATTTGAAAAAAAAACAGGGTTAAGAATATTCGCATATAACAGAGTATAATCAAAAATCATGCTTTTAATCGGGATGCAATGGCCCGGTGGAGGCCTTCCTGGTCGTTGGTTCCTATCCGAAACCGCCATTTTCGGTCTTTAAATTCAATTTCCACGGCATCGAACCCCCTTATATTATAAAGTGTGTAGCCCGGACCGAATCGTATGCCCCAGCCGATGTATATCGGGTTTCTGACTTTGTTAACCCTGAGAATTTTACTCAGAGAAATTCGCTTTTCAATGAGCCCGAGTCCGAACGAAACCACAATCTCATGATCATTTACCGTGGTTTTCAAACGGTAAAACAAAAATGCAAAAACCATCAGCAGAATAGAGAACGCCAGAGAAAGAGAAAAAAATTCTTCCGGCAAAAAGTTAAATTGAACCCAAAAGACAATAACAAACAAAAATATGGTAATCCACAAAAAAGGTTTTCCGGTTTGGATATTCCGATATTCCATGGCTGGAAAGGATGAACGTTTCGGGTTTCTGTTTTCAAGATAAGTATATTGTTTCGAATTACCCAAAAACACCTGTTTTTTTCCGCTCATCCCCTGCAATTAACCCCTGAAAAAGAAATTAAAACGGTTCAGGTTATTTCCTTATTTTTACATAACCAAAAAACCAATTATGAAATCCATTTCGCTCCGGTCACTCCTTACCGGAATTCTGATTTTTGCCTTCGGCATTATTTCAGCTCAGGCTCCTAACTACAACATGACCCTTTCAGGCCAGCTTGCTTACCCGGGCCAGGCTCTCAGCAACATCTGGCATTATGTAGGAAGCAATGGTAATGAATATGCGCTGGTAGGAGCCCAAAACGGACTCTCCATTGTGAATGTTACCAATCCTGCCAATCCTGTTCAGATTACTCAGGTTCCGGGCCCATCATGCTCCTGGCGGGAAGTAAAAACCTGGGGTAACTACGCTTATGTAACTACCGAATGCGGCTCTATTGGTCTGCAGATTATTGATCTTACCAATCTGCCCAACCCCTCTGTTCCTGTCTATACCTGGACCCCCACCATTATGAGCACCCAGTTGCAAACCATCCACGCTTTGCACGCAGATAACGGGAAATTATATTTGTACGGAAGTAATATCGGAAACGGTGGAGTAATAATAGCCAGCGTTGCAACCACTCCTACCAATCCTCAGTACCTCGGTATTTATAACACAAACTATGTGCACGATGGGTATGTAAGAAACGACACACTTTACGGAGGGCATATTTATGCCGGATATTTTTCGGTAATGAATCTTACCAATCCCGCTTCTCCCCAAGTGCTCCAAACGCAAAATACTCCCTCCAACTTTACCCACAATACCTGGCTCCCAACCTTCAATTCCAAATTCCTGTTCACCACCGATGAAGTAAATAATTCCTACCTCGCCAGTTACGATATCCAAAACCTGGGAAATATTCAGGAGTTGGATCGTATCCAGTCTCAAAATGCCGGAGGAGGAAGCGTGGTTCACAATACCCATATCATTAATGTGGGTGGAAATGATTTTGCCGTTACTTCCTGGTATAAAGACGGGGTTGTGATTACAGATGTTGGCCGGCCGAATAATATGGTAAATGTAGCCTGGTACGATACATACACCCAGGGACAGGGAGGAGGCTTCTCGGGATGCTGGGGAGTAAACCCCTATTTGCCTTCCGGAAAAATTATTGCCAGCGATATTAATAACGGCCTATTTGTGCTGAATCCTACTTATACCCGGGCCTGTTACCTTGAAGGAACTATTACCGATTTCTCAACCGGTTTGCCCATTAATGGTGCCTCGGTTCAAATACTTACCACCCCGGGCAATGCAAGTTCTGCACCTAATGGTTTTTACGGAACCGGAAATGCAGTTGCCGGAACCTATAGTGTGCAGTATTCCAAGCCGGGATATTTTTCCCAAACCATTTCAGTTACCCTTAACAATGGGGTTGTAACTACTCAAAACGTGGCTCTGGTTCCCATAGCAACCATTCCCATTACCGGACAGGTTATTCAACTATGGAACGGCGCAGGAATCCCAAATGCAAGAGTAAAAGTCTGGAACGCAACGTTCCGCTTCGATACCATTACAGATGCTAACGGAAACTTTACTTTCCCTTCCGGATATCCCGGGACGTATGAAATAATGGCAGGAAAATGGACCTACTGGACCCAATGCGCCGGTAACGTAAACATTTCCTCTACCTCCGGCCCTCTGGTTATTGCTCTAGATTCCGGTTATTACGACGATTTTACCTGGAATTATAACTGGACTATCAGTTCCACCGCCACGGATGGCTTTTGGGAGCGCGGTGAGCCGCGAGGAACCTCGAATGGTAATTCCCAGGCAAACCCTGAATACGATGTAAATAACGATTGCTTTGAAAATGCCTTTGTTACCGGAAACCAGGGTAATTCCGCCGGCGATGATGATGTGGACGGCGGCCATACCACTTTGATTTCTCCTGTTATGAACCTCACAGGTTACCCCAACCCATATCTTCGGTATTCAAGATGGTTTTACAACGGAGGCGGAAGCGGAATGCCAAATGATACTTTGAAAATATCCATCAGCAACGGTACAACAACCGTGGCAGTTGATGTGGTTACTGCCATAAGTGGACCGCAAAGCACTTGGATTCAGAGGGCTTATAAGATTTCCCAATATATTCCCATTACCTCTACCATGCAGGTTAGGGTGAGAGCCGTTGATGCAAGTCCCGGTCATATTGTGGAAGGTGGATTCGATTACTTCCGTATCACCGACAGCAGTATAACCACTAGTTTCGTTCATGATGTCAAAACTATTGAAAATCAAATTGTTGTATATCCAAATCCCCTCTCTGAAAACAGCAAAATTATGTATGCCCTGACTGAACTTCCCGGCGGATGGGGTAGTATTGAACTGGTCGGCCTGAGCGGTCAGATTATTCAATCCAGCCGAATCAATGCCAAAGTGGGCGATTTCCAGGTGCAGCCCGGAATTCCTCAGGGAATTTATTTTGTTGTTGCTAAAGGCTCTGATGGTAACCTTCTCGGAACACCGTTTAAAATCGTCAAAACCCGATAAATTAACTCAAACTGATCCTGTAAACCCCGGCACGTTCCGGGGTTTTTTTATGTCTCTAAAATCTCACTCCGTCGATTGGTTTAGCCTATTGAAGGTCAGTGAATTCCAAAAAAAAATAAATCATTATCTTCGGGGGTTCTATGGTGAATACAGGCCAACAATACGACGAGCAGGTAAGATTCTGCAAAGACATTTTTGTAAAAAAAATGAAAGATTATGGAAGCGCCTGGCGGGTTCTCAGAACCAGTTCCATTACCGATCAGATTTTTATCAAGGCAAACCGTATCCGCAATATTGAAATCAAGGGAAAGCAAAGGGTAGAGGAGGATATTCGATCCGAATACGCAGGTATTTTGAATTACAGCGTAATCGGCATGATGCAGATTGCACTGGAACAGGATCCGCGCATGGAAATTCCGGCCGATGAAGCTGCATTACACTTCGATAAGATAATGAAGCTGGCAAGGGAATTGATGGAAAATAAGAATCACGATTATGGTGAAGCATGGCGGGAAATGCGCGTAAGTTCCTTAACCGATCTTATTTTAATGAAGATTCACCGGATCAAACAAATTGAAGATAACAGCGGGAAAACCATAATATCGGAAGGTATTGATGCCAACTACCTGGACATGATTAATTATTCTGTGTTCGCACTTATAAAACTATCGGAATGAAAGCACTGGCATGGTTCCTTCGAATTGCGGTAGGTTGTCTTTTTGTATTTAGCGGATTCATTAAGGCCAACGATCCTGTTGGGTTCGAAATAAAAATGGACGAATACTTCTCGGTATTCTCCCAGGGCTACTCCTGCGACCGCCCCGGTTCCGTTCCCACCGATCCTGCAGCCGAACCTTCTTCCTTTTGGTTATTCTTCAAAGGCTTTGCTCTGGAAATTGCCATGTTAATGGTGATCGTGGAAATGATTCTGGGATTGATGCTTCTGATTGGCTATCGGGTTAAACTTACCCTGATTTTGCTGATGCTGATGACGGTGTTTTTCACCTTCCTTACATTTTACAGCGCTTATTGCAATAAAGTAACGGATTGTGGTTGCTTCGGTGATTTTCTTCACCTGAAACCCTGGCAATCTTTTTACAAAGATGTGGTGCTTATTGCCATGATTACACCTTTATTTTTTCTTCAGAAACATATCAAACCTTTGCTCCGGGGAAAGTTAATGCTCATTGCCATGGCTGCCGGGACAATAGCTTCCGTTGCATTCCCCGTCTATACCCTTAACTTCCTTCCGGTTTTCGATTTTCGTGCGTATAAGGTGGGAACCAATCTCCTGGAAGCAATGTCTATTCCTCCCGGGGCTCCCACCGGAAAATATGAAACTTATTTCCTCTACACGAATCTGAACACCGGGAAACAACAGCAGTTTACACTGAAAGATTATCCCTGGCAGGATACACTTACCTGGCGTCGCGACAGTATGTGGACAGTTACGGTGGAAGAACCCTATCAGCCCCCCATTCACGATTTTCACCTGAACAATCTCGATGGTTTTGAATACACCGAAGAAATACTTGGTGCGCCGGGATTGAAATTTTTTATTGTTGCTTACGACCTGAGCGCAACAAGTATCCGTGGAATTCGGAAACTGGAAGACTTTACCAGCCTTTGCCAAAAAGAAAACATTCCTGTTTACCTGCTCACTTCCTCTCCTGATCCTGAAACCTTTGTGAAAGAGAACGACCTGAAGGTGGAAATTCTTTTTGTGGACGGAACCCAGCTGAAAACCATGATACGCTCAAATCCCGGACTGGTTCGGCTGAACGGACCGGTGGTAACGGGTATGTGGCACTATAATTCTTTTCCAACTTTTAACGAGGCAAAAGCGAACAGTAACTGATGGCGATTTACCGTTTTATTATAAAAAGAGTATTGTACGGATCACTGGTGATGTTGGGTGTAACCACGGCCGTGTTTTTTATTTTCAATGTGCTGCCCGGTGATCCTGCCCGATTAATGCTTGGGCAAAATGCCACCCAGGAGCAAATTGATGCCATCAATAAAGATCTGGGCCGGGATAAACCCATTTTGGTTCAATACCTGATCTACCTCAACGACCTTTCGCCGCTTTCCATAAACGATGTTTCCGATCCCGATCATTATTTGTTTTTCAATCCCACCAAATATTCGGGGGCTGCTTTGTTTTCTGTCTCCGAGTCAAAATCCCTTTGTCTTAAATATCCCTACCTCAGAAAATCATACATAACCAAAAGAAAGGTCAGTGAAATCATCAGCGAAAAACTACCACCCACTGCCATTCTTGCCGTAAGTTCAATAGTATTAGCCTCGCTGTTGGGAATTATCATTGGTATTATTTCCGCCATCAAGAAAAACTCTCTCTTTGATAAATCCATGCTGGTTTTTGCCGTTTTAGGAATGGCAGGCCCATCGTATGTAATTGCCATTATCGTAGCCATGGCCTTCGGTCACATGTGGACACGGGAATTTCCTTTCCCGGTCTTGCTCCTGGCCATAATTCTTCTGTGGTCTGCCATATTGATTTATTTCGAATTCAGAAAGCGCAACGATCCCGAAAAACTGTTTATGGGCTGGACCTTTCCACGGGCCATTGGTGAAAGTTTCTGGAAAGCCACTTTGTGGGGCAGTATTACCTGGACGGGACTTTATTTTGTGGGAGCCTTTGTGGATTTGTCCTTCATTCCCCTTTTCGATTCCTATATTCATTTCCCGGGCACCGGGTTGAAAAATCTGGGCTCACTTTATGAATACGATGATCTGGGGAACAAACAACTGGCCCTGAAAAATCTTATCCTCCCCGCCTTTACCCTTGGAATCCGCCCGCTCGCTATTGTAATCCAGTTGATGCGGAGTTCGCTGCTGGAGGTGTTAAGCATGGATTATATCCGTACTGCCAATGCCAAAGGCCTCTCGTTTTTTACGGTGGTGGTAAAGCATGCATTGAAAAATGCCATGAATCCTGTGGTGACTGCTATTTCGGGGTGGTTTGCCGGACTGATGGCAGGGGCGGTTTTTGTAGAAATGATATTTTACTGGAAAGGCCTAGGTTCGGAAGTGGTTGATGCATTGTTTAAACAGGATCTTCCGGTGCTTATGGGATGTGTTTTGGTATCAGGACTCATTTTTGTGATCATCAATATTCTGGTAGATATTATTTATGTCTTCCTGGATCCCAGAGTACGAGTTGAATAAGCTTTTTTAATGCGGAAAAAAATTGTAGCCGGAAACTGGAAAATGAACGGAGACCCTGAGTCGGCCAAATCTTTTTTTCAGGATTTGAAAAAGGAATTCAATGGCGACAATCCCCTGCCTGAGGTGGGTATTGCCGTCCCCTTTCCTCTGGTTTCATTGGTTTTCGAAATCACACCCTCTTTTTCAAAAGTAGGAGCCCAGAATTGTTACCCAGAAGAAAAAGGGGCATATACCGGCGAAGTTTCTCCGGTGCTGTTAAAAAAATGCGGATGTTCTTTTGTGATTCTGGGTCACAGCGAGCGGCGTACGCTCCTGGGCGAGAAGGATGCCTTTATTCTCGAAAAATCCCGCATGGCCATAAGTTCAGGTCTGGAAGTGATTTATTGTCTTGGTGAAACTCTGGAAGAGAGAGAATCGGGAGCGGCGGAAAAAGTCATTGAACGCCAGCTAAGGGATGGAGTGTTTCAATTGGAAGCAGGCCAAATAGATTCCCTAAGCCTTGCCTATGAGCCGGTATGGGCCATTGGAACCGGAAAATCCGCCACCACAGAACAGGCCGGTAAGATGCATGCATTCATCCGGAAAAAAATAAAAGAACGGTTTGGCCCCGAGGTAGGGGATAAAATCAGAATTATCTACGGAGGAAGCTGCAATAAATCAAATGCCGCTGAACTGTTTTCCCATCCCGATATCGATGGAGGTTTGATTGGCGGAGCTTCCCTCATGGCTCGTGATTTTGCGGCCATAATCAATGCTGCCTGCTGAGCGTGAATTACCTGGCAATATCCTTTCAAATTCAACCTCCCGAACCCCTGCGATCTCTGTTTCCGGATTTGCTCACCGCAGCAGGATTCACCATGTTTGAAGAAACTCCGGAAGGGTTACGGGCTTTTATTCCATCATCAGATTTTGATGCCGACAGTCTTGAAGAATCCATCAGTTTATTTCGCGAACAAGCCCAAATAACCTGGAATAAAAAAGAAATTCCCTTTCAAAACTGGAACCGGATTTGGGAAGAAAATTTCAAACCCATATACATTGGCACCCGGCTGTGTGTAAGGGCTCCATTTCACCAACCTGAACCGGAGTATACCCACGAAATAATCATGAATCCGGAAATGGCATTTGGAACCGGACACCATGAAACTACGTATGCTATGTTGGAAATGATACTGGAACTGGATTGCAGGGGGAAAAGGGTGTTGGATATGGGGGCAGGAACAGGAATACTTTCTTTGCTGTGTGAAAAGCTCGGTGCTATCGAAATATCAGCCATTGACATAGACCCCCTGGCCTGTGAAAGCATCCGTAAGAACCTGGAAATTAACAATGCACATAATATAAATGTTGAAAAAGGAGGGGAAGTTCCTGAAGGCGTTCCGGCCTTTAGCATTATCTTAGCTAACATCAACCGAAACGCCCTGTTGGCCCGGTTTTTGCCCTTTTCAAGGGTATCGGAACCGGGCACTGTTCTTTTAATCAGCGGATTCCTGAGTGAAGATAAAACCGAGGTTTATGCGGCTGCCCAAACCACAGGTTTCAGACTTCAATCGGAAACCGAAAAAAATGAATGGATTTGTGCCAAACTGATTTTTGAAGGAGTATGAAAAAATTAATTCCTGTCTTTATCTTTTTTTCCCTGCTTGCCGGTTTTTCCGCCCGTGCCCAGGCTGTAAAAAGCTTTACCCACGACTCCCTGAAATTCATGAAAAAATTTAAAGTATTAATTAACATAGAAAATAAAAATAATGGAAAAAAATACATTCAAGACGATTTTAAAAAATACTAGCTTAAAGATAAGCAAAGTCTGAAAATAAAAATGACCGATGAGGAAAGGGAGTTCATTTACAAGACCTGCAACGAACTGATGAAAAAGAAATACAGGCCCTACCCTGAATTCAAAAACTTCCTGCAGTCCATCATGAATGCTTACGACCAAAAAATTCCGGCAAAAACAATGCTGGAATGGAAAAATTCACTGAACAAAGTGCTCGAGAAGGGGAACAAAAAGGAAACTTCCCAGATGCTGGAAGCCTTTGAGCTTCTCTTTTCAGGAAATACTATTTATAAATCCAATTCCGTAACCTGGTTTGCCGGAAATAGTAATTACAGCATTACACACGATTCGGTTCCAAGGGTTGTATGGACTCAATTGGATTTGTACGGAGCGGTGAAAGGAGATACACTGGTTATTAAAAATACCAAAGGAATTTTTTTTCCGCTTAACGACCGCTGGGAAGGTGCAACCGGACGGGTTGACTGGACCCGCACCGGTCTGGATGAAAACCAGGTATATGCGGAATTGAAAAGGTATAAGATTCAACTCCGCCAGCAATATTATGAAGCCGACTCAGCGGTGTTTTACAACAAGCAATATTTTAACAAGCCCCTGGTAGGCCGTTTGATGGACAAGGCCGTTTTTGATGCGAAGCCCGAAACCTCCCAGTATCCCCGTTTTTCTTCCTACACCAAGCGTTATAAAATTGCAGGGGTGGTGGAAGGACTTGTTGATTACGATGGCGGATTTACGATGAACGGAAACAAATTCGTAGGCTCGGGTAGTAAAGAGGAAGATGCCATGTTGGTTTTTAAAAGAAACAACAAACCTTTCCTGATTGCCTCCAGCAAAGGCTTCATATTTAAAAAAGGCAGTATCTCTTCCCAGACAGTCAGCGTAAAAATGATTCTCGACAAAGATTCAATCGTGCATCCCGGATTGCAACTGAACCTGAACCTGGAGCGAAAAGAACTAAGTCTTATCCGTACTCAAGAGGGAATTTCCAAATCGCCCTATTACAATACCTTCCACAACATCGATATGTATATTGAGGAATTGAACTGGAAACTCGATTCCGCAAAAATTGATATGCGTACCCTGATTGGAACCACCGAGGGTAATGCCTTTTTCGAATCTTCTAATTATTTCCGCGAAGCCAGATTTATGGATTTAATGGGTTATGGACAGGTAAACCCGCTTACCCAGTTGAAGGACTATTGGAAAATTATGGGGGAGTCGAGAGAATTTTCAGGACAGGGATTCGCCAGTTTTCTTAAGTATGATTTGCACCTGGTTCAACCCATGTTGATCCAGCTCAGCGCCCAGGGCTTTATTGTATATGATCTCGATGACGACAAAATTACCCTAAAGGAAAAGGTTTTTGATTATATATGGGCCAAGGCAAAAAAGAAAGATTACGATGTGTTGGCCATCGCCTCAACCGTAAAGGGAGGGACGAATAACGCGGTTATGAGTCTACTCAATTACGATCTTAAAATTTATGGGGTTGATCAGATTTTCCTGTCCGACTCACAAAACGTATTTATATATCCCCATCAGCGGATGATTGTAATGAAAAAAGACCGGAGCTTTGCCTTTCAGGGATATGTCAGAGCCGGGCTTTTCGATTTTTATGGAAAAGACTTTTATTTCGATTACGATAATTTCAAAATCAATCTGAATAACGTTGATTCATTGCGCCTCACCGTGCTTGAGAAGGTCGGCGATATGGTGGTTCAGCGAAAAATTAAAACCGTTATTGAAAATATTACCGGCGACTTACTGATTGATGACAAGGGTAACAAATCCGGACTAAAATCACAAGATTATCCCAGCTACCCTATATTTAACAGCAAGAAGAATGCCTTTGTATTTTATGACAAACGAAGCATTCAGAGAGGGGCCTATAACAGGGATAATTTTTATTTTAAGCTGGATCCTTTTTCTATTGATTCCCTGGATAACCTGTCAGCTGCCGGAGTTGACCTTGCCGGTGATTTTGTTTCTGCCGGAATTTTCCCTCAAATGCGGGAAAACCTGAAAGTGCAACCGGATTATTCGCTAGGCTTCAAGCGCACTACCGGAAGCGATGGACTTGCATTGTATGGCAACAAAGGAAATTTTACCACAACGGTCCGCCTTTCGCACAAAGGGCTGCAAGGTGATGGAACCATCAAGTTCCTTACCTCCACCGCACATTCCACCGATATTTTATTTTATCCCGATTCCACAAACGCCCATGCCGATACTTTCTATCTGGTAGGCCAGGGAAAGGGAAGCAAAGTGGAATTCCCCAATGTGAAAGTCGATACGGCCTACATACATTTCATGCCCAAAAAAGATTTTATGCAGGTTTATAAGGTTGACAGGCCTTTTGATATGTGCGACGGGGAGGCAAAGTTTCATGGGCGTCTCGATTTGAGACCTAAAGGACTAACAGGAAAAGGAAGAATTGATTTCTCCAGCGCTGATCTTGATGCGAACCGGATTGAGTTTAAAAACAGAATTTTTGAGTCTGATACGGCCAATTTCCGTCTTCGGTCCTTCCAGGAAAACCTTTCTGCATTTTCTACACTTAATGTTAAAGCAAAGGTTGATTTTGATAAAAGGGAAGGTGAATTCAAGTCTAATGGGAAAGGTTCTATTGTGAAATTTGATGTAAATAAATACATCTGTTTTATGGATCAGTTTAAATGGTTCATGGACAAGAGCGAAATTGAACTTTCAGCTTCCAATGCTCCTAAAAAGGAATTGAGTCCCACCGAAGAAATTACTTTTGAAGGTCCTGAATTTATTTCTGTTCACCAAAAGCAGGATTCCCTGCGCTTTTATGCTCCCAGAGCCCGCTTCGATCTGAAAAATTATATTATTTCCGCCAAAGAAGTTAAATACATCAATATTGCCGATGCCCGCCTTTATCCGGATTCCGGGAATGTTACCATCCTTAAGGATGCCGTAATGAAAACCTTTACAAATTCGAAAATTATTGCCAACAGCGTAACCAAATATCACACCCTGTTTGATGTTAATGCAAATGTGTTTGGAAGGAAATCGTATTCCGCCTCGGGCAAATACCAATATGTAGATCAAAACAATCAAAAACACCTGATTTTCTTCAGTAATATTTCTGTCGACACCACCTTCCAGACGGTGGCTGAAGCTCAGATCCAGGATACCAGCAAATTCATGCTGAGCCCGAACTTTGAATTTAAAGGGAAGGCAAAACTCATGGCCTCTAACCAGTTTCTGGTATTCGATGGTTTTTTCAATATCCAGCATGCCTGTAACACCATTGGAAAGAGTTGGGTGAAATTTAACAGCCAGATTAACCCCCAGAAAATTCTAATCCCGATCGATTCTGCCCTTTACGATGACAAAGACCGGAGGCTTGCCTCAGGAGTAATGAGTACTATAGATTCGAATGCTATTTACACTTCATTCCTTTCGAAGCGGGTTAGCCGTAACGATGTGGAAGTGCTCAGCTCTACCGGATTCCTGTTCTACGATAAGGTTACCCGGGAATACCGGATTGCCAGTCAGGAAAAACTAACGGAAAGAAACCTTACCGGCCAGTTCCTGAGTATGGATGCTAACTCCTGCATGGTTTACGGTGAAGGGAAAATTAATCTTGGAGGCGACCTCGGACAGGTTAAAATGCAAACGGTGGGAACCGTGAATCATAATTTGAACAATGATTCGGCCTATTTCGACCTGATGATTTTAACCGATTTCTTTTTTGATAACAGCGCTTTGAATAAAATGGCTGATTTCCTTAATGCCTGTTCTTCTGCTCCCCCTACAAATTTCGGACGCTCGGTTTATGAAAAAGGTTTGCGGGAGATCATGGGTAAGGATAAAGCGGATAAACTAATCTCCGAAATTAACCTTTATGGAAAGTTCCGGAAATTCCCTGACGAACTGGAAAAAGCTATTTTCTTTACCGACCTGAAAATGCGCTGGAATGCCCGGACAAAATCCTATATCAGCAGCGGAAAAATTGGCATAGGCAATATTCAGAAAAATCAGGTTAACAAAATGGTTGATGGAGTTATTGAACTCAAGCGCAAACGTAGCGGAGATGAACTAACCATTTATCTGGAGTGCGACGGGACCTGGTTCTTCTTCAACTATACTAATGGAATCATGCAGTCCATTTCATCTAAAGATGAATACAACAACATCATAAAAGAATTGAAGGCTGATAAGCGGCAGAAGGAGGTTCAGAAAGGGGAAAAACCTTACCAGTTCAGCCTTAGTACCACCACGAAAAAGGATTTGTTCGTTAAAAAGATGAAGCAGCAAAATGCTTCAGATGATTAAATTATTGCTCCGCTACTATTTTTAAGCGGGCGAATTTTATCAGCAGATTTTTGGTTCCCACATCTTCGAACTCAATTATTGCTTTGTTGTTCGGGAAGATACCTTCCAGCGAAACCACCTTTCCGGATCCAAACCTGTCGTGTTCTACCTGCATGCCAACCCTCAGGTCTTTGAGATGAGAATTGTCGTATTTGCTCTCTGTATATGATTTTCCTGCCTGTGCCAGTTTCACCATGTTTTTTCCCGGTCCCTTTTTTGAGGGAGGGTCTTTCCGGAATACCTTTTCTTCGTACGGTTCTTTGAATCGCCGGATGGGTCGTTCATCTTTCTTTTTAAATCCACTCTCTTCGAAGGCGAGGCAGCCCGGATCCAATTCCCCAATAAACCGGGAGGGTTCGCAATTAATAAGGCTTCCCCAACGATACCGTGTCTCGGCAAAGGAAAGGAATAGGCGCTTTTCCGCGCGGGTAAGCGCCACATAAAAAAGCCTGCGCTCTTCTTCAAGGTCGGCTCGGGAATTTACGGAGTATTGACTCGGAAATAAATTCTCTTCCAGTCCCACCAAAAACACATAAGGAAATTCCAATCCTTTCGATGCATGTATAGTCATAAGGGAAACCCTGTCGCGACTGTCATCTTCCTCGTCGGCATCCGTCAGCAGTGCAATGTCGGCCATATATTCTATCAGGCTTGGTTTTTTCTCCTCTTCCCCGGGTTGTGTCGGAGGAGCAAGAAAAGAGGTTCCACCTTCCGAAAATTCCTTTAAACCATTCAGTAATTCCTGAACATTTTCATAGCGGCTAACCCCCTCAGGGGTTTTGTCGTTATACAATTCCTTCAGCAATCCACAGCCATTGGCAATTTCCATCCCCAAATCATAGGGGTTGGCTTCGTGAGCCCTGATATTGAAACTCTTTATCATGGCCACAAAATCCGAAATCCTTTTCCGGGTGGCAGGGGTAATGTCCACGCTGAAATCCTGGATATTCTCCATTATGGTCCATGTACTTACATCGTGATCGTTTGCCGTTACCAAAAGTTTATGCAGGGTTGTTTCACCAATCCCGCGGGTGGGATAGTTAATAATCCGTTTCAGACTTTCTTCGTCGCCGGGATTAATAACAAGTCGGAAATAGGAGAGTAGGTCTTTGACTTCTTTCCGTTGGTAAAAAGAAAGACCGCCATAAACCTTGTATGAGATATTCATTTTTCTCAGGCCCTCTTCCATTGAGCGACTCTGGGCATTGGTTCGGTAAAGAATGGCAATATGGCGATTGTAAGCCTGCTCATTCATCTTAAGATCATAAATGGTGCGAGCCACCTGATGACCCTCTTCGTTATCGGTCAGGGCTTTGAGAACTCTGATCTTGTCTCCCTCCGGATTGCCGGTCCATACTGTTTTTTTAAGCTGCTCCTTGTTGTTTTTGATAACCGAGTTGGCCGCCTCTACAATAGTTTTTGTGCTTCGGTAATTTTGTTCCAGTTTAAAAGTCTGCAAGTCCGGATAATCCTTTTCGAAATTTAATATGTTCTGAATGTTAGCTCCCCGGAAAGCATAAATACTCTGGGCATCATCACCCACCACGCAAAGATTACGATGCCGGGCTGCGAGCTGTTTTACAATAACATACTGTGAAAAGTTCGTATCCTGATACTCATCTACGTGAATGTATTTGAAGCGATCCTGATATTTTACCAAAATGTCAAGATGATCGCGCAACAAAACATTGGTATTGTACAATAAATCATCAAAATCCATGGCTCCTGCTTTAAACAGGCGCCGGTTGTAAATCCGGTACACCAAACCAATTTTTGGTTTGCCACTCATTTTGTCATCTTCCTGAATCTGTGGGTTGTTATTGTAGGAAGATGCGCTCATCAGGTTGTTCTTCGAAATCGAAATCCGGGCCTGAACCATGTTGGGCTTATAAATCTTTTCATCCAACCCTTGTTCCCTGATAATGTCGCGGATCAGGCTGCGGGAATCATCGGAGTCGTAAATGGTGAAGTTTTTGGGATAACCCAGTTTGTCGTGTTCGGCCCTTAATATCCGGCTGAAAACACTGTGAAAGGTTCCCATCCAGATATTTTTCCCCTCATTTCCACCCACAATTTTCACAATACGCTCCCGCATTTCACGGGCAGCTTTATTGGTAAAAGTCAGCGCCAGAATGTTAAAAGGATCCACTCCCTTTTTCATCAGGTGAGCTATACGGAAGGTAAGAACCCGGGTTTTGCCTGAACCGGCACCTGCTACAATCATTACCGGACCTTCGGTGTGAACCGCAGCCTTCCGCTGAACCTCATTCAATCCATCCAGAAAATTTCCGGAATTCTTCATGCGGCAAAAATACCGGAATTAGCCGTGGGAATTTGAAATGTTGAAAAAAATAAGAGGACTAAATTATTCCTGAATTATTCAGCATATAAAACCAATCCTTTCAGGTATTCTCCTTCGGGATGGAATATATGTACGGGGTGGCAGGCGGGTTGCGACAAATGAGCAACAACCCGGCAGGCGCGACCGGCATGAATGGCCGCGGCTCGAACCGCATCGTAAAATAATTGTCTGTCCACGGCCTGGGAACAGGAAAAGGTAAATAAAAACCCTCCCTTTTTGATTTTTTTTAATGCAAGTGAGTTGATTCGCTTATATCCCGACAATCCTCTGTGCCGGCTTTTGTGGCTTTTTGCAAAGGCCGGCGGATCCAAAACAATAATATCGTATTCCCCGGATTCCTTTTCCAGAAATCTTGATGTTTCCATTTCAATGCCTCTGTGTTGGGCATCGGAAAAGCCGTTCAGAGCAATATTCTTATTGCATAATTCAATGGCCCGCGCCGAGGAATCAACCGAATCAACTCTTTTTGCCCCTCCTGCAAGGGCATAGGCAGAAAAACCACCCGAATAACAATAAGTGTTTAATACTTCCTTCCCGGCGGATAATTCCTGAAGCAGTTTCCGGTTTTCACGCTGGTCAATAAAAAAACCTGTTTTCTGGCCGGTTATCACATCTACCAGAAATTTCTTTCCGTATTCGGAAACCTCCCTGACACCCTCGCTGCCCCAAAGAAATTTCCCAGCATCCGTCGGGTTTTCCCCTGAGGAGGAAACGGGCTTATGATACAAAGTGTCGATTTTTAATTCTTTGATTTTCTGCAAGGATTCGGAGATAAAACCCAGGCTCTGTTCCATGCCCCTGGTATGGGGCTGAACAACGGCAAGGCCATTGTAATAATCAATAACCAATCCCGGCAAGCCGTCGCCTTCACCAAAAACCAATCGGAACACATTGGTGTTCTCCAGTTTTGTAATACCGGAATTTTTCCTGAACCGAAAAGCCGCATCAATTTTCGAATCCCAAAAATCCTGGTCGGGTCTCTGAGTTTCGCGACTGAGCATCCTGACCGCAATGGTACCCTCGTGAAAATGACCGAATCCAAGAGTTTTTCCTTCATGAGAAATTACTTCCACCAAAGCTCCGGAAGAAATTTCACCTTCTTTTTTTTGAATGGCACCGCTGAAAATCCAGGGATGCCCTCTCAGCAAACCGGCATCCTTGCCTTTGAATAAGTGAACTGCGCTCATGAATGGTCTGACAAAGAATAAATAACCAGACCGTTTCGCATTTTCGGCTCTACCCAGGTAGTTTTGGGAGGCATGATTTCTCCGGCATCGGCAATGGCTTTGATTTCATCAATGGAGGAGGGGTAAAGGAGAAACAAAAAATTCCCATTTCCTTCCTTCGATAAGCCTTTTAATTGTTTCAGGGTTTTGGTTCCGGGAATAAATTCTATGGTGGGATCGTTTTTCAGGTCTTTTATTCCAAAGCAGGGTTCCAGAATATATCGATTCAGTATTTCTGCATCCAACCAGGAAACAGGACCACCTGCGGTTTCGCGGATTTTAGCCCTCAATGCATATCCTTTTCCTTTATGAAATAAATGAATTTCTCCCTTGGTGCCTGGCAAGGCAAAAGCATTACCGGTTTCCTTAATTTCAAAATGTTTGGAAATCCGCTCTAATACATCTGTAAGGGATACGGTCCCATCAGACTTTACAAGCCGGTGAAAGGGAAGGATGTTCAGATTGTCGTTCGGAAAAAAAACACCCATGTAATAATTCCAGCCTTCGCTGCCTGTATATCCCGGATTTTTTTCCCGCATCTCTTTTCCCAAAAGGGCAGAACTGGCTGAGCGGTGATGCCCGTCGGCAATGTAAACACAGGGCATCTTTTCGAAACACTTTTGAATGGCTTCCACCTGCACTGAATCCGATATTTTCCAAAGGGAATGTCGTACGGCATCGGAAGTGGAGAAAAAATACTCCGGCTCCTCACCTGAAATTTTCTTTTTGATTTCCTTCAGTCCGGCATCTTCCGTATAAAAAAACAAAACCGGCTCGGCGTTATAATCACAAACTTTCAGGTATTCCCTGAGCTTTTCTTCGCGCTGGGTCAGTGTAGCCTCATGTATTTTTATTCTTCCCTCCAGGTATTCATCAATGGAAATAGCGGCAATGATACCCAGGTATTCAAATCCGTCTTTTTCCTGCTTATACAGGTAGTATGATTTCTCCTCGTCACGGACTAAAATACCTTCCTCAATAAATTCTCCATAACTTTTTTTTACTTTTTGGAGCCTTTCTGCAGAGCCGGGCCGTGTTTTTTTTCCGTCGCGGAAATCCGGCTGAATGATATGAAGAAAAGTAAAAGGATTTGTCTTCAGTTTATCGAGAATTTCATTCCGGGTATAGCGATCCACCGCCCGGCTGGCTACCAGATGGGCCTTATCCCGTGTAGGCCTTATCCCGTGAAAAGGTATTATTTTGGTCATTCCGCTTGGTATCAGTATTGGGGAAGAACCGGTTTGTTGCCAAGGATTCCTTCGATTTTTTCCATGAGTCCTTCATCAAGCTTTTCAAGGGCCTCAAGGGCTTTGAGATTTTCGGTCAGCTGTTCCGATTTGCTTGCGCCGAGAATTACCGTACTCACATTCGGGTTTTTTAAGCACCAGGCTATGGCCAGGCAGGGCAACGTAGTGCCTAAAGATTCAGCGAGTCGATTCAAAGCACCTGCTTTTTGAATTTTCTCTTTTCCTTCCTGACTCTGAAATTGCTCTTTCAACCATTCCATGCCGGGGCGGTCGAGCCGGGTTCCTTCCGGAAATCCTTTGAGGTATTTTGGAGTCAGCATTCCGGAAGCCAGCGGCGACCAGATTGTGGTTCCCAGGCCAATATCCCGGAAAATTTTAAGAAAATCAGCTTCCATTTTCTGGCGGTGGAACATATTGTATTGAGGTTGTTCCATAACCGGTGGAACCAGATTATACTGCCTGGCCACCATGTGGGCCTCCATTATTTCCTGAGCACTCCATTCCGAGGTTCCCCAGTATAAAACCTTGCCTTGTTGAATCAGGTCCGACATGGCCCGCACGGTTTCTTCCATGGGGGTAGTTTTATCGGGGCGGTGACAGAAATACAAATCCAGATAATCAACCCTCAGGCGTTTGAGAGCGGCATGACAGGCTTCCACCACATGCTTTCGCGACAATCCCGACTGATTTGGTTTTTTTCCTCCCCAAAACACCTTCGACGATACCAGGAAGGTGCTTCGATCCCACTTGCTTTCCTTCAGAATCTTTCCCATCACTTCTTCACTTCGCCCGGAAGCGTATGCCTCGGCATTGTCGAAAAAATTTATGCCTGCATCATAAGCCGTGTACATCAGGCGTTCTGCTACATCATCGCCAATCTGAGCACCGAATGTTACCCATGAGCCCAGGGAGACACAACTGACCTTCAAACCGCTTTTTCCCAGATTCCTGTATTGCATAATAGTTTTTGCTTTCCACGAATATATGTATTATATTTTTTTGTCAGGCTTTCGGAAATAATTGCAAAAGGCTGGTCAATTTGGCCGATATTTATACCCCCGCAAACAGGGAATGTAAATTGATTATCAGAAAAAAAACGAAAAAATGAATAAATCAGTAATTACCCTTGGAGTTATAGGAGTTCTCCTCCTGCTGCTTGTTATGAACGGCTGCAACAGTTATAATAAAATGGTTGACCTGAATGAGAAGGTCACCGAATCCTGGCAACAGGTAGAAAACCAGTATCAGCGCCGGATGGATCTAATTCCTAACCTCGTGAGTACGGTGCAGGGGTATGCAGATTTTGAGAAGTCAACCTTGCGCGAAGTTATTGATGCCCGTTCCAATGCTTTCGGAGTAAAAGTAGATCCCAATAACCTGGATCCCGAATCGCTGCAGAAATTTGCTCAGGCGCAAAACAACCTGAGTGGTGCCCTGGGGCGGCTGATGGTTCTGGTTGAAAGGTACCCTGACCTGAAGGCCAATCAGGGCTTTTCGGATTTAAGGATTCAGTTGGAAGGAACAGAGAACCGCATAGCCACTGCCCGACAGGATTTCAATACCAATGTTAAAGACCTGAATGTGCTGGTACAGCGCTTTCCATCAAAAATTTGGGCAGGTATTTTCGGTTTTGAAAAACGAGCCTATTTTGAATCCAAAGATGGGGCAGAAAACGCCCCGGAAGTGAATTCGACTTTAAATAATGGGTAAAACAGCATCCCTTTTTTCTGAAGAAGCCTCTGCCAACATCGTGGCTGCCATTGCCGTAGCCGAAGAAAAAACTTCTGCCGAGGTAAGAGTGCATATAGAGAATACCTCCGGCGGAGATGCCATGAAGGCCGCCAAAACATGGTTCCATAACCTGAAAATGGACGAAACCGAAAACCGAAATGGGGTTCTGATTTATATTGCCCTCAAAGACCGGGAGTTTGCAATTTTTGGCGACGAAGGCATTTATTCCAAAGAACCTCAGTCGTTTTGGGATGGCCTTGCCGGAAATATGCAGGAAGATTTTTCCCGTGGCGAATTCGAAAAGGGACTGATTGCAGTTATTGATAAACTGGGTGATGAATTGGGGAGGTTTTTTCCTTCTTCCACGCAAAGCAACCCGAATGAACTTAGCGATGAAATCAGCCATTCAGATAATTAAAGGTCTTTTTCTTTTATTTCTTTTATTTCTTTTTGTTCCCATACCCGGTTGGGGCAAGGATGCTCCATTGCTTCCCCAGCCAAATCCACCCCGGCTTTATAATAATTTCAGTGTGGAATTCCCGGCCTTTCTGAGCCAGGGCGAGGCGAGGCAAATGGAATCCAAACTGACTGAGTTTTCCCGGGAAACCTCCAATCAGATCGTGATAGTGATTGTGGATGATCTTCAGGGCTTGCTGCCCGTTGAGTTCGGAACACGGATTATACGGGAATGGGGAATAGGACAAAAAGACCTGAATAATGGAATCGTAATTCTGGTTAAGCCCACCGGGGGGGCAGGACAAAGAGAATTGGCCATTGTTACAGGGTATGGACTGGAAGGAGCCATTCCTGACCTTGCCACTGCAAAAATCAGGGAAGAGGAAATCATTCCGCATTTTGCCAATGGGAATTACTATAAGGGACTTGAAAGCGGGATAGATGCCCTGATGGCGCTGGCAAGGGGGGAGTATAACTATGCCGATACGAAAAGCGGAAACAAAAGTATCTGGAAACCTTTGCTCATAGGGCTGGCCGTATTTCTGATAATTTTATTTTGGGTAGGAAGAACAGGGGGAGGAGGAACCTCATATACGGGTGGAGGCTATTACCGGGGTTTCAGAGGGGGCTTTGGAAGGGGCTATTCGGGCGGAGGTTTCGGAGGGGGTGGTTTTGGCGGTTTTGGTGGCGGAAGTGGCGGAGGAGGAGGATCTTCGGGAAGGTGGTAATTTTATTGTAATTTTGTTGCATGTCGACCCGGAAAAAGGAAAAAGTTGTTGTTGAAGTCGATGTTCTGGAGGCCGAAGAAAATACCATAATCCTCTGGAACGACGACCACAACACTTTTGAATTCGTTATTGAAACCCTGATTGAAGTGTGCGGGCATGAACCCATTCAGGCCGAGCAATGCACTTACCTCATTCATTATACCGGAAAGTGTGGGGTTAAAAAAGGCAGTTTTGACGAGCTCAAGCCGGTGCAGCAGGCACTGCTCGACCGGGGTTTAACAGCTACCATTGAATAATTACTTATGAAAGGAAAAATTTTATTTGTTCTTTTTGCCTTGTTTATCTGGGAAGCCTGCAGCAGGGTTCCCATTACCAACAGAAAACAAACCATTATGTTTTCTGAAAATGAGTTGATAGCCTTATCACTTGGGCATTACAATGAATTCCTTACCAAAAATCAGCCCCTGCCTGCAACTGATGCGAATACCCAGTTGGTAAGAAAAGTTGGCGAGAACATTAAGATTGCCGTGGAGAAATTCATGAAAGAAAAAAAGCTTACCAAAAGGATCGAAGCCTATAAATGGGAATTCAATGTGGTAAACAGTCCGGAAATTAATGCCTGGTGTATGCCCGGAGGTAAAGTGGTTGTGTATACCGGTCTTTTACCCGTAACGCTTACCGAAGAGGGTTTGGCTGTAGTAATGGGACACGAAATTGCCCACGCCATTGCCCGTCACGGAAATGAAAGGATGAGTCAGGGTGCATTGGCCGAGTTTGGCGGAGCCGCTCTGGGAGCCATTTTTCAAAGTTCAAATCCCAAAGCTTCTAATATTTTTCTTCAATCGTATGGGGTTGGTTCCACGCTTGGACTTTTGAAATACTCCCGCGTTCATGAATCGGAAGCCGATAAACTGGGCGTGGTGTTTATGGCTATGGCAGGCTATAATCCCGAGGCTGCCATCTCGTTTTGGGAAAGAATGTCGAAAGCCGGAAGCGGAGGTGGACCTGAAGTGCTCAGCACACACCCGAGCGATGAAACCCGGATTAATGCCCTGAAAAAATTCATGCCTACCGCAAAAAAATATTACAAACCCGCAAACTGATGTCGCTAACCGCAATTATTATTTTAATTCTTCTTGCGCTGATTCTTCTGGTAATCGAAATATTATTTGTTCCCGGGATGATTCTCGGGATTATTTCTTTTATTATGATTGGAGCCGGGGTTTACTTCGCTTATGAAAGTCACGGTGCCATTACCGGTCATTTAGTGCTTGCAGGAAGTGTTCTGGTTGGCGGAGGATTAGTGATTTGGGCTTTTAAATCAAATGTGTGGACCAGGGTAGGGGTGAACAATGTAATGGATGGAAGAGCTAATGTGATTGATGAAAATAACGTAAAGGTGGGCGACAAAGGCGTGGCAGTGTCGCGGCTGGCACCCATGGGCAAGGCCATGATCAATGAGCAATTGCTTGAGGTTGTGGCGTATGAAGGATTTCTCGATCAAAACTCACCCATAGAGGTTTATCGCCTGCAGGGAAATCGTATTATTGTAAAAAAATCAGAACCCTAAAACTACTTATACATGGAACAAAAGTTTCTCATTTACGGATTGTTTGCCCTGGCCGGGCTTATTATGCTTATTATATTCTTCCGGTTTTTTCCGGTTGGATTATGGATTGCCGCCCGACTTTCAGGAGTTCGGATTTCTCTGCTTCAGCTTGCCCTGATGCGGATCAGGAAAGTACCGCCTGCTACTATTGCCAATGCCATGATTAATGCGGCAAAAGCGGGTTTGAACCTTACCCGCGACGATCTTGAGGCACACTATCTGGCCGGTGGAAGAGTACAGTCTGTTGTAAATGCGCTTATTTCTGCGGACAAAGCCAACATCCCCCTTACCTTCAAACTCGCCACTGCCATTGACCTTGCCGGTCGCGATGTTTTTGATGCCGTTCAGGTATCCGTAAATCCCCGTGTAATTGATACACCTCCGGTTTCGGCCGTTGCCAAAGACGGAATTCAGCTTATTGTAAAAGCCCGTGTAACGGTGAGAGCCAACATCAACCAGTTGGTGGGTGGTGCCGGTGAGGAAACCATTTTGGCAAGGGTAGGGGAAGGTATTGTAACCACCATCGGGTCTGCATCTGATCATAAAAAAGTAATGGAAAATCCGGATCAGATTTCCAAAACCGTTTTGGCGAAAGGACTGGACGCAGGTACAGCTTTTGAAATTTTATCCATTGATATTGCAGACATAGATATCAGCGAAAACATAGGTGCCAAACTTCAGACTGAGCAGGCCTCTGCTGATTTGAAGGTTGCCCAGGCAAAAGCCGAAGAAAGAAGAGCCATGGCAGTGGCCTATGAGCAGGAAATGAAGGCAAAAGCCCAGGAAGCCAAGGCCAAGGTTATTGAGGCCGAAGCTCAGGTTCCACTTGCGATGGCTGAAGCATTCCGCAGTGGAAATCTTGGCATCATGGATTACTATCGTATGCAGAATATCCAGGCCGATACCAATATGCGTGGAAATATCGGGAACCAGGGTTCTGACAAAGGTAAAAAAGGATGAACCCGGTTTATTGCAACACAAAAAAGGGCCCCTTGAGGGCCCTTTTTTAATAGATATAGCCTTGTCCGCCTTCCTTTTCCAGTTTAACCCCTAAAGAAAGAACCATTCGGTTCACAAAGTTGAAATAGGCAATTACAAGGGTAGCATCCAGAATTTCCCGGTCGTTCAAGCCGGTTGATTTCAGCTTTTTTACAAAGTCAGTCTTTTCGAAAATATCAGGGTTGATGGTAAGTTCTCTGGCGTATTCGCAGAGTTTTTTGTGTTTTTCGGAGAGTTCAATTTCAGAGAAATCTTCCGCCAGGAGGTTAACCTTATCCTGATCTTTCCAGTAATGGTTAAGCGCATCGCCATGATGCTTTACACAATAGGAGCAACCATTGGAGGAAGAAACTACCACGGCAATCATTTCGCGTTCGGCGCGGGTAAGGGGCGACTGGCTGAACATGATGCTCAGATAAAGCTCCATGTGGGTAATAATAGTTTCGGGATTCAGACTTTGAATCTTGTGAACCTCAGCGATTTTACCCCGCTTGTTTACTATTTCACCGTAGATTTCCTTGAGGCGGCCATCGGCCGTTTCCGGTTGTATAATTTCTATTCTTGGCATAAAAATGATTTTGCGATCCCGGCAGGAGTCGAACCTGCGACCTACTGCTTAGAAGGCAGTTGCTCTATCCAGCTGAGCTACGGGATCAGTTTGGCCCTTGCAGCGCAAAAAAAGAGCAAAAAAAAAGGCCGGTGGAAGTCGGGGTGGCAGGATTCGAACCTGCGGTCTCATGGTCCCAAACCATGCGCGATAACCGGGCTACGCTACACCCCGATGCCTGAATTCTTACCGGCCTTTAGCGGACTCGGAGGGAGTCGAACCCCCAACCTTCTGATCCGTAGTCAGATGCTCTATCCAGTTAAGCTACTAGTCCGGAAAAAATCCAGAAAAGGACGGCAAAGATAACATTTCAATCCCTATAAAAAAAGCCAATTTTTATGCCTGTTATTATATGTACTTTTGGGACTGGATCGCTTTTTATGAGAAAGTTTTTTGCCCATAGGGCCATCAGAAGGGAAATTCAACAAAACCCCCGCAACAGGGCTTTTGTAGGCCTTTCCCAGGCCCATACCATTGGAATCCTGGCCAAATTTACCGGCAAAGAAGACTTTGAACTCCTCAAAAAATATGTGGCTTACGTGAAGGAATACGGAAAAAAGATTAAATGCATGGTATTCTCGGAAGGGAAGGCAATTCCGGAAGACATAAGCTGGTCGAAAGTTGAATTTGAGTTTTTTCTCGGCACCGACCTTAACTGGTATGGAAAACCGGGAGGCGTGTATCTCAATAATTTTAAGGAGGAAGCCTTTGATGTTTTGCTGGATCTTAATTTAGGATCGGATATTTGCCTTAGTTTCCTTGCCGCCGGGAGCCGCGCCACCTTTAAAATCGGACCCTCCGGTTCCTTAAACAGGGAGTACCTGGATATGTGTATTGAACTTAAGGGGGATCAAACCTTAAAAAATTTACTTCGCCAGATAGATATTTACTTTGAAATGCTCAACAAACCTGAGAAAACACAATGAAAAATTTAAAAGGAACCGGTGTTGCCGTAGTAACTCCCTTTCTGAAAACAGGGAAAGTAGATTTTCCTTCCCTTGAAAAAATTATTCGTAAACTGATTCGGGGAAAGGTTGAATACCTTGTGGTTTTGGGAACCACCGGCGAAAGCTCTACCCTGGTTTTCGAAGAGAAGAAGGAAGTACTGGCTTGCTTTAAATCGGTTGCCGGAGGAAAAGTTCCCCTGGTTTTGGGAATCGGAGGAAATTCCACTTCACAGGTAATTCAGCAAATGGGCTCCTTCGACCTGAGGGGCGTAACTGCTATCCTCAGTGTTTCGCCTTATTATAACAAACCCAATCAACGCGGACTGGCAGCTCATTACAAGGCCATCGATAAAGAAGCAAGCATTCCTGTAATCCTTTATAATGTGCCCGGAAGAACGGCCATGAATCTGACGGCGGAAACTACCCTAAAACTTGCGGAAGAATGTAAAAATATCATCGGCATCAAGGAAGCTTCCGGAAATATGGAGCAGATCATGCAAATTATCAAACATCGTCCGAAAGATTTTCTGGTAATTTCAGGCGATGACAATTTAACCTTTCCTATTCTGGCCTGCGGTGGTGATGGGGTTATTTCTGTCGTTGCAAACGCCTATCCTCTGGAATTTTCCACAATGGTTCGGAAGGCGCTGAGCGGAAATTATGTCCTTGCCCGTAAATACCACTACCTGTTAACCGACCTTACCAGCCTGCTTTTTTCCGATGGAAACCCGGGAGGGATAAAAGCTGCATTGGCGGTCCAGGAATTTTGCGAAGAACATGTAAGACTTCCCTTGGTGCCTGTTACACCCGAAGTGAAAAAGAAAATTCTACGCGAAATGAAAACCATCGGATGAGATAATGAGTCAGGAAAAAAATACCGGTCAGCAATCCGATTTATCCGGCTATAATAATTCCTGGTATTATCCGGGCCGGGGAATGATTGTTCGTGCTCTCTGGTATTTCACAAATGCTGCCTTTTTTAATTCCTGGTTTCCATTCAACGGTATCAAGCTTTTTTTACTCAGAATTTTCGGTGCTAAGGTGGGAACCGGAGTAATTATTAAGCCCAGAGTAAATATTAAATATCCCTGGAAATTATCGGTTGGAAATTATTGTTGGATAGGGGAGGGGGTTTGGATCGACAATCTCGAACAGGTGGTGCTGGAAGATCATGTTTGCATATCTCAGGGCGCGGTTATTATGTGTGGGAACCACAATTACAAAAAGAAACATTTCGACCTGATGGTAAATCCGGTTCACATCTCCAGAGGAGCCTGGGTTGGTGCTTTTTCAATGCTTGCACCGGGCATTAACGTGGGTGAGCATGCCGTACTTCAGGCCCGGAGTTTTGCCACAAAAAATCTCGATGCAAACGGTATTTATGCAGGAAACCCTGCCGTAAAAACAGGCGAGAGGGTTATTGACCCATGAAAATTTCAATCATTACGGTTTGTTATAATGCAGGGAAAACAATTCGTCACACCCTTGAGTCTGTATTGGGTCAATCTTATGCAGATATAGAATATATTGTAGTGGACGGCGGAAGTAAAGACGAAACCTTCCAAATCATAAATGAATATTCCACGAAAATTTCCCGCTTTATCTCTGAGCCTGACCGGGGTATGTACGATGCCATAAACAAAGGCATAGGAATGGCAACCGGGGATATTATCGCCATTTTAAATGCCGATGATGTGTACGCAAACCGGGAGGTTATTGAAAAAGTAGTAAGCCGTTTTTCAGAAACGGGAACGATGGGACTTTACGGAGATTTGGTTTATGTTGATTTCAATAATCCCGATAAAATAGTTCGCAAATGGATTTCCGGTTCCTACCGTACAGGAGATTTTTTAAAAGGCTGGATGCCACCTCATCCGGCCTTTTTTGTACGGCGCGAAGCCTATGAAAAATACGGAATGTTCAGAACCGATTTAAAAACCGCTGCCGATTATGAACTTATGCTTCGCATGATTCACAAGCACGAAATAACGCTTTCTTATCTTCCCGGAATTTTAGTGAAAATGCGGACAGGGGGCATGAGCAATAACAGCATGGCTTCCAGGATAAATGCCAATAAGGAAGACCGCCGGGCCTGGGAACTCAATGGGTTAAAACCCAAATGGTACACACTCTGGGTGAAGCCACTCAGAAAACTCGGACAATTTTTCTAAAAGAAACAGTAAAAGGGAATTAAAACTTGGCCCGTACTTTCCGCTTCTTGTACTTGCGCGACTTGAAGTAAGAGCTATATCTGGATTTGGAGAACTTACTTCTTCCCTTGATTACATAGCTGTAATTAAAGGTAGAGAAGAGGTAACTGTCGTTATGGGTAGGATCGCCCCGTTTGGAACCCGGAGAATAATTATTAGCATGTGGGTAGGAGGGATCGTTCGCAAACGAAGGACTGTATTGATTTGCCAGTGCGATAGAAGTTGCGTTTGGCAAAGTAGAAGGATCAGCGTAAACAGTGCTTACATCATCCAGGTAATCGGTGAAGGTTGTTCTCCAGCCGAGTTCCCAGCCAATACGATGCTGCTTTTTAATGGTAAAATATAAGCCGGCTCCGGCAGGAATTACAAATTGCAACCTGCTGTAGGGCTTCGATTGTCCTTCCGTGCGCAGGGGCTGCAAAGGAACCCAGCTTCCCTGATAATTGGCTTTAGGGCTGTGGTAAATTCCCCCGGCACCGATAAACATATAGCAACGAAGATCGTTTCGGAAGCGATACGAACGACCCAAATCGGAAATTTCATAAAAAACATATTCACCCTTAACAGACAACTCTACCATGTCGTTCCGGAAATGGAGGTTTCGTCCTTTGCGGCCTGGGTTGGATGAAAGCGAATCAGCTCCTTCAAGACGGGCGTAGGTTATTTCACCTTTGATAAGTACGTTGGGGTGTAATTTGTAACGGGCAAAACCCTGAACGGCCCAACGGGTTTGACGAAGCTTGATATCGGCAATAAAATCGCGGCGTGTCAATTCATCGCCACCCATTTCACCCAGAATATTTGCAACTCCAAGTCCGCCACCAAAATCCCACTTAAACTGGGCGTAGCTTCCAAGGGCACTGAACAAAAAGAATAAGGTAAAAATCCGCTTCATGGGCATTCTGAGCAAAGTTAGAAATTCTTTTTGTCCTGTACAATACCCCAGGACATGTACAAGTAACTGTATTTTAAGGCATTAGCCTCTATTCTTCCTTCTTGTTCTTTTTGGTGGACTTTGAAGGAGGTTTTGAAATATTAATTTTCAACTCGTTTTTGTCCTTGTCCAGGGTAACTTCGATCAAATCACCTTCGTTAAGATTCGATTTAATAATTTCCTCGGCAAGCGGGTCTTCAACATATTTCTGTATGGCTCTTTTCAGTGGCCTTGCACCAAATTGCTGGTCGTAACCTTTGTCGGCAATGAAATCTTTCGCATCATTGGCAATTTTGATGGAATATCCCAGTCCGCCAATTCTGCCGTACAACTTTTGCAATTCAATGTCGATGATTTTGTGAATGTCATCTTTGCTCAGCTGATTGAATACAACCACATCGTCAATCCGGTTCAGAAATTCGGGGGCGAATGCTTTTTTCAAAGCATTTTCAATTACGCTCCGGCTGTGTTCATCAACTTGTTCGCTTTTGGCATGCGTGGCAAACCCAACACCCTGTCCGAAATCCTTCAACTGGCGAGAGCCAATATTAGAAGTCATTATGATGATGGTGTTTTTAAAATCAACTTTTCTACCCAGGCTATCGGTCAACTGCCCGTCATCGAGCACCTGAAGCAACAGGTTGAAAACATCGGGGTGAGCCTTTTCAATTTCATCCAGCAATACAACGGCATAAGGTCTTCTTCTTACTTTCTCGGTAAGCTGACCGCCTTCTTCATAACCAACATATCCGGGAGGCGCACCCACAAGGCGGGAAACGGCAAATTTTTCCATGTATTCACTCATGTCTATGCGAATGAGTGCATCTTCGGAATCAAAAAGGTTTTTGGTAAGAACCTTGGCCAATTGCGTTTTTCCAACGCCGGTAGGACCCAGGAAAATAAATGAGCCAATTGGTTTGTTGGGATCTTTCAATCCGGCACGGTTTCTCTGGATGGCCTTTACAACTTTCGCAACGGCTTCGTCCTGTCCAATAACTTTCCCCCTCAATTCATCACCCATTTTAACCAGCTTGTTACTTTCGGTCTGGGCAATCCGTTTCAGTGGTATGCCGGTCATCATGGCAACCACTTCGGCCACATTTTCTTCGTTAACCGTTTGCTTATGTAACTTGGTTTCTTCTTCCCATTGTTTCTTGGCGGCATCCAATTGTTCGAGCAGTTGCCGCTCGGTATCGCGGAGGCGGGCAGCTTCTTCGTATTTCTGACTTCTTACGACCCGGTTTTTCTCTTCCTTGATATCTTCAATTTTCTTTTCAATTTCCAGGATGTTTTCAGGCACCTGGATATTGGTAATGTGAACCCGGGAACCCGATTCGTCAAGTGCATCAATGGCCTTATCCGGAAGGTGGCGGTCGGTAATATATCTGGCCGTCAGCGACACACAGGCTTTAATGGCATCCTCGGTGTAGCTGACATTATGATGGTCCTCGTATTTCGATTTAATGTTCTGCAGAATCTGAATGGTTTCCTCCACAGAGGTAGGATCCACAATAACCTTTTGGAAACGACGCTCCAGAGCTCCGTCTTTTTCAATATATTGTCTGAATTCATCCAGGGTTGTTGCACCGATACATTGGATTTCTCCGCGTGCCAGGGCAGGTTTGAACATATTGGAAGCATCGAGAGAACCACTGGCTCCGCCGGCTCCTATAATAGTGTGAATTTCGTCAATGAAAAGGATTACATCCGGTGACTTTTCAAGTTCATTCATCACCGCCTTCATTCGTTCTTCAAACTGGCCCCGGTATTTGGTTCCTGCCACAAGCGATGCCAGGTCGAGAGTAACTACACGTTTGCCAAACAACACACGGCTTACTTTTCGCTGGATAATGCGCAAGGCCAATCCCTCGGCTATGGCCGATTTTCCCACACCGGGTTCCCCGATAAGAATAGGGTTGTTTTTCTTACGCCGGCTCAATATCTGGGAAACCCTTTCGATTTCTTTTTCCCGGCCTACAATGGGATCCAGCTTGCCTTCCTCGGCAAGTTTGGTGAGATCCCGACCGAAATTGTCAAGAACCGGGGTTTTGGATTTTGAATCTCCCGTTTTTTTACTGGAGGCAGAAAATTGTTGTCCCTCATCCGGATCATCATCATCGGCCGGGTTTTGAGGAAATTCAGCGCTGGGCTGAATGTCTGAGCTACCAAGGCCCTGAAGTTCTTCCTTCACGGTATCGTAATCCACCTGAAATTTCAATAAGGCACGGGTGGCAACACTTTCCTGATCTTTCAGAATACTGAGCAAGAGGTGTTCGGTTCCGATTACCGCACTTTTAAAAAGTTTGGCTTCCAGGTAGGTAACCTTGAGGGTTCTTTCTGCCTGCTTTAACAAAGAAATATTATCCAGGTTTGAAACATTTTTTTTGGGAACCGGTGCTACGGCGTTTTCAATTTCCTTGCGGAGTGAACCCAGTTCAACTTCCAGTCGCTTCAGAATCTGAATGGCCGTTCCTTCTCCTTCTCGGATCATACCCAAAAGAAGATGTTCCGTACCGATATAGTCATGTCCGAGTCTGAGCGCCTCCTCTCTGGAGAAGGTAATCACATCGCGTACCCGGGGTGAAAATTTTGCTTCCATAAATAATTTTTTCCGTTTCCTTTTTCTACTAAGATAGGTATAATAACCCTGCTTTCAAAAGTACCTTAACCCTTTGATTTTTAGGCGGCCGGATAAGCGAATTTATCAACCCGTTCGTGTTGAAAAAAACGACGAACTATGTTAATAACTCCATTCGTTTTATTCCGCCCTAAAGCACCCAAAAAAGGTATCTTCGTTTCCCTGAAAACCAGGCTTAAAACAGGCTTCAAAAACCATGCAAATCTGCCGGGGAACTCAGGGGAAATATTAACAGAAACCAACTTTTATGCATGACGGAGAAAAAATCATAGAGATTAATATTGAGAATGAGATGAAGTCGGCCTACATCGATTATTCGATGTCGGTTATTGTTTCCCGGGCCCTGCCCGATGTGCGGGATGGGCTGAAGCCGGTGCACCGGAGGGTATTATTCGGGATGCAGGAGTTGGGGGTTCTTTCCAACCGGCCATTTAAAAAGTCGGCCCGTATCGTGGGGGAGGTGCTGGGTAAATACCACCCACATGGCGACAGTGCTGTATACGATGCCATGGTTAGGATGGCTCAGGACTGGAGTTTACGCTACCCACTGGTTGACGGGCAGGGAAACTTCGGATCCATTGACGGGGACAGTCCGGCCGCAATGCGTTATACCGAGGCCCGTCTTAAAAAGATTGCAGAGGAAATGTTGTCGGATATCGAAAAGAATACCGTTGATTTCCGTCCTAATTTTGACGACAGCCTTGAGGAACCTACTGTTATGCCTTCCCGTATCCCAAACCTGTTGGTTAACGGAGCCAGCGGAATTGCGGTGGGAATGGCTACCAATATGCCTCCCCATAACCTGGGTGAAATCATTGATGCCACCATTGCTTTTATAGACAACCGCAATATTGAGATGACGGAGCTGCTGAAAATTGTGAAAGCTCCCGATTTTCCTACCGGTGGAATAATCTATGGATATGAAGGAGTTCGCGATGCCTTTGAAACCGGTCGCGGCCGGGTAGTTATCCGGTCCAGGGCCAACATTGAAACCTTAAGCAATGGCAGGGAAAGAATTATTGTAACTGAAATTCCTTTCCTGGTTAACAAGGCCGAAATGATCAAAAAGACGGCGGATCTTATTAACGAGAAAAAAATTGAAGGGATTTCAGATATCCGTGACGAGAGTGATCGCCAAGGACTGCGCATTGTTTATGAGCTGAAAAAAGATGCCATAGGCAATGTAGTTCTGAATAACCTTTTTAAGCATACCAGCCTGCAGTCAACCTTCAGCGTAAACAATATTGCCCTGGTTGGCGGGCGACCCATGTTGCTTAACCTGAAGGATCTTATCCGGTATTATGTGGAGCATCGTCATGAGGTGGTAATCCGTCGTACCAAGTACGATCTGGAACAGGCCGAAAAACGGGCTCATATTCTGCAGGGTTACCTGATTGCCCTCGACCATCTGGACGAGGTAATCAAGCTGATCCGGGAAAGCGAAACGCCACAGATTGCCCAGGAAGGTTTGATTACCCGGTTCGGACTTTCAGAAATACAGGCAAAAGCCATTCTGGAGCTTCGTCTCAGGGTTCTTACCGGCCTTGAGCGCGACAAGATCAAGGAGGAGTACAACAACCTGATGGAGTTGATTAAGTTTTTGAATGAAATTTTGAGTGATGAAGTGCTCCGGATGGAAATAATTAAAGACGAATTACGGGAAGTGCGTGAAAAATACGCCGATGAACGACGCACCGAACTGGTATTGGCTGCCGGTGAATTCCGTATGGAGGACATGATTGCCGAGGAAGATGTGGTAATTACCATTTCCCACCTGGGTTATATTAAGAGAACACCTTTGTCTGAATATAAAGTGCAGAACAGGGGAGGGGTGGGATCGCGGGGTTCCTCGACCCGTGATGAAGACTTTTTGGAGCAGATGTTTGTTTCCTCCACCCACAATTACATCTTATTCTTTACGGAAAAAGGAATGTGTTACTGGCTGAAGGCTTATGAAATACCCGAGGGAAATAAAACCAGCAAGGGCAGAGCCATTCAGAATGTTATTAACCTGCAGCCGGGCGACAAGGTAAAGGCTTACATCAGGGTACATGATCTTGCCGATGAAAATTACCTGAACAATAACTTTATTGTGATGTGTACCAAAAAGGGAGTTATTAAGAAAACCACCCTTGAGGCGTATTCACGACCCCGCCAGAATGGTATTATTGCCATCAATGTGCGGGAAGGAGACACACTGCTTGAGGCCGTGATGACCGATGGAAAGAGTGAAATCATGCTTGCGTCTAAAGAGGGTAAGGTATGTCGTTTCCCTGAAGAAAAAGTAAGGCCTATGGGCAGGGGAGCCAGTGGTGTTACAGGCATGAACCTGGATGAGGAAAGTTTCCCGGGGAATGAAGTCATCGGGATGATTGCCATTGCCGACCCTTCTTCGAATGTACTGGTGGTTTCCGAAAAAGGATTCGGTAAGCGATCGGATATTGAGGAGTACCGGATTACCAACCGGGGAGGAAAGGGAGTAAAGACCATTAATATTACCGAAAAAACAGGAAAATTAATTGCCATAAAGAGCGTTACCGACGAAAACGACCTGATGATTATTACTCGTGAGGGTCTGACCATACGGATGAAGGTAAAAGACCTCCGGGTTATGGGAAGAGCTACCCAGGGCGTGCGATTGATTAATCTCCGCGAGGAGGATAATATAGGTGCCGTTGCCAAGGTGGATGCAGACGATGAGGAAGATGGCAGTTCAGAACAGCCCCTGAATGAGGGCGGTGAAGTTCAGCCCCAGGCTGAGGGGGACGAAAACAATGGCAAAGAAATTGATAATGACGGAGAAGAAACCAAAAATCCAGAATAACAGCCTTATGAGAAAAATAAGCACCCCTTTTTTAGCGCTTATACTTTTTGTTTCAGGAGCCCTGGCCCAGAACAATAACGTGGTAAGTGCCATCAAGTATCACGATGAGTTTAAAAAATTCAAAGATGTGGAGTCTCTGAGAAAAGCTCAGGCACGAATTGATACAGCCGCAAAGCATCCGGACACGGACAATAAAGCCAAGACCTGGTATCACCGGGGCGAGATTTATTATACTTTGTTCAGCTATAATTGGGAGCTTGAAAAGCAAAAGGCCAGGAAGGATGATCAGGCCAAAATGACGGAGCTTGAGAAAAAACGGGAAGCCGCCAAGACGGAAGAAGAAAAGAACAAGGTGGTTGCTGAGATTCAGGCACTGATCAAAAAGCATGAGGAGGAGGCCTTTCAGGATGTATCCCTCGACGAACTGGAGGCTTCACTGGAATCCTATAAAAAGTGTATTGAGTACGACACAAAGGATGATTTTTCGGCAGATGCCAAAAAGAAGATTACCATTTTTTCTACATTCTTTGCTTCAAAGGCCGTGGCGCTATATAATGGTAAACGATTGGAGGATGCTGTGGCCGGATTTGAGAAAGCCGATGAAATCAGCCGTAAGTACTTAGGAAGAATTGATACAGGCTCAATTGATAATGCAGCGTTGACCGCGGGCAGGGCAAAAATGTTTGACAAAGCAGCGGAGCTTTACAACAAACTGATTGCAATGAATTACAAGGCCGAGGAAAACCTGGCTTATCTGATGGAAATTTACCGGGTTTCGGAAAATCAGGCCAAATTCGTTGAAACAGTGCAGATTGGACGTAAGAAATTCCCTGGAAACTATAATTTTATTATCGAGGAGTTAAACCTTTACATTACGTAGTGCAAGGTGGATGAGGCCATTGGAATTATTAACCTGGCCATAGAAAAAAATCAAAAAAATGATGCATTATATTTAGTTATGGAT
>ERZ869936.494-NODE-494-length-36987-cov-34.900168_pt1 | contig 36987 bp, 33 predicted proteins | sample MGYA00520876_ERZ869936 | MGnify/ENA primary metagenome ERZ869936 (study PRJEB32218, sample SAMN09650985) | biofilter metagenome | isolation source: enrty point of leading RO module | place: Saudi Arabia: Thuwal, RO plant located on Red Sea | collected 2016-02-17 ... | reverse complement strand
CCGACGCGCGAAATACCGAGGCGAGCGAATCGTTGCCCGCCTTCCTGCAATTCCGCGCCTCCGACCGCCCGACGCAGCGTGCCGCCGTCGCAAAGCGGCGGCGACCCCAACCGAGCTCGTCCCGCTATGCCGCGCGGCCGCAGCGGACTTCACCAGGCGTGCTGGGAGGACCTTCGGGTGAGGAGGATCGGACACGCCGCGTCGTGGCGTTGCTCGCGAGCCTGGAGGCCTTCGAGGCCTCGCCGACGCCCGCCGCGGCCACCAAGGTCGCGCGGCAGATGGGCGAACTGTCCGGCAGCGACGCGCGGCCGCTCGTCGCTCTGGCCGCCACGACCGACGATCACTGGCGGAATGCCAACGTGCGGATGAACTTTACCCAGGAGCTCATCGACCAGATGCTGCCCCGCATGCCCTCGCAGGAAGGCCAGGTCGACGACGTGATTAACGGCGTGCCGGTGTGGGGCTGGCAAGAAACGTCGACGGAGCTGAGCACGGAGTTCCTCGAGGACACCGCCCGGCTGAGATTGCGGTTGGTCGCCTCCGGGGCCGTCTACTCCGACACCCAAGCGAGCAAGGGCCCGGCCACCGTCTTCAACTGCGGCTACACCGACTTCCAGGTCTCGAAAGTCGTCATCCTCACGCCCAAGGGAATCGCCCTGGCCCGCACCCAGGCCTATGCCAACAGCTACAGCAACCTGTCCGACGTGGAAACCTCGGTCGACGGAGTGCCGCTATTCGGATCCTTGGCCCGCAACATGGCCCGCAACAAGTTCGAGAAGCAAAAGTCGGCCTCGCTGGCGGTGGTCGAGCGGCGGGTAGCGAGCGAGGCCCGAGCCCGCTTCGACAAGGAACTCACCCCCAGAATCGTCGACGCCGCACACGACTTTCATCGCCGGGTTTGGTCACCGCTGACAGCCCTCGAACTGGAACCGACGCCGATCGAAATGAAGACCGAAGCGGATCGCGTGATCACCCGCTTCCGTGTGGCCGCGGCCGATCAGTTGGCGGCGCACACGGCGCGACCCCGAGCCCCCGGCGACAGTCTGGCCAGCTTGCAGATTCACGAGAGCTTCTTCAACAATGCCCTCGACCAGTTTGATCTCGATGGCAAGACCCTAATGTTGCCGGAACTCTTCACACACATTGCCAAGAGCATGGGTCGTCCCGACGCCGAGTTGCCCGAGGACTTGGACAAACGGGTCAAGTTCGTGTTCGCCAAAGAAAACGCGGTGCGCGTGCGTTGCCACGAGGGCCACGTCGAGATCACGCTGGCCCTGGACGAGCTGTCGCGGGGCAAGAAGAACCGCTGGACGAACCTTCTGGTGCGAGCCCGCTACGAGCCGAAAGGCGAAGGACTCGAGGCCCAACTCGCACGGCAGGAGGGCATCGAGCTGATCGGCGAGGATCTGCGTACCCGCGACCAGATCGCGCTGCGCGGCATCTTCAGCAAGGTCTTTTCGCGCAGTCGCGCGGCCTCGCTAATCCCCAAGGAGATGGTCGAGCACCAGGCCCTGCAACACCTGGAAGTCACGCAGTTCTCCATCGCCGACGGCTGGATCGCCCTGGCGATCGGGCCGAAGCTGGTGAAACAGACCGAAGAGGGGCTGCAAAGCCGGGCGGCGCCGCGTTGGAAGTTCGACCTGACCGGCTCCTCGCGACGACAATCGCAAGGTGCTCGCGCAGAAGCAGAGTAGCGTCAGACGGCGGTGGCGCGGCGGTGTGTGCTCTTCACCCTCGGCAGCCGCTTCGGCCCGTCCTCTAATCGTCTATTGAGCCCTGCGCAGCCAATGAACCAGGCCGACCAGCGGGAGGCCGGCATTCCAGCCATCACCGCCGCCGCGAAGGGCTCATTAACAACGCAGCCATCAATAGTCCTCGGCGGCCGCGTCGCCGCGATCTTCCGGACCATAGCGGCCCCGGTACTGCTCGGCCGGATACTTGGCCACGTTCTTCCGCATCTTGTCGGCAAACGCCGCGGCCAGATCGATCTCCAGCTCGTTGGCCAGAGCCAACAGATAGCACAGCACGTCGGCCATCTCTTCGCCGACCGGCACGAGCTGCTCACGGTCGCCGCGTAGCGTCCGCGACTTTTCGGCGGAGATCCACTGAAAGTGCTCCATCAGCTCGGCCGCCTCGATCGCCAGGGCCATCGCCAGGTTCTTGGGCGCGTGAAACTGCTCCCAGTCGCGCTCGGCCACGAAGGCGGCTACCGCGTCGCGGAGTTCGCCAAGGTTCGTCGTGGCATCGCTCATAGAGTCGCCGTGAGCTTAGAGGCGTTCGTCGCGGGAGGCCAGGCGGCTGCGATAGCCTTCGACCAGGTGGACCATGATCTCCAGTATCAGCAATTCGCCCCGACTGACCAGATGCCTGGCACTACGGCTGCCGCGACCCCGCACGAGTCGCTGCACGACGTCGAGGTGCATCATCATTGCTTCGTGCGAAGAAACGCCGGCGGCCACCAGCAACTCGGCCAACTGCCGCATCTCCGTGGCCAGGTTGCCCGAACCCATCACCACGTAGGCACGCACCAATTCGCCGTAGTGGTCCACCAACTCGGCGGGAAGGTTGTTTAAGCCGTTCGAGGCCGCGCCGCTCGGCTGGCGCGCGGTGTCGTCCTGCGCCGCGCCCAAGAGGTCGGAAGAGCCGACCAACGCCCGTTCCAGATCGACCAAGATCGTGCGTTGCTGATCGAGCAACCGGTTGGCTTCGTCGTGTTCCAGCTCAAGCCGTTGTCGCTGGCTCTCGGCGTGGCGACGATTCTCGCGAATCAACTGCACACGTTCGCTGGCCCGCGTCAGGTGCCAGACGAGCACCTCGGTGGAAATGGCGGCGACGTCCAAGGCGGCGTCGACCCCCGCGTCGCAGAGGGCTGCCGCAAAGGTCGTCGGGTCCTCGTGGTGCAACACCAGCAGCGGATCTTCGCAGCCGCTGGCGCGAATCGCCTCGGTCAGCTCCACCGCGTCGAGTTCGTCGGGCTCATGGCCGATGAAGATCGCATCGAACACCTCGTCGCGCAACCGCGCCAGGCAGGCGGACGCCTCGGTGGCAACCTCCAGCACGGCGCCACGCGTTCGATCGGCGACCAGCGATTCGACCTGCCACGCGCCCACGCGACGTGGGCCGCAAACCAGCAGCAGCCGCAGCCGCGGCGGCAAGGGGCCACGGACGGCCGCGTCCGAGAGGTTCGATTCGTGAGCCGTGGTCGGGTTCATGTCTTGGGCAATCGTCGAGGGCAACGGACCGCGAAAGGTAGAAAACGGCTCGCCAGCGGTCAACACGCGTGTCGTCAACCGCCGCGGCCCAGCAGGTGTGCCGGCAAGAGCCTCGTGCGGCGCGGGGTGCGGAGCCACTGATCTTGCCCGTGGCCACGGCCCGTCTAGAATCCGGGGTTATGAAGATCGCCTATCTTGACTGTGCTAGCGGAATCAGCGGCGACATGACGCTGGCAGCCCTGGTCGACGCGGGTGTCGAGCTCGCCGCGCTGCAAAGCGGCGTCGACTCGCTCGGTCTGCCGTCGTGCCGCCTGGCCGCCCAGGACGTCTCGAAGCACCACTTTCGCGCCCTGCAGATCACGGTCGAGCACGAGCCGGAACATGCCCATCGGCATCTCTCCGACATCGTGGGCATGATCGAAGCGAGCCGCCTCTCGGCGCGGCAGCAGGAGCTGGCCAAGCAAATCTTCACGCGACTGGGCGAGGCCGAAGCCAAGGTTCACGGCACCTCGATCGAGAAGGTTCACTTCCACGAAGTCGGGGCCGTCGATTCGATTGCCGATATCGTCGGCGCGGCGATCGGGTTCGACCTCTTGGGCGTCGTGCGGGTTTATGCCTCGCCGGTGCCGACGGGTCACGGCACGATCGAGATCGCCCACGGACGTTGCAGCATTCCTGCGCCTGCGACGGCCGAGTTGTTGCAGGGAATTCCCCTGGCCGCCTGCGACGTCGAGGCCGAACTGACCACACCCACCGGGGCCGCGATTCTGGCCACGCTGGTCCATACGTTCGGGCCGCTACCCGGCATGACGATTGCCCGGACCGGCATCGGCGCGGGGCAGCGCGACCTCGAGCAGCAGGCGAACGTGCTGCGGTTGCACGTCGGTGAGCTCGCGGCGGGCGACTTGGGCCTGCAAGACACCGTTTGCGTGCTCGAGACAAATCTCGACGACACGACGGGCGAGCTCGTGGGCGAATGTGCCGAGCGGCTCCGCGCCGCCGGTGCCCTCGACGTGACGACGCAAGCGATCCAAATGAAGAAGAATCGTCCGGGCGTGACGATCACCGTTCTTTGTCGCCCTGAACAACGGGCCGAGATGGAAGCGATTCTCTTTCGCGAGACCACCACCCTGGGCGTTCGTGGCTGGCTCGCCGAGCGCCGTACCCTGCGTCGACAGGCACATCAGGTCGACACGTCATTCGGCGCGGTGGCGGGTCAGGTTGCCTTTCGCGGCGAGGGCCTGGTCACCTTTGCCCCGGAGTACGAGTCGTGCCGCGAGTTGGCCGCCGCGCAGAACGTGTCGGTGGCCCGCGTCTTCGAGGCGGCACAAGCGGCCTTCGACCCCAGCGGATTTCAGTAGCGGGGTTTCCCTTTCAGCGCAAGGAGCGTGGTGATGATGGCGGCATGGAACGTAGCCCGCGTGGTTCCGCCGATCGGCGAGGCGGGCGAGCTGAACTCGAACATGATGGCCCTGGTGTTGATCTTCGCGGCGGCGATGATCGTCTTCTGGGTCATCTTCCGTTCGCGGTTTCGGCGCAAGTCGGCCGGCGCGGCGATGAGGTTGGGCGGCCAGTCGGCCGACGATGCGCGACCGCCGCGACAGCTTGATCGCTGGAGCGTCGAGATGCACGAGACGGCCCGCGATCTCTCGGCCCAACTCGACACGAAGATGGTGGCTCTGCAAGCGCTAATTCAATCGGCCGAGGCCAAAGAGGCCCGCCTCCGAGAATTGATCGAGCAAGCGGAAGCCGCGCGGCGGTGAGCGTCGGTCAGGAGTGATGGAGGTCGCACGGGCGCGGCGTTTCGCTCGATCCCTTGGGGCGTTCCCTCGTTACCTACTCTCCCGAACCACCGAACCGTTCGCGCACGACTGTCGGAATATCCCGCGCGCCGTGAACGACCAAGAGGACGCAGATCTCGCCCTGGCCCGGCTCGTAGAAGGCAACATAGTCGCCAACGCTAAAGCAGCGAGTCGATTCGCCGAGGTCGCGTCGCCGTGTGCCGAGTTCTGGATTCGCCGCGTAGAGCTGGCATTTCTGATCGATGCGATCGAGAAACCGCAAAGCGAGATCCAAGCTCTGAGACTGCTCCGCGATGTAGCGTCCGATTTCTTTCAAATCGCGACGCGCGCCCGCGGTGACGGTGACGCGACTCATGCCTGCGGTCGGCCCGCATCGTCGAGTTCCGCGGCGAGTTCTGCCTGAAGCGAGGCCACGTCCAAAGGCATCACCTGTCCTTGCCGGGCCTCTTCGAGACGATCGGCGATCAAAGACCTCAGACCCGCATGGCGCTCTTCCAGTTCGCGATAGATCCGAGCGGTCTCCAGAAAGAACGCTTCTGGCGTCTCGAATTCGCCGCTGGATACCTTCGCCGCCACGTAGTGGTCGAGATCGTGCGGGGGCTCCGACATGGCATCACTCCGACAAACCGTTGGCACTTGCGTCGCTGACCAGTATACCAACTCCGTCACGTCGGGGTGAAGCGGTCCTCGAACTCGAAACGCGCCGCTCGTGTGAAATCGGACAACCGCTACGCCCGCTTCGCAAGTCGGTCCGACTCCAGCACGCGGCGCACGGCGGCCGGACGGATCGCGGGCCCCGCGTCCGGGGTCGCCTCGAGGGGCACAGCCACATCGACGGGCACAGCCACATCGACGGGCACATCCACAACAGCGGGCAAATCCACATCGTCGGGCGCATCCACATCGACGGGCGCGGGAGCGCGCACTTCGGCAGGCAGCTCCATCTGCAGCGGTCGCGGATGACGGCCCGGCTCGAGGCGTTGTGCAGCAAACGTGTCGCGCAGCCAGCGCACCGTGCGCGGCCAATAGGCCTCGACACGTCCCAAGTAGTAATGTCGCCTGGCATACGACCGTATCCACTTTCGCGTTTGCCGCGTCTGCGACTTGCGGGCCCGGCGCAGGCGGTACTTCGCAGCCCGATAGACGTAGGAGAGTCCGCGGAGGAGTCGAATGCCGGGCCACGCCTTGATTCCTTGCGGCGGCTTGCTCGCGCCCGAGCCATAGAAGTAGCGGGCGACAAAATCGAGATCCATTCGATCCGGCGTGACGAGGTGCTCGACGGGGGCCTGTGGCAACCACCGCCCGCGATGTCCGTCGCGCAGCCAGGCCAGCATCATTTCGGTTTCTTCGCCGGAGAGCGATGAATCGCCGCGGCGCCGTAGGGCAGCTCCTTGCGATCGAACTCCAGCGGCAGCTCGCCCAGGTCCCGTTCGCCGAACACGCCGGCGACCTCCTTCCAGGCCGGACGCAGCCAAGAGGGCTCGGGCGCGAGGAAGCGGGGCACGATTGGGCCGCCGAAGAAACTCATCTCGCGATGCTGCCGGGCCGCTGCGACATAGGTCGCCAGCCAACGTCGGTCGACCCGCACGTCGTCGTCAGTCCACAGCACCAGATCGCCGTCGAGCCTCTCAACGAGCGCGTTGAGCGCGTGCGACTTGCCCTGTTGTGGCACGAAGATGCGCCGCACGGCAGACGCCGTGCGTGGTCGGCAATCACCGCCGCGGTGTGGTCGGTCGAATTGTTGTCGCCCACCAAGACCTGCCAGCGGACTCCCTCGGGAATCTCGAACTGGCCGAGCGAACCGAGCGTCACGTCCAACAGCTCGGCCCGGTTCCAGGTGCAAATTCCAACCGTGACATCCATGGGCGGCTGGTGTGTGGGTTCTTGTTGCAAACGTCCGGCAGGAGAAGGCCGCGTATGCTAGAGAGCGGGCCGCGCGGGAGCCAGGGCAATCCGCGCGGCGGCAACGCTAGAACAGCCGTGCCAGCACGGTCCACACACCGAACGCGGCGCAGGTGGCCAGAAACACGGCCAGGCGACCCAACAGCGAGATTCGTTGGTTCTTCAACATGGCCCTGCCGTCGATCACGGCACCCAGGGCCATGGCCGCCACCGGCGCCAAGAGGAGCGTGATCGTCAGCGCCGCGCTCCAGCTCTTGGCAAACGGCGCCGCAATCGCGCCGGCCGCGCCCGCCAGTAGGATGATGCTCGCCGAGACAATCAGCACCCAGCCGCGACTCTTCCGCTGCCAGCCGGGGATCTCCTGGTAAGGCGTATAAAACCAACCGTGCGAGTCGGACGCTGGGGATTCGTTCATTTCGAAAACCTCGTTGCGCAGTTGCCGCGTTCTTGGACTACGGGGACTCAGCCAGCCGCTTCCATTCCGCCTCGATGGCCTCGCGACCGACCAGCGGCGCCGCGCAGGCAAAGTCCTGACAGACGTAAACGACCGGTTCGGTGCCCTGCGGCGACTTGCCCGCGAAGAGCTCGTCGAGCGGGCTCGAGCCACCTTTCCCCGCGCCGTCGGCCGCCTTCTCGCCGGCTCGACAGGCCAGCACCCGGCGGGGTACGAAGCGCGATCGCAAGTCGGCGAGCAGGGCCGCGGTTTCCGGCTCTTGGGAATCGCCGAGGACCGCAATTTCCACTGTCGGTCCGACGAACAGGTCGAGCGCGATGAGCATCTGTCCCATCGCCATCGACATCTGTTGCATTTGTCCCGTGGTCGAGGCGAGTGTCGTGTGAGCTGCCTCGAGATAGTCGCTGCGTCCGGTCAGCTTGCCCAGCCGCACCAGCAGCGTCGCCGCCAGGGCCGAACCACTGGGCACGGCGTTGTCGGTGACGTCCTTCTGACGCGCGATCAGCCGCTCGTGATCGTCGGCCGTGTAGAAGAAGCCGCCGCCGTCGGCATCGCCAAAGTGAGCCAGCATCGTGTCGGTCAGTTCGATGGCCCAATCGAGATACCGCACTTCGAACGACGCTTCGTAGAGCGTGACCAGCGAACCGGCCAGGGCCGCATAGTCGTCGAGGTAGGCCGCCAGTCGTGCCTGACCGTTACGATACGTGTGTAGCAGCCGCCCGTCCGCACCCCGCAGGTTGTTCCAGAGGAACTCGGCCGCCCGTTGTGCCGCCTCCAGATAACGTGGCTCGGCGAGTGGTCCGGCCGCAGCGGCCAGGGCGTCGATCATCAAGCCGTTCCAGGCAACCAGTACCTTGTCGTCGAGACCAGGGTGAATGCGCTGTTCGCGGACCGCGAACAGCTTCTGCCGCGCGGCGGCCAGCTCGTCGCGAAGTTGCGCCTCGTCGCGACCGAGGATCGCAGCACACTGCGCGATCGACTTCGGCAAATTGAGAATGTTGGCCCCTTCGAAGTTTCCTTCCTCAGTGACGTCGTAGACCCGGCAGAACAAGTCGCCGAGCTCTGGCCCCAGCACCTGGTGAACTTCGTCCACGCTCCAGACGAAGAACTTGCCCTCGACGCCTTCGCTGTCGGCGTCCTGGGTGCTGAAGAAGCCGCCCCCTTCGCCCTGCATCTCGCGGAGCACGTAGTCGAGCGTCTCGCGGGCCACTCGGGCATATTCCGCCTCGCCGGTCAGCTGATACGCCTCGACGTAGGTGGCCGCCAGCAGGGCGTTGTCGTAGAGCATCTTTTCGAAGTGCGGCACAAGCCAACGGGCGTCGACCGAGTAGCGATGAAAGCCGCCGCCGAGCTGATCGTACATGCCGCCATGGGCCATCCGCTCGAGCGTAAGCCGCACCATGTCCAAGACGCCCTGCCGCCGATCGCGGTGATAGAACCGCAGCAACAGCCGCAGATCCATCGGATGCGGGAATTTGGGTGCCCCGCCGAAGCCGCCATAGGTGAAGTCGAATGCCCGCTCGAGATGGGCCACCGCGTCGTGCAAGAGCTGCGCGCTAAGTTCGTCGTCGTCGGCGCGCCGCCCTTCGACCGGACCGCCAATCTCGCGAATCGCCTCGGTCAGGCGGGCCGCCTGAGTACGGGCGTCGTCGGGACGGTCCTTCCACACGTCGTGCACGCCCCGCAGCACCTCGTCGAAGCCGGGCATGCCCATCTTTGCCGTAGGGGGGAAATAGGTGCCGCCGTAAAACGGTTCCAGCTCCGGCGTCAGGAAGACCGACATCGGCCAGCCGCCGCGCCCGGTCATCAACTGCACGGCGTTCATGTAGATCTGGTCGAGATCGGGCCGCTCTTCGCGATCGACCTTGATCGAGATGAAGTTCTCGTTGAGCAGGGCGGCGATCTCCTCGCTCTCGAAGCTCTCGTGCTCCATCACGTGGCACCAATGACAGGCCGAATAGCCGACCGAGAGAAAGATCGGCTTGTTCTCGGCCTTGGCCCGCTGAAGCGCCTCTTCGCCCCAGGGATACCAATCGACCGGATTGTCCTGGTGCTGAAGCAGATAGGGGCTGAGCTGGCCAGCCAATCGGTTGGGCATTTGGTTAATCCTTCTCATGTCGAACGAGCACGACGCGAATGTCGGCTCGGCAGTCGGCTCGGCAGACTTCGGTCGCGAGCTCAGCCGAGCGGAGCCTCGCCCTCCCGGGTTGAGGCTGCGACCGCAGCTAGCCCAGCGTCTGTTCCTCGCCGGGAAAGCGACCGTCGCGCACTTCCTCGCGAAACTGTTTGACGGCCGAATCGATCGTCGTGGCCACGTCGGCATAGGCCTTCACAAATCGCGGCACGTAGCCGCTGTTGATGCCGAGCAGATCGTTGATCACCAGCACCTGGCCGTCGCAATCGCGGCCCGCGCCGATGCCGATCGTGGGAATCGCCAACTCGGCGGTGACTGCCTTGGCCATCTCGGCCGGCACGCACTCGAGCACGATGGCAAAGGCGCCGGCCTGCTGCACCGCCTTGGCATCGGTCATCAGTCGCTCGGCGTCGCGTTCCATCTTGTACCCGCCGAGGGTGTGCACGCTCTGCGGTCGCAGGCCGACGTGCCCCATGACGGGAATGCCGGCGACGGTAAGTGCCGCGATGATCTCGGCCTGTTCGGCGCCCCCTTCCAGCTTGACCGCCTGGCAGCGGGTCTCTTTGAGAATTCGCGCCGCGTTCTCAATCGCCTTGTGCGGCCCGACGAGGTTCGTGGGAAACGGCATGTCGACGACGGTCAGGGCATGCTCGGCCGCCCGCCCGACCATCTCGGCGTGATAGATCATCTCGTCGAGCGTGACCGGCAGCGTGTTCTCCTGACCCTGCACGACCATCGCCAGGCTGTCGCCGACGAGTAGGGCGTCGACCCCGGCCGCATCGAGCAACCGGGCCATCGTGTAGTCATAGGCGGTGAGCATGGTGATCCGCTCACCGGCCGCCTTCATGGCCGTGAATTGAGGAACGGTAATGCGAGCCACGTCAGCCGCCTCGAGGTCGTGGATGGGAACGCCCGGCCGATGGCGTTTATTGTCCCGCGCGAGAGTGCGCCGGACAAGCGACCCGGTTCGTCGAGCGACGTCGCGACTGGGCACGGCGAGCCCGTCGACGAAGCTCGATGCAGTCAGATCCCCATCCGCGAGAGCGCGTCGATCACCCCGCCCAGCATGCCGGAGAGATTCGGATGCGACTCTTCGTAATGCTGCGCGGCGTCGCTGAGTCGTTCGACCAGCGACGGCTCTTCTGAGGGCTCGTCACCCGAGAGCTTGGCCTGAATGTCGGCCAGGGCCGCTTCGAGCAGGCGGCGAACCTCGGGATCGTCCTGCTCGACGGCGGCCAATTCGGCCTTCAGTTCGTCGAGCGTGGCGTGGAGTTTTTCGGCTTCTTCCGACATCGTTCCGCCCTCGCGATGCACTTCTTGATTGGACCGCGGCGCGATTATATCGCCCGGCTGGCGCCGCGGTCAAAACGGCCCCGTGCGCGCCCGCCAAACTACGCCGGTTTCCGCACCACCGCGATCCAGCCGTTGGCCCGCAGCCGGGGGAGCCACCAACCGTGCGTTAGCGGGCGCTGCCGCGTCGCGCTGAGCGGGATGACCTCGAGGATGTCGAAGCCGGCGGCCCGCAGCCCGCGCCGCAGCTGGCCGCAGGTAAACGAGTGCAGGTACACGTGAGGAATGCCGCGATAGGGCATGACTTTGTCGCCCAGCTCGACGTCGTCTCTTCCGCGCAGCGCGGCCAGCAACGCGCGGGGCAAGTGCGTCATCAGGTAGCGGCGCCCCGGCGGATCGAACAGGTTCGTCCAGACGTTGTGCATGTGCAGCACCCCCTTGCCGCCGGGTTTGAGAATCCGCTGCATGTGCCGCAGCGCTCGTGCGCGGTTTTGTCGGCCCTGGATCATGCCGAGCGTGCTGAACATCGAAAGGGCATAGTCGGCCACCTCGTCCGCCACACAGTCGAGCTCGACCAGGTTGGCCAGCACGACGTCGACCGACAGCGCGTCGAGCTCCGCCTTCTCGCGGACGATGCGGAGCATGGCCGGCGACAGATCGACCGCCAGGCCACGAAAGCCGCGCCGCAACAGCGGCAGCAAAGCGCGCCCGGTGCCACAACCCAAATCGGCCACCAGCCCCGGCCGCCGGAAGTGCCGGGCGATGACCGCCTCGTCGAATTCGAACAGGCTGTTGGCCGCGAAGAAGTCGTCGTAGTCTTCGGCGATGTGCTCCGACTCGACATAGTCGGCCAGCCCCCGCGTGACCCCCGGCGGCAGTTGCCAGTCGGCTCTTCGTTGCTGACTCATGGTCACCTCCGCTTGCCGACGCGCCCCTGGCTGACCTGGATGGCGAACATTATAATGCCCGGTTTACACAAAATCGGTAGAACGAGCAGTCAATCTTCGTCGTGCAAAGGCCGCCAGGTCGGCAGGAGCAGGAACATGTCGGTACGTGTCGCAATCAACGGTTTCGGTCGCATCGGCCGTCTGGTATTTCGCAACTTGATGGCCCGCAGCGACGAGTTCGAGGTCGTGGCGGTGAACGATCTGACGGACAACCAAACCCTGGCCACGCTGCTTAAGTACGACAGCACCCACCGCCGCTACGAAAAGGACGTCGCCTACGACGACCAGTACCTGATGGTCGACGGCCAGAAGGTGCGGGCCCTATCCGAACGCAATCCGGCCGAGTTGCCCTGGGGCGAGTTGGGCGTCGACGTGGTGGTCGAAAGTACGGGCATTTTCGCCTCGCGTGCCGACGGCAGTAAGCCCGGCTACGACACCCACCTGACCGCCGGCGCCAAGCGCGTGGTGCTGAGCGCCCCGGCCAAGGACGGCGCCGATTTGACTTGCGTGCTGGGCGTGAATGACAACCTGCTCAGTGACGAGCACAAGTGCATTTCCAACGCCAGCTGCACGACCAACTGCCTGGCCCCGGTCGCCAAGGTCCTCAACGATCAGTTCGGCATCGAGAAGGGCCTGATGACCACGGTGCATGCCTACACGAACGACCAGCGCGTGCATGACATGCCGCACAAGGATCTCTATCGTGCCCGCAGTGCCGCGCAGAACATCATTCCCACCTCGACCGGGGCGGCCAAGGCGGTCGGCCTGGTGATTCCCGAGCTGCAAGGCAAGCTGACCGGCATTGCACTTCGCGTGCCGGTGCCGACCGGCAGCATCGTCGACCTGACCGTGTCGATGAAGCAGACGGTCAGCGAAGAGGCGGTCAACTCCGCGGTCAAGACGGCGGCCGAAGGTCCGCTCCGCGGTATCCTCTGCTATACCGAGGATCCGATCGTGTCGACCGACATCATCGGCGACCCGCACAGCTCGATCTTCGCGGCCGACTTCACCCAGGTGCTCGACGGCAACTTCCTCAAGGTCGTCTCCTGGTACGACAACGAGTGGGGCTATAGCTGCCGCACGGTCGACCTGATCTCCAAGCTGGCGTCGTTCGTTTAGGTTCGGTCTCCGGAAGGACGAGCTGGCCGCGGCAGGCCGAATCGGGCCACGGACATCTTCGGCCAAGCGCTGCGCACTCCTTCGTGTCCTGCTGCGCGGTCGTAGCGCGCCGCCTCGCGCGAGCATGAGTCGGTGAAGTAGGACACGATGACCGCGCTGAAGCGCGGGCGCAATCGCTGCTCCGCTTTGCGGGAACTTCACACAACCTTCATCGATCCCCTGCTATCTCGCAGCGCAGCGGGCTGCTCAAATGAGAGGCAGCCCCTCCTTCCCGCGGACGGCTAGCGGGAACGGACCCACCAACCCACAAACCCCATCGTTCAAGTCACTTAGGGCGCAAACAACCACGCGCTCGAAGAACGTGGTATGGGGTTTGCAATTAGGCGGCGGCTTGCCTTGGCCCTGCGCTCGCTCGTTTCTGGTCCTGTGCGATTTGAGCACGGCGATTTAAGCACGGCGATTCCAGCAAGGCGGCGAGCGCTTTCGGCCCGGGCGGAAACAGAGAAACCGATTGGAACAATCAACCGAGAAGAGGAAACCGAGGAGACGCTATGAATGTGGGAGTGCTGATCGACATGGACGGGGTCATCTATCGAAGTCATGACCTCATCCCCGGAGCCGATCGCTTCGTCAAGATGCTCAAGGACAGGGATATCCCCTTTCTCTTTCTTACCAACAACAGTCAGCGAACGCGACGCGACGTCGCTACCAAGCTCAGTCGCATGGGCATCGAGGTGGAGGAGAAACACGTCTTCACCTGCGCGATGGCGACGGCCCGTTTCCTGGCTTTGCAAAACTCACGCGCGACCGCCTATGTCATCGGCGAGGGCGGGTTGCTCAACGCCATGCATCGTCACGGCTTTTCGATCGTCGACCACGATCCCGACTACGTCGTCGTCGGCGAGGGGCGAGCCTTCACGCTCGAGATGCTGGAAAAGGCCGTGCATATGATCATGAACGGGGCAAAGCTGATCGCCACGAATCTCGATCCCAGCTGCCCGACCGACAAGGGCATCCGCCCCGGCTGCGGTGCGGCCATCGCCTACCTGGAAACGACCACCGGCAAGAAGGCCTTCAGCGTCGGCAAGCCGAGCCCCGTGATGATGCGAGCGGCCCGCAAACAGCTCGGCCTCTCCACGTCGCAAACGGTCATGATCGGCGACACGATGGAGACCGACATCCTCGGCGGCGTGCAGATGGGCTACCGCACCGTGTTGGTGCTCTCCGGAGGCACGCGCCGCGAGGATCTGGCTCGCTACGCCTTCCGGCCCGATTTGGTGGTCAACTCGGTGGCCGATCTGTGCGACGATGCCCTGTTCAACCACGACATCCTCCCGCCCGGCGATCCGCAGGACGATACCGTGGGCGATTTGGAGGCCTGGCGGCTGGCCAACGCGAAGTAGTCGGCCGGCGGTCGCGCGTTCGTGGCGACAAGAGGCTCTCCGCCCAGCGCACAAACGGCTAGGCTGAGGGTTTCGATCCTGCCGGTTCGATGCGGGGCATCAGCACGACAGTGCGGTACGGGCGCGGCTGTGGTTTAGGGAATGCCCAGGCACGGGGAACGCCTGACGCAGACGCGTACCGACGAAGCTGACGCGACGCAGGGCCGCCCCGCGATGTCTTACTTCGCCGCCGAACTGCTGAAGAAGCCGCATTTTAGGGCGATTTTCGGACCGGTTTTCACAGCCCACGGCGGACATTCTCCACCGCCACAGCCGAGCCACGCCCGCGTGCCCATCGGTTGGGTGGTCGCCGACGGGCGACCGGTTTGAATGTTCCAGGAGCAATTCGCCGGTCGCGTTGTGGCCTCGAGAACCTCATTTTGCCGCCCGACGGAGCAGCAATTGCTCGACGCCCCCGTCCGAGCCGAGCCGCGCGAGCTGAATCAGCACGTAGGTTGCCATCGCCATGTTGCCCAAGGCCATGATCAGCACGAACCACACGATCCGGCCGACCCAGGTCCGCTCCTTGTAAGCGACCCAGACATAGAAGGTGAAGAAGCCGAGGTAGGCGTCGACCAGCGTGGCCTGAAACCAAGCGTCGCCGACGATCGCCCAGCCGACGTCGAGGATGCTGCGGTCGAGCGAAGCCCGCACCGTAAACGCCAGCATAATGAGGAAAAAGAGGCTGAAGATGACAGTCAACGTCGTGCGCATGGTTCACCTGCAAACTGAACGAGCTCGCCTTCGCGGCCCGGGATCTAGCGTGCTTGCCGCGCCGGCGCGGTGGTCCGCCGGTTTCGTCGCGGACTGAGGTAGGACATGATAGTCGTTTGCCACGAACCGGGATGTGAGAAGTTGATCACCACGCCAGAAGACTGGCCGCCGGCGAGCGCGAACCTCACCAACAGCAAACCGTACGCACACCGGGTAGCCCGTATGCAGATCGATCCGCAATCCGTCGTTTCCGATGTGCCGTCGCTGCGAGTACGGTCGGCCCATGACGCATCGGTCCGCGGCGACGGCGACTACGTGCTCTACTGGATGATCGCCTTCCGCCGAACCGAGTGGAATTTTGGCCTGCAAAGGGCCGTCGACTGGGCCCGCCAGCTGAACAAGCCGCTGATCGTCCTCGAGGCCTTGCGGTGCGACTACCGCTGGGCCAGCGACCGCTTGCACCACTTCATTATCCAGGGCATGGCCGACAACGCCGCGCGGCTTGCGACCACGCCGGTCACGTACTTTCCCTATGTCGAACGCGAGCGGCGGGGTGGTCGTGGCCTGCTGGCACAACTGGCCGAACGGGCGAGCGTCGTCGTCAGCGACGACTACCCCAGCTTCTTCATCCCGGCCATGGTTCGGGCCGCCGCCCGCGCGGTGCCGGTCTGCTTCGAGCTGATCGACTCCAACGGCCTGTTGCCGATGCGGGCCGCCGACAAGGTCTTCGCCCGGGCCTACGACTTCCGCCGCTTCTTGCAGAAGAACCTGCGACCGCACCTGTCTGAGGTACCGCACGCCGATCCGCTCGAGGGCCTCGAGTTGCCGCGCCTCGATGAATTGCCCGCAGAGATTCTCGAGCGTTGGCCCGCCGCGGACGTAGCCGCGATGGCCAGTGACCCGGGCTACCTGGCCGAACTTCCGATCGATCATGCGGTGCCCGTCGCGGCGCTGGCCGGGGGTGCGGTGGCTGGCCAACTTCGGCTCGGTGAATTCGTGCGCGAGCGACTCGACCGCTATGGAACCGAACGGAGCGAGCCGACCCGCGATTCCGCCAGCGGACTCTCGCCCTATCTTCACTTCGGCCACGTGTCCGTTCATCAGGTCTTCGCGGCCGCGATGGCCGCCGACGAGTGGAACGTGGACATGACCGCGGAGAAGGCCAACGGAAGCTCGAAGGGCTGGTGGGGTGCCAGCGAATCGGTCGAGGCGTTCGTGGACGAACTGGTCACGTGGCGAGAACTCGGCTTCAACATGTGCTGGCAAGTCGACAACTACGACAAGTACGAATCGCTACCCGACTGGGCTCAGGCGACGCTGGAAGAACACACGGCCGACCCGCGGGAGTACGTTTACACGCTCGAAGAGTTCGAGGCGGCCGCCACGCACGATGAGCTGTGGAACGCCGCCCAGCGGCAACTGCTCCGCGAGGGTCGCATCCACAACTACCTGCGGATGCTCTGGGGCAAGAAGATTCTCGAATGGTCCGAGACGCCACAGGAGGCACTCGAAGTAATGATCGAGCTCAACAACAAGTACGCCCTCGACGGTCGCGACCCGAACAGCTACAGCGGCATCTTTTGGGTGTTGGGCCGCTATGACCGCGCTTGGGGACCGGAGCGGCCGATCTTCGGCAAGATCCGCTACATGAGCAGCGACAACACGGCGCGGAAGTACCGCATCGACGCCTACGTCGACAAGTATGGCCCCGAGACCGTCGCCGAATAGGGCCCACCATCTCCGTGTGAGAGGCCCGGCTGAGGTTGCCGACATGGCGCTCTTTCCTACAAAATAGGCGGAGTTGCAAGACGATGTTCAATCGAGTCGGTAGCCGAATCACCCAACCGCAGGCGGACCACATTCTGGCGATCGTGCGGCGGCCCGCCCATTGGCGGCCCACCACGTTCGAGTCGGCTCCGCCCCGCGGCGAGGTCGTCGAAGTCCACCAGGTGGCCAGCTATGCCGAGGCCCACGAAGATCGGGTCCGCTGCAATCGCTTGGCCCTGCGAGAGAACCTCGACACCTGGGCGGTCGTGATTCGCCCTTCGGCCGACTCTTGATGCGAGCAGCTCCGCGAACCCCGTGGCGGAGGCGTCTTGCGGGAACTCCCCGGGGACGAGGTCCGCTATCGCAAAGGTCCATCAACCATGGCGCGTGGAAAAACCTACGACAACGCCTCCGCGACAATCGGCGATACGCCGATGATCAAAATCAACCGGCTGGTCGATCCCGATCATGCCACCGTGTTTGCCAAGTGCGAGTTCTTTCAACCGCTCAACAGCGTCAAGGACCGCATCGGCGTGGCGATGATTGAAGCGGCCGAGCGCGACGGCATCATCAATCCCGATACCCACATCATCGAGCCGACCAGCGGTAACACGGGCATTGCCCTGGCGTTTGTCTGCGCCGCCAAAGGCTATCGCCTCACGCTCACGATGCCCGAGTCGATGTCGGTCGAACGCCGCGCGCTGCTGCAAGCGATGGGCGCGAACCTGGTGCTGACGCCCGCCGCCGAAGGCATGCCTGGCGCCGTGGGCCGCGCTCAGGAGATGGTCGCCGCCGAGTCGTCGGCCTGGATTCCTCAGCAATTCGAAAACCCGGCCAACCCCGCCATTCACGAAGCGACCACGGGTCCGGAAATCTGGAAGGACACCGGGGGCCAGATCGACGCCATCGTCGCCGGCGTCGGCACCGGGGGCACGATCACCGGAGTGGCCCGCTACATCAAGAAACAGAATCCCGACTTCAAGGCGATCGCCGTCGAGCCGGTCCACTCGCCGGTCATCAGTGGTGGCAAGCCGGGCAAGCATCGCATTCAGGGCATCGGTGCCGGCTTCATTCCCAAGAACCTCGACACCTCGATCGTCGACGACGTCGTGAAGGTCGACGACGAAGACGCCTTCGAGTGGGGTCGCAAGCTTGCCAGCCAGGAAGGCATCGTGGCCGGCATCAGCAGCGGCGCGAACCTGTGGGCCGCGGCCCAGGTCGCCGCTCGACCCGAGTTCAAGGGAAAACGAATCGTGACGATCATGTGCAGCCTGGGCGAGCGTTACATCTCGACTCCGCTGTTTAGTACATCCTAGAAGCAGCCGAAGCCGCGCCCCGGGCGAGACTCGACTGCCAGCCACGTTGATGACCGCAACGGAATCTGCAGTCCCGCTCGCCGGCCTCCTGGCCGAGGTTTCCTCGCCGTCCGACGCCGTGACGTTTGTGCCGGCCGCGGGTGCAATCTCCTTGCCGGCCGCGTCGAGCGACCTGGTCGCCTTGGGAGCCACCTGCGCCGGGGTCGTGGCGGCGATGATGACGCTCCTCTGGCTGCTCAGCGTGGCCAAGCGCGACGCGAGCATCGTCGATCCGTTCTGGGGCAGCGGGTTTGTCGTGGTCGCCTGGGTGGCGGGCCTCTGGTTCGACTTCGCCCATTCGCGGGCGTACCTGCTCACGGGCCTGACGACGTTGTGGGGGCTGCGGCTCTCGCTCTATTTGTTGTGGCGAAACGCCGGCAAGGGCGAAGACTTTCGCTATCGGGCGATGCGCGAGAAGCACGGCGCCAACTTCTGGTGGGTCAGCTTCTTCACCGTGTTTCTCCTGCAGGGCATCATCATGTGGCTCGTATCCTGGCCAGTGCAATTCGGCCAGGCGGCGACGGCCCCGCCACTCGGTTGGCTCGACGCCGCGGGGGCGGTCGTCTGCCTGATCGGAATCCTCTTCGAAGGCGTGGGCGATCTGCAGCTGGCCCGCTTCAAGGCCGACCCCGCTAACCAGGGTCGGGTGATGGACCGCGGCCTGTGGCGCTACACGCGGCATCCCAACTACTTCGGCGACTTCTGTGTGTGGTGGGGGCTCTATCTGGTGGCGGCGGCGTCGGGAGCCTGGTGGACGCTCCCCGCGCCGCTGCTGATGAGCTTTTTCCTGATCCGTGTTTCGGGCGTGCCGATGTTGGAGAAGTCGCTCGTCGAGCGCCGCGCGGGCTACCGCGAGTATGTCGCGCGGACCAGCTCGTTCTTTCCCTGGCCACCGAAACGGGCGTCGTGACCGGCGAGTCGTCTGGCGTATCTGGGACTTGCGACGCCCTCGCTCCGCTTGTGAAATACGAGCCTTCGCTGGCGGACGTAGCCGATGGTGACGGGGCTGGCGGACGGCGCCCGCGAACGCATCCGCTGCGTACAGAGATTCGAGCCATAGGCGAACACCCGCACGCTGGCTTCGCCGTGCTCGTTCGTGGCTGCAAGAGTCATCGAGTCTCGCTGAATCGAAATCGGGCGTCGCCGGCGCGGGCGTCGGGTAACCGAGTGTCGCGCAGCAGCGTAGGCCAACGCTTGGCCGGGGCGAAACGCCGACTTCGGGAAGCGATCGCTTGGCGTCGAGAGGGGCCGCGTGCCCCACATCTCATCTCGCCAGGGCCGGCTCGCCTTCGTCGACCCGCGGCGCCGCATCTTCCTGCGGCTGCCGCACGAAGAGGTAGTGATCGACGCCCCACTCGCGACCGCCGCGGAAGTTGAACAACTCGGCGCAGGCCATGAAGAACATCCGCCACCGCTGCAACTGAATCCGCGCCTCGGCGGGCGAAAGGGCCGCGGCGAACACGGACAGTAACTCGTCCTTGTGCCGGTCGCACTCGATCAACCACGCCTCGCAAGTCTGCCCATAGTGCGTGCCCGCGACGTGCCACTGTTGATCGACACGCAGATGCCGGTCGAACTCGTGCAGCAGGCTGGCCGATGGCATCAAGCCGCCCGAGAAGAAGTGACGGGCCATCCAATCCGAATCGCCCTCGTCTTCGAAGGGATAGGCCAGCTCACGGTGACAAAAGATGTGCACGAACAGCTTCCCCTCGGGCTCGAGCCAGCCGGCGATGCGTTCGAGCAGCCGCTCGTAGTTGCGAACATGCTCGAACATCTCGACCGAGACGACCCGGTCGAAGCGGCGCTCCGTGTCGAAGTCAGCCACGTTGGCCGTACGAACTTCGAGATTCGTCAGGCCGCGCTCGGCCGCGACGCGCTCGATGTGGTTCCGCTGCGTGTGCGAGTTGGAGACCGCCAACACGCGGGTGGCGGGATAGCGTTCGGCAATCCAGATCGACAGCGATCCCCAGCCGCAGCCCAAATCGAGCACCTCCATGCGGTCGGCGATCTCGGCCCGCCGGCAGGTCAGCTGCAACATCGCCTCTTCCGACTCCTCGAGCGACATCGTCGGCAGCGGCCAGTGACCGCAGCTGTACTTCAGTCGTCGCCCCAGCACCTTCTGAAAGAACGCGACCGGGACCTCGTAATGCTGCTGGTTGGCCGCGGCCGCCTCGAGCACGATCGGGCTCTCGCGCAACTCGGCCGCCAGTTCCGCCACGCGATCGCGCTGCGCTTCGGGATTGCCTGCGCCGGCGCGCGCCAGTCGCTCGCGCAGCAGCCGGCGAATGCCCAGGCGAATCAGGAAGTCGGGCAGCCAACGTCGTTCGGCCAGGTCGAGCAGGTTCATAGTTTGTCCTCGCGGTGTGGACGCGTCCGCTTAGCGGTCGTGCACGATCAGGCGTGGGCTTTGCGGAAGAGGATCTGGGCCAGGCCGATCTTCGCCTCGCGGAAGCCCGCCTCGCAGTAGCAGAGGTAATATTCCCAAATGCGAATGAAGCGTTCGTCGAAGCCGAGCTGCCGCACCGCCGACAAGTTGGCGAAGAAATTGTCGCGCCACATGGCGAGCGTGCGGGCATAGTCGGTCGAAAAGTCGCGGAGTTCGGTGAACTGCAGCCCGGTCGTGGCGCCCGCCGAGTTGGAAATCGCCGCGATCGACGGCAGGCAACCGCCGGGGAAGATGTACTTGCGAATGAAGTCGGTGGTGGCTCGATAGCGGCGATAGTCGCGCTCCGGCATCGTGATCGCCTGGAGGGCGAACAGACCATCGGGTCGGAGCAGCTCGCAGCACTTGTCGAAGTAGGTGGCCAGGTACTCGTGACCCACCGCTTCGATCATCTCGATGGAGACGATTTTGTCGTAGGTCCCCCGCAAGTCGCGGTAATCTTCCAGCAGCAACGTAATGTGGTCGGCCAGGCCGGCCCGCTCGATTCGCTCTCGGACAAAGTCGTACTGCTGGCGCGAAATGGTCGTCGTCGTGACGCGGCAGCCATACTCCCGCGCCGCGTACATGGCGAAACCGCCCCAGCCGGTGCCGATCTCGAGTACATGGTCGCGCGGCCCGATGCGCAGCTTGCGACAGATCCGCTCGTACTTCGCCGCCGAGGCCTCGGCCAGCGTACTCACGCCGTCGGCAAAGATGCCGGACGAGTAGGTCATGCTTTCGTCGAGAAACAGGGAGAAAAACTCGTTGCTTAGATCGTAGTGAGCGGCGATGTACCGGCGGCTGGCCGCGCGGGTGTTCCGACGCCAATAATCGCTCAGCCAGCGGAACGGGGTGGCCAGCCTTGCCCAGCGTCCGTTGAGCCGATGCAGCGTCGGCGCGTTGATCGCCAACAGACGAAACAACTTGACCAGATCGTCGCAGCTCCAGGCGTGTTGCAGGTAGCCTTCGGCTGCGTCGAGGCTGCCGCCGGTGGCCACCTGGCGATAGGCCGAGCCGTGGTGAATCGTCACGGTCGCGTGCAGTTCGGTTTCCCGCGGATCGCCAAACTCGTGTCGCCCGGCATAGTCGACCACCGTTAATCGACCGACGTTCAGGCTGCGCAGACGCCGCAACACGGCCGCGCGGGCCGCCATGTCGATCAGACACGGAACCCGACGCCGACGCATTACCGGCCGTGCGACCGGCGACTCTAGGTCGAGGCAGGATGCGACGGCTGCTGGGTTTTGTTGGGATGGGGAAAGAAGGGACAGTTCTTGAGCCATAGTCGCAATGCCTGACAGTAGACTGCGGTGGTAATGCGGGCCGTCATCAGCGGATAGCGAACGAGCATGCGGGTGAGCTGGCCGCGGCTAAGCGGTCGCCGCTCCAAGTTCATCGTGGCCGAGAAAAAGGGCGACTCTTCGCCGTCGATCGCCGAAACGAGACCAACCCGCAGATCGTCCCCGGGCTCGCTCAGCTGCCAGCGGTATTCGGCCTGCATGCTCATGAATGGCGACACGTGAAATTCCTTGGGGTGCACAAAGGCGAGACCGGCGTCGACGTCGCGGCGGTTGCCTTCCCAGAGGACATAGTAGTACCGCTCGTTCCAGGGAGTATTGCTGACCTCGGCCACAATCGCGTCGATCGACGTGCCGCCCTCGTCGAAGCAGTAAAACAGGTTCAATGGGCTGAAGTAGATGCCGAAATAGCGAAGCTGGGTCAACAATCGCACCGGACCGTGCAGCCGCATGCCGGTTCGCTCTTGCACCAAATCGCGAACCGCCTCGGCCAGCGGCACCTCCGCCGGGCCGAGGTGGTCGCCGCGCAGGAACGAGGCCGGAGCGAATTTGCGGCGGCTAGGCAAGCCGCTCGACACCTTCTCCGCCCCCAACTCGTCCAGATCGAGATAGGCCATGAAGATTCGATAGTCGAACCGGTGATCTACCGGGCGAGTGCGACGGTGTCGGACGACGCCCTCGTAGAGACAGCCTGGCAACGTTCGAGTCCTTTCCCAAAGTGGGCTCCCACCTCGAGCGCGCTGGCCACGCCGTCTTCGTGGAAACCGTTAAAGCGGTAAGCTCCGCAAAAGTAGGTGGCCCGGGGACCGTTGATTTCGTCGAAGCGGGCCTGGGCCTCGACCGCAGCGAGCGTGAACAGTGGGTGATCGTAGTTGAAGCGGCGATGGACCAGCGACTCGTCGATCGACCGCGTGGGGTTGAGCGTGACGAGAATCGGTCGCGGCGACGAAACTCGCTGCAAACGACTGAGGTCGTAGGTCACACTGGCCGCGCGACCGACGTCCGCGCCCACGCGATAGTTCCAGCTGGCCCAGGCGCGACGGCTGCGGGGCATCAACGAAACATCGCTGTGCAGTACGGCTTCGTTGCTCTGATACGGAAAAGCTCCCAGGATTTGCCGTTCCCACTCGTCCGCGTCGGCGAGGATCCTCTGCGTCTGATCGGCGTGCGTGGCCATCACCACCGCGTCGAACATCTCGACGCCGTCGGACGATTCCACGGCAACTTGCCGGCGCGCACCGGCCGCTGCTTCGCCTCCTTCGCCGTCGGCATCGATCCCCCGCCGTACGGACGTGACGGGCGTGCGGAGCCGAATCTGCTCGGCGAAGGGCGCCGACAAGGCCGCCACGTAGCGCCGCGAGCCGCCTGGAATCGTGCGCCACACCGGTCGATTGCGGAGCTGCAACAGGCCGTGATTGTCACAGAAGCGAAACAAGAACAGGGCCGGAAACTGCTCGACGTCGGCGGCCGAGGCGGACCAGATGGCCGAGATCATCGGCACCAGATACTGTTGGCGAAAGGCGCGACCGGAGCGACCACGATCGAGAAATTCGCCCAGCGACAGTTCGGTATCGCCCCGCTCGGCCAGGGCGCGACCCTCGCGATTGAATCGCACAATGTCGGCCAACATGCGATAGAACGACGGTCGCAGCAGATTCCGTCGCTGGGCGAACAGCCCGTTGAGCGAGCTGCCTTGATATTCGACGCCCGTCCGCTCGCAGTGAACGCTGAAGCTCATGTCCGACGCCTGCGCGTCGATGTCGAGTTGCCGCAGTAATTGGATAAAGTTGGGATAGGTGCGGTCGTTGAAGACCATGAAGCCGGTGTCGACGGAGTAGACCTGACCGTCCATCTCGACGTCGATCGTGTTGGCATGCCCGCCGACGTAGTGGGCGGCTTCGAAGACGTGAACGTCATGGTCGTCGGCCAACAGACGCGCGGCGACCAGCCCGCTCACACCGCCACCCACCACGGCGATGCGCCGCGGGGTTTTCAAGTCGTGGGCTGGCTCAGCAACGGTCACGCGGTGGCTCCCTCGTTATTCTTGCGGGATACTCGGCTCGCCGGTCGCGCGGACAGGTCGCCGGACGCCAGCGGACTCTCGGCGATGTGACAAATCTTCCGCAGCATGCCGCGAAAGACGATCGCGTGCAGGGGAATCAAAGCGTACCAGTAGAGACGTCCTGCGAGGCCGTGCGGATCGAAGATGGCCGTCTGTCGAATCGTCGACCCGTTACCATCTGGCTCGACGGAGAACTCGAGCCAGGCGCGGCCCGGCAGACGCATTTCCGCCTTCAGCCGCAGCAGTCGATCGGGCTGATAGTCTTCGACCCGCCACCAGTCGAGCGTGTCGCCGATCCGCAGATGCTCCGGATCGCGACGACCCCGCCGCAAGCCGATACCGCCGACCGCCAGGTCGATCCAACCACGGAGCGTCCAGAGGGCGTTGGCAAAGTACCAGCCCCGCTCGCCACCAATGCGACGGACCGGTCGAAACGCAGCCGGCGGCGGAACCGACACGTGACGCACACGCGTGTCGAACGCCCGGGCGCCGAATCGCCGCGCGGCGCCGGACCGCGCACGTGCGGAAGAAGAGGTCGCATCGGACCACCGCGTCTGGGCGATCTCGCGATCTTCGTTGACGACCGCCCGTTCGATGGCGGCCGCCAAACCCCGCGGTTGCACCCGGAACGACGTCAGTGCCGCGGGGTCATTCAAAGTAGTCGGATTTCGCATACTCTCGACCAGCTTGCGACCGACGCGGGCGTACAGCGGAGTGACCACGGCCAGCCACAGACTGGAAAGGCGGGGCGTGAGCACCGGCACGGAAATCAAGTAGCGACGCAGCCCGCGCTGCCGCGCATAGGCCTGCATGATATCGCCATAGGTGACGCGGTCGGGGCCGCCGATCTCGAACACGCGGCTTTCCGTTTCCGGCCAATCGAGGGCTTCGAGCAGATAGGCGAGCACGTCCTCGACGGCGATCGGTTGGGCGAGCGTGTTGACCCAACGCGGGCAGATCATGACCGGCAGCCGTTCGACCAGCGCGCGCACCAATTCGAAGGAGAGACTGCCCGAGCCGATCACGATCGAGGCACGAAACTCGATCACCTGGCAGCCCGATTCGCGGAGCAGACGACCCACCTCGTGCCGGCTCTCGAGATGGGGTGACAATTCGCCCGCATCGTCCCCCAGTCCGCCCAGGTAGACGATGCGGCGAACGCCTTGCGAGCGGGCCGCATAAGCGAAGTTCTCGGCCGCCTGGCGATCGGCGTCCGCGAAGTCGCCCGAGGAACCCATCGAATGAACGAGGTAGTAGGCGATGTCGATGCCCGCGAGTGCGGCCTCGAGCGATGCCCGATCGAGCAAGTCACCGGCGACGACCTCGGTCGTCGTAGCGACATCCTCCACTAGCCGAGCCGGCTGACGGACGAGGCAGCGCAGCGGGCCGCCGCGTCGTTCCAACAGCGGCAAGAGTCGCCCGCCGATATAGCCCGTCGCGCCGGTCAGCAAGACACGCGGGGGCTGGGGAGTCTCGATCGCCATGGCTGAAACCTGAGGGAGGGTGACCGCCTCGCGCAGCTAGGCACCCAGGCCGTGCGGACGAAAAATCGTTCAAAACGTCCAATCACACTCTAGGAGCCGCGAGCCGGCCCGACAAGCCGCGCTGGCCGCCAGAAGCGAAGAGGTTGATTTTACGTAAGCCATTGAAAATAAATAGCTTGCGGATCGTGATCGACGACCGCCTCGATCTCGGGATATAATCGGGCAGACCGTTTCGAGGGCAGCTTTCACGTCTGATTCGTTCAAATCGATCATGCAACCGCCATGTCTCAGCTCTTTACCTCCAACCAGGTTGCGCGGGCCCTGGCGGTCAGCGAGTCGTCGATCAAGCGGTGGTGCAACCAGGGCCATCTGCCCGTAGCGTACACGGCGGGGGGGCATCGGAGGATACCGCTGGACGGGCTGGTGAAGTTTCTCCGTTCGGGCGATCACGAACTTGTTCGCCCGGAGCTCTTAGGACTGCCGCCAGCGACCGGCCAAACCGGCCGTCTCTCGGACAAAGCGGCGGAGCGACTGTGCGAGGCCTTGCTGGCCGGCGATGAAGAGACGAGTCGCCGCATCGTGCTGGACCTCTTCCTGGCCGATCGCAGCATCGCCCGCATTTGCGACGAGGTGTTCGCCCAGGCCTTCGACGAAGTCGGGGAACGTTGGTCGTGTGGCGAGGCGGAAGTCTACCAGGAGCGGCTCGGCTGCGGCATGACTCTGCGATTGCTTGGCGAGCTGCGTTCGATGTTACCGCTGCCGTCCCGCGATGCCCCGCTGGCTTTGGGCGGAGCCCCGGCGGGCGACCCCTACAATCTCGGCACAACGATGGCCGAGCTGGTGTTGCGCCAGGCGGGCTGGAATGCCCGATCGCTGGGCGAGAATCTCCCGTTCGCGACGCTCTCTGCCGCGATTTCGTCGGCCCGGCCGCGGCTGTTCTGGATCAGTGCCAGTCACCTTGTCGACGAGGAGGCTTTCCTCGAGGGCTATCACGAGCTCTACGAGTTGCACGGGCAGCAAGTGGCCTTTGTGGTGGGCGGCCGCGCGCTGACGGGAACTTTGCGCCGGCGGATGCGGTACGCCGCCTTTTGCGACAATCTGCAACACTTGGAAGCCTTCGCTCAGACGCTCTACCCGGCCGATCGTGATGGATCGACTTAGTCGGACGCGGCCAACGATCACGATGGCACTGGGCGGGCAGCTGCCACACGGAAAGACGGGCAAACGGCCAGCCGGGTAGACAGACACCTTGAAGAGTAAAGCGACAGCGCACGCCACAAACTTCGAGAGCGCTTCTCAGCTCCCTGTCGGCAGGGTCCACTTCACGGACCGCTGCGCAAGAAGCGCGATTGCCGCTGGCCGCGCACGGTGGCGGGCCGCGAGACAAGAAGGCGAAGGCCCGTTAGGCGGCCTGCTTGTCGGCGTTTTGCGTCGCCGGCTCTTCGGTCACGCGAACCGCTTGATCGGCCGCCGCGAACGAAACCGATTGATCGAGACCCTGCTCGACAATGGCCAGGTCGGCGCGGACCATCATTCGTACGAGCTCTTCGAAACCGACGCGCGGCTGCCAACCGAGCAGCTGGCGGGCCTTGCTGGCATCGCCCTCGAGGTATTCAACTTCCGCGGGTCGATAATAGCGGGGATCGATCGACAACAGCGTCTGTCCGTCGGGACCGATGCCGCATTCCTGCTCCCCGCTGCCCTCCCAGTGCAGTGGAATCCCGGCCTCGGCAAACGCCAGCTCGCAGAACTCGCGTACCGAGTGCGACTCGCCCGTGGCCACGACGTAGTCGTCGGGCGTTTCCTGCTGCAGCATCAACCACATCGCCTCGACATAGTCGCCGGCGAAGCCCCAATCGCGACGGGCTTCGAGATTGCCGAGGTAGAGCCGGTCCTGCTTACCTTGGGCGATGCGGGCCACGGCCTGCGAGATCTTGCGCGTCACGAAGGTCGCCCCGCGGCGCGGCGACTCGTGATTGAACAGGATACCGTTGACGCAAAACATGTCGTACGCTTCGCGATAGATCTGAGTCGTGTAGTAGGCATACGCCTTGGCCGCCGCGTAGGGGCTTTGCGGTCGAAAGGGCGTCGTCTCGCGCTGCGGCGACTCGACCACCGCGCCGAACAGCTCGCTTGAAGACGCCTGGTAGAACTTGGCGTCTAGATCCAGGTCGCGCATCGCTTCGAGAATCCGCACGCTGCTCACCCCGGTCGCTTCGGCGGTGTACTCGGGCACGTCGAACGACACCTTGACGTGCGACTGGGCCCCGAGATTGTAAATCTCCGTGGGCCGCACCTTCTGCAACGTCTTCGCCACCGAGGAGGAGTCGGTTAAGTCGCCGTAGTGCAGCCGCAGCCGCACATTGTCCTCGTGCGGGTCTTGGTAGATATGCTCGATCCGCGCCGTATTGAACGACGAAGAGCTGCGAATCAGTCCGTGGACCTCGTAGCCCTTGGCCAGCAAGAATTCGGCCAGGTAGGATCCATCCTGACCTGTGATTCCGGTAATCAAGGCGATCTTCGCCATCGGTTTTCCTTCCCTGGAAGTACGGACTCGCCCCGGCTCAGTTTCCGTTCAAGCGGCGCGGGTTTGTTTTTCGTGGACGTGGTCGCGGTACCAGGCAATCGTTTCCTGGAGACCTTCGCGGAGCGTCGTCCGCGCCGAAAAGCCGAATCGCTCGCGGGCTCGCGTCGTATCGAGACAGCGTCGCGGTTGGCCATCGGGCTTGTCGGCCTCCCAGTTCAATTCGCCCTCGAACTGGCACAGCTCGCAAATCAACTCGGCCAGCGATTTGATCGTGATTTCGTGGCCCGAGCCGATATTTACGGGCTCGGCGCCGTCGAAGTTCTGCGTCGCGGTGACAATCGCCTCGGCCGCGTCGCGGACGAAAAGAAACTCGCGCGAGGCCCGGCCCGTTCCCCAGACGTCGATCGTGTGTCGCCCCTCGGCCTGGGCTTCGACGACCTTACGAATCAGGGCCGGAATCACGTGGCTCGTTTGCAAATCGAAATTGTCACCCGGCCCGTAAAGATTCACCGGCAGCAGCGAGATGGCCTGGAAGCCGTACTGCTGACGGTAGGCCTGGGCCTGGACGATGAGCATCTTCTTGGCCAATCCGTAGGGGGCGTTCGTCTCCTCGGGATAGCCGTTCCAGAGATCGTCTTCACGAAACGGCACCGGCGTGTGCTTTGGATAGGAACAGATCGAACCGGCCACGACGAACTTCTGCACATCGAAGCGACGAGCCTGCTCCATCAGCTCGATGCCCATGATCGCGTTTTCGTAGAAGTAGCGGCCCGGGTTGTCGCGGTTGGCTCCGATGCCGCCGACGACCGCGGCCAAGTGGATAATCGCGTCGGGACGGTGCTGCAACAGCAGCTGCGCGATGGCTTCGCGATCGCGCAGATCGCAGTCGCGACTGCGGGGCACAATCACCTTGCTCGGCCCCAGGGGCTCGAGTTGCCGGCAGACTTCGCTTCCCAGGAAGCCTGCGCCTCCGGTGACGACGATCGTGCGATTCGCCAGGTCGAACATGGTTAAGCGGTCTCCGCCTGATTCGGATGGCGTTTGCGAACTAGCCGGCCGCGGCCCGCCACGGGGCGTCGATTGCCAGGTTGGTCGCATCTTCGCCGTACCCCAAGAGTTGCATCATATTGCCGTGTTCTTGCCAGAACAGGTCGAGTAGCTCCACGGGAAATTCGTCGCGCCAGCTACCCACATGGCCGCGACGATACTTGTGCGGTTCTTGGCGGTGGAGTTCCGCAAACGTCGGCACGCGGGCCTCGGCGATCGGCTCAAGCGGCAGCTTGAGTTGGGCCACGGCCTCGGTCAGCGTCGCCTGAGGCGCCTCGATCAACTGCTCGAATCGTACCATCGCCGTGCGGGGTCGACCCAACCAGGCGTCGACGTGGGTGCTCCAGGTAGCGAACGGCGAACGCTTCTCGGTGATCAGATTGCGGAGCGTTCCGCGGAAGAGCTTGGAGCTGATCGCGGCGCGGTCGAGTTGCCGATCGACTGTCAAGTGAAACCAGGCATAGGAAACGAGCGAATCGCGACCGTCTCTGACCAGATAGAGGGTTGGGTAGTCGTCGTCGCCCGGCCGGTCGTGAGTCTTGACGAAGCAGTGCTCGTCTTCCGCGGCGACCTCCGCCACGGTTTGACGCCGCGCCGCCAGGCTCGAAGGGGTGCCGTCGTCGTAGATCGTATACGAGCGAACGCCGTAGACGCCTTCGAGTACCTCGCGTGCGAAACCGTTGCCCGAACGCGGGTAGGAGGCAAGCCAGACCAACATGTTCTCGTCCCCGATACTGTTTCTGCGGTTGTTTGGCGGGTATTCCGGTTGTTTGAAGGGCGCACCGAACGCCGAGGGAGCCGTGACGTAGCGAACGCGAAAACCGAGATTCCCACCACGCGATCGCCAACGGGCAAGGGCCGCCAAAATCAGCAAGCGGCGGATACTATTGCATTTGTAGTGACGCAACAAGATCGCTTCACGAGACGAGGACCGCCCTGAAATCGCCGCGGAGAGAAGGCCGCTGCCGGCGCTGCTTGCACGTCCGCCGGACCGGGCGAAAACGGAATGATCGACGGCCTACGCGGCCTGTTCCGGCACGGTGGCCCGGAAGTGCCGATAGTACTCGCACCTGCCGAGCAGCTCCGCGTGGGTCCCGACGTCGACGATGCGGCCGGCGTCCATGACCACGATGCGATCGGCCAGGTCGAGCGCACCGACGCGATGCGTAACGATGATCATCGTCCGATCGTGCGGCAGCTCCTCGAGGGCCTGGTGAATCAGCAGCTCGCTTTGCAGATCGATCTCGCTGGTGGCCTCGTCGAGTATCAAAATCTCCGGATCGCGCAGCAGCGCCCGCGACAGGGCAATCCGCTGTCGCTGACCGCCCGAGAGCATGCCACCGAAACGTCCCACCACGGTGTCGTAGCCGTCTTGGAGGGAATCTTGAATGAAGTCGTGGGCGCGCGCCCGCCGAGCCGCGGCGTAGACCTGCTCTCGCGTGGCGTCCGGCGATCCGTACCGAATGTTCTCCAGCACGGTTTCGTCGAAGAGAATCGTCTTCTGGGTGACCATGCCGATCCGGCGGCGCAGATCGGCCAACTCGGTCTGCCGGACGTCGATCCCGTCGATGGATACGCTGCCGCTGACCGGATCGAGAAAGCGCGGAATCATCTGCGCGAGGGTCGACTTGCCGCAGCCGTTGGGGCCGATGATCGCCAGCGTCTCGCCGAAGTTTACGGTCAGGTCGATATCCCGCAGCACCGGCTGTGCCGGGTTGTAGGCAAAGTTGACGTCGCGATAGGCGATCGAGCGGTGCGGCGTCGGCAGCGCGACTGGCTCTTCCGGTTCGACGATGTCGCTCGGCGCGTCGACGATGTCGTAGAAGCGGTCGGCCATGGCACAACCCTGCTGGATGCCGCTGAAGACCTCCGAGAGCTTGCGCGACGGCTCCGAGACGCCCAGCAATAGGGCATAAAACAGCAGCAGCGTTTCCACGTCGGGAGCCTGGCGGAACATGCGAATGCCGAACAGGTGCGTTGTGTCGTTGAGCACCAGGTACGCGCCGGCCAGAATCGCCAGGCTCACGGCGGCGATGCCGAGCAATTCGGCGATCGGCTTCGCCAGGGTTTGCAGCAGTACGATCCGCAGCGCCTTGCGATTCCGCAGCACGTTGACGTCGTGAAATCGCTGCTTCGTCGGCTCCTCCATGTTGTAGGCCTGCACCGTCTGCAGTCCATCGAACGCCTGGAGCACGTGGTTGTTGAGCTGCACACCCTGGTGCAACTCGCGTTTGCACTCGCGGCGGATCTTGTGGGCCAGGGCCCGCGATACGAGCGCGGCCAGCGGCACCAGCAGACAGGTGAAGAGCAACAACTGCCAGCTGATCCAGGCAGCTCCCACGGCGCAGACAAACATCTTCAGCGGCTCGCGGACGCCCACGCCCAACAGGCAGCGGAGCCCGTTGCCGATTCCGTCCGTCCCCTCGTTGCACAGCGTGAGCAGGGTGCCCGTGCCGTGCCGGCCAAGCATCACGGGATCCATCTTGAGCACGTGCTTGAAGTAGCTATTGCGCAGCTCGAGGGTCACCTTCTGGACCAACCGAGCGGTGGTGACGACGCTGCCCAACAGAAAGCCGCCCTTGAGCCCCGTGGTCACCAGCAGCACCGAGACGATTACGAGCACGGTCTGAAAGGGATCGTCGGGCAGAAGGCGGTGGACATAGGGTTTGAGGGTTTGAAAGCGGTCGATCGTGTCCTGCTGCACGGTCAGTTCGTTCTGGACCGCGCGTCGTCGCTGTCGATGGTCTGGCTTGGCCTTCTCACCGGCGGGAGCCTTCTCCAACTGCTCCAACTCCGTGCGCAGCTGCTCCTGCGCCGTGGTGGCCTCGGCGATGCCGCTGTCGACCCACTCGTGAAGCGAGCGACCCTGAAAGGTGACCTTGATGATCGGAAACAGGGTGCCGATGTTGCCGCCCCAGATCACGGCCACCAGCAACGAGCAGATGATGCTCGTGGACAGCGTCCCAGGATAGCGAAAGGCGATTCGTACGGCTCGAAAGAAGTTGTGCATCGAAGGAGGTCGTGGTTCTTTCGGGAAAGATAGCTACCGTAGGCGGTCGGCGGCGTTCGGTTGGCTTTGTTCGCCAGCATTGCCAAGGCGACGCACGAGCATGCTGCGCGGGGTGGTTCGTTGCTGGTGAGTGAGGACCGTCATTCGAACTGCACGGCCCCCAGCAGATAGAGCTTGTCGAGCAGCCAGTGTCGCCGCAAATAAGGTCGCATGGCTCGCCGCAGCTCACGTCGACTGGGAACTCGCCCCAGGTGCTCACGGCGGAGCCGGTTCATTTCCACACGACCGATCGTATCGATGAGTTGGCTGGTCTTCTGGGTGTCGGTCACCCGGAACGCGCCGAGAAAACGAGGCAGACGGACGAATCGCAGACCGGCGGCGCGAAATCTCAGAATCAGATCCCAGTCGAGCGCGAACTGAAACGACTCGTCGATCGTGCTGCCGACCGCCTCCCAGGCCCTGCGTCGCCAGAACATCGTTTCCTGGGGCACGTAGTCGACCCAGGCCAGCGTTTCGTTGTCGTGCGCGGGCAAGACCCAACGCCCGATTTCCGATCCCGTCTCGTTGATCAGCACGCGGTGGCCATAGACGACGTCGACCTCGGGATGCTGGGCAAAGTAGTCGGCGACATAGGCCAGGCTGCCGGGCAGCAGCAAGTCGTCGGAGTTGAGGTAGGCCATGATCTCGCCGCGGGATTGCCGCAGACCGTCGTTGACGGCCTGGGCCTGACCGCCGTCGGGACCGGAATGCCAGTCGGTTAGCTGCTGGTCGTAGCGCTGCAACACCTCGCGGCTGCCGTCGGTCGAACCGCCATCCCGCACCAGATACTCCAGGTGCGGATACTGTTGATTGAGTACGCTTTGCAGCGTTTCTTCCAAGTAGTCGACCTGGTTGTAACTCGGCGTCACGATCGAGATTGTGGGCAACTTGTCCTCGGGAACCCGAGGCAGGTAGGCGGAGCCGACCGCGACCGGGCGGGGTGCGTAGTGATGCAGCCGGAAGATCTTGCGACGCAGACCGTGCTGCAGCCAGGAACGCGGTCCCGATGGCAAGAAACGCATGGCAAAGTAAGGCCGGCCGATCATGCGGACACCCTCGCGCAGCAGGTATCGTCCCATCACGCGGGCCGCGGTCGTCCATCGCCCAAGGCCGGCGGGCGCCGTTTGCCGCGCGAGCCGCAGCGCCGAAGACAACACAAAGCGATCAAAGCGAGCGGAGCTCTCACGGTCATGACCCAAGGCCAAAGCCACCGCGACTCCGTAACGCAGCAGGACCTCGGCCGGCACCCGCTCGCCCATCGCCCCAATGATCTTGGCCGCCGCCCGTTCCAAGCGGGCAAGCTGGAGCCGACCGGGATCGCGATCCGCGCGATTGTCGTCGTGAATTCGGTAATCGACGACCGCCCCCGGCAATCTCTCGAAACGGGCTCCGCCGAAGTAGAGTCGCAGCAGAAACTCGAATTCGGGAACCAGGCGGACGTGCCTGTCGAGGACGCCGAACCGATCGACGACGCGACGCCGGAAGAAGACGGGCGGCCGACAGAGCGAGGCCTGGTGAAAGAGCTCCCGTTGGAGCGATCGCTTGTTAGCCCCTCGATCCAAACAATCGCCGTGTTCGTCGACGCAGTTCGCCTGCCCGAGGAGGACGTCGACATCGGGGTGCTGGCGAAAGTAATCGCACACGGCGGACAAGGCCCCGGAATGAAAGGCGTCGTCGCCGCTCAGACAACCGATGATCTCGCCGTGACTCTCACGAATGCCGCGATTCAACGCGTCGACACGGATCGCGGCCACCGTGTTTCGACCCGACGGTGTTGCGTCGGCCGCTTCCCCGACCTTCCCGGAGACGACCCGGTGTTCCAGGGCGCAGCCGTCCTGTTCGGCCAGGCATCGCGCGGTGCTGGTCCAGTCCTCTCCCTCGCCGAGCGACGGCGTGATGATGGAGATTTCGGGCACAGCGGAGGCGTTCATTTTCATGCTTGCAGATCCCCTACGGGGGCGGCAACGGGACGGTCGTTTGGTGCGGTTCCGGCTCGAATCGAGCGGCGATGCGAAACCGAACGAGTGACGTAGGTCGCGGCCGCAGCGGAGAATTATGGCTCGTGAAAGTAACCGGCTCGCTGCGCGGGACGAATAGTAGTGAAAAGCAGGACGGCAACTCAAGCCAAATGTGATCGGCCTCCGATGACGTCTAATAACATATCGATTAACATGCCGACCGACCGCGGCACCCCACCCCTAAGTCGACACGTGATCGCACCGGCCCGGACCACGCCGTGGATCGAGATGGCAGCTTGCGACCGGTTAACTGCTATCGTCGCTAGCATTCGACGTGGCGCTCCGCGACGAATTCGGGTTACCCGGTGGCCGGCCTCTCGATAGACTTCCGCGGTTTTTCTGCCAATTTTCAGACGATATCGCGCGGGAACCTCTCGCGGCGAGCGGCCAGCAAGCGCGCCGAACGACAAGATGCCGCAGTTTGTATTGATCGATCAGTCGGTGAAGGGGCCCGGGGGGCATCACTTCGACTATGCGCGCAACGTGCTGTTGGCCGCCGAGGCCGCCGGCTACGAAATTGCCCTGGCGACGCACCATTCCTTTCGTCGCGGCGATCTGCTGCCGGAAAGCTGCGCCATCTATCCGTACTTCCGACATACGACCTACTCGCGATTCACCGCCTTCCAGTCGATCCCCACGGACGACGACACGACCACGGGCCGAGGCCAACCGCAGTTTGCAGCCCGCGGGCTACGCCGTCGCTTCCTCTCGCAGCTGTTTGCCGGAGCCCGTCGTCTGTTCCAGTCGGGCCCCGATCGCCGCATCCAGCGTTTTGCGCGTTCTTGCCAGCGGCTGTTCGAGCAGATCGAGCTGCAACCGGGCAGTCATGTGTTTCTGCCGACGCTTTCGGAACTCGACCTGGCGGGACTCGCCGGCTTTTTGAGTGAGCATCCGACGAGCCACCGCGCCCATTGGCATTTGCAGTTTCACTTCAACGTCTTTCAAGGGCGGGAGCCGGACTACGCGGAACAGCGGCACCGGCTACGACAATTGCAGGGTCGCTTTGCCAGCACCCTGGCGACGGTGCCCCACCACAAGCTCTACTGCTACACGACCTCGGAGGGCCTGGCCGAACAGTACGGACGCCTGGACGTCGCCGAGTTTCTTCCCCTGGCCTACCCGATCAATCCGGTCTTTCACGCCGACCTACATCGCCAGCGAGCTCCCGGTCCGCGGCGGATCATTACGGCGGGTGCCGTGCGTGCCGAGAAAGGCCACGGCGAAATCGAACGGCTTGCCCGCCGGCTGGCCGATCGCGGCCTGACCGCCGAGAGCTGTCAGTTCATCGTGCAATACAAGGGAAGTCGGGCGTCCGAGCGTGCCGACTGGGTCGAAGGGCCCGCGCCCGCCGAGGCGGCACGAACCGCGCCACCCATCTCGCTGGCCAAGCACCCGCTCGACCTGGAGGCCTACACCGAATTGATTCGCGACGCGGACATCGGTCTTTGTCTGTATGACAGCGGACGCTACTACGTGCGGCGTTCGGGCGTCCTGTGCGAGTTTCTCTCTGCGGGCATTCCGGTCATCGTGCCGGCGGGTTGCTGGCTCTCGCAGCAGATTGCCGAGCCGAACGAGCGTTACCTCGAAGCCCTCGCCGCGCAGCTGCCGACGGTGGCACGTCACGACCTCGGACCGGCTCGCTGCCCCGCGGGGACGGTTGCCGACGAACTCACGATCGAAGTGCCTTCGGCGGCCCGCGAAGCAATTTTGGTGTGCCAGTTTCCTGCGGACTTTCCGCGGGGGGTCTTCCTGCGTGTCGATGTGACGGAATGGGACACGGCGGCACGCAAGTCAGGCCACGACGCTGTGATTCTTCGCCCTTGCTGGGGCGGAAACCTGGCCCACGCGATGTTCCACATCGGCGAATCGGCACAGCGGATTGCCATCCGTCTGTCGAACGCCTATCACGACGCCCCTTTAAACCTCTCCGCCGTGTCGGTTTCCTGGCACGGGACTCCCGACGGCGGCCAGACGCGTCCGCCGCTGGGCTGCGTCGGTCGCATTGTGGCCGATGCCGATTACTACGATGCGGCGATCGCCGAAATGTTGCAGAACTACCAACACTATCGCGACACGGCCCGGGCCTTTGCCACCGATTGGTATGCCGCGCACGCGCCCGAGCGAACCCTGCGCCAGTTGATCGATCGCGCGGAAGAGCCCAAGCCGGACTCGGGCACCCATCGCTCCGCCGCCTAAGCGCGGCACTTCCAAGACGGCGCCCTCTGTGCAGACGCGGCATCGGCGCTCACGACATGGCAAGCACCCGCCGTCACGAAGGGGCCGCCGCAGCCTCGACTAGAGCGTGTCTAGGATAGGTGTAGCGTCATTGGCGTGGGCGAGGCAAGTTTGGCCACCAGACCGAAGCAGACGAATTGGTAAATTCGTCGATACAGGTCGACGTAGCCAAGCACAGCCGCAGCTAGCCAAGACGCTAGAGATAAACTAAACCCGCTCTAGGCGGCCTCCTGCGTCGCCTCGCCGAGCTGTGCCAGCCGGCGAAAGCCGGGGCAGCGAGCCGTCAACTCGTCGAAACGCCCCTGGCACTCGATGACGCCGCCGTGCATGTAGAAGATCGTATCGCAGCCGCGGACCGTGTTGAGTCGATGGGCGATGGCCAGGATCGTGACGCCGTCGAGGTTCGAGCGAATCGCTTCGATCACGCGAGCGACCGTGTCGTTGTCGAGTGCGCTGGTCGCCTCGTCGAGCACCAGCAGCTCCGGTTCGAAATAGAGCGCTCGGGCCAGACCGATACGCTGCTGCTGTCCGCCGCTGAGAAAGGCGCCGCACTCGCCCGCCGGCGTCTGAAAACCGTGCGGCAAGTGGCCTTCGATGAACTCGAGCATTTGGGCCACGCGGGCCGCTTCGCGGACGCGCTCCGGATCGATCGCTTCCCGCGGCAATCCAAAGGCGATGTTCTCCTCGATCGTGGTGTCGAGCAGGAC
>ERZ869936.493-NODE-493-length-37048-cov-8.356743_pt1 | contig 37048 bp, 31 predicted proteins | sample MGYA00520876_ERZ869936 | MGnify/ENA primary metagenome ERZ869936 (study PRJEB32218, sample SAMN09650985) | biofilter metagenome | isolation source: enrty point of leading RO module | place: Saudi Arabia: Thuwal, RO plant located on Red Sea | collected 2016-02-17 ... | reverse complement strand
GGGTGCACGGCGCGGCCGGCGCGGCAGCGGTGCACCGCTCCGGCTGCTGGTCGCCGGCGACTCCGCGGCGGCGGGCGTCGGCGCGGCAAGCCAGGACGAGGCGCTGCTCGGCTGCCTGGTCGGGCGCCTGGCCGCGGCCCGCGAGGTGCATTTCGGGCTTGAGGCGAAGACCGGCGCGACCACGGCCGCGACGATCCAGCGGTTGCAAACGCTGCCGGCCGAGCACTTCGACGTCGCCGTCCTCTCCCTCGGCGTCAACGATCTCGTCCGCATTGCCGACGTGTCGCGCTGGCTATCCCTGCAGGCCATGCTGTGGTCCGTACTGAAGTCGCGTTTCGGCGTGCGCCAGGTCATCGCGAGCGGCCTGCCGCCGGTGCACGCGTTCCCCGCGCTGCCGCAGCCGCTGCGCTGGTACCTCGGCGCGCGCGCGACGCGCTACGACGCCGCGCTCGCCCGGGCCGCCGCCGCGGCCGACGGCGTCGACTTCCTCGACCTGCGTTTTACCGGCGACGTCGGCCTGATGGCGACGGACGGGTTCCATCCCGGGCCCGGCGTCTACGCGCAGTGGGCGGAACTTGCCGCGGACGCGATCCTGGCGCGCGACGGCGGGCCCCGCTGAGCGCCGTTTTCGCGGACTGCGGGCAGCTTTGCTACATTGACCGCCGGTCGCGCCGTCGCGGCCTCCGACGCGCGGGCAAGCCTTGGACTACGACCAGACACACTGGGTACCGGTGCGGCAGCAGCGGCCGCTCGCTACCTTTTACTATCACGAGCATTTCCTCGAACTGCTCGGGTTCGTCGAATCGCACTACGCACACGTGCTGGCCGACGAACACGCGCGCCTGGTCGAGGACTTCCGCGCGCTGCCCGGGCCGGCCCAGTGCCTGTACGTGCGGCTCGTGAACCGCAAGGGCCGCGTGTTCGCCGTCAGCCGCCTGCGCTACCCGGAGCTCGGCAACGTCGCGGAACTCGTCGCCGTGCTGCGCGAGCAGGACTTCGCCGGTCGCCCGCAGGCCGTGCACTTCGCCGACCTGCTCGGCTTCCTGACCCGCGCCGAGCTGTACGCCGCGCTGAAGCCTTCCTTCGCCGGGCTCGGCCGCTCGCTGAAGAAAAGCGAGCTGGTCGAATTCGCACTCGAGCACGCGGATCCGGAAGCTTTCCTCGCCGGGGTGCCGGCGGCAAGGCTGTGCGTGCAGCGGCGCGTCGCGGAGGTGCGCTACCTGCTGTTCCTGTACTTCGGGCGCGTGCAGGACGGGCTCGCGCAATTCACGATGCGCGATCTCGGCCTGGTGCGGACGAACGGCGTACGCGAGCGCTACGAGCCGCGCTTCGCCGAGCGCGAAGAGGCGCTGGAGCAGTTCTATTTCGCCGGCCGCGCGCACGACCTGCAACGGGCGACGGCGCCGGCGCTCGCGGCGCTGGTCGACGAGTGCCCGCGCTGGCCAGAAACGAACTTCCCGGGCAGCGCCGCCGAGCGCGACCGCTACGCGTACCGCCTCGGCCGCGCGGCGGAGAAGGCCGGCTGGCCGGAGCGCGCGCTCGCCGTGTACGCGCGCGGCGAGTCCGCCGAGTGCGGTGAGCGCGAGGTCCGGCTGCTGCTGGCCGCGGGCCGCCGCGACGAGGCAGGGGCGCTGCTCGAAGCGCGCCTCGCCGAACCGCGCAGCGACGAGGAATGGCTCATCGCGCGCGACCTGTACCAGCGCAAGTTCGAAAAGAAGCGCACGTCGAAACAGACCGACGCACTGCGCGCAGGCGAGACTATCGACCTCGACGAGTCGCAGTGCGCGACGCCGGAGCGGGCTGCGCTCGAGTGGTTCCGGGCCCGCGGCCAGCAGGCCTTCCGCAGCGAGAACCGGCTGTGGCGCACGCTGTTCGGCCTGCTGTTCTGGGACGCGCTGTTCGAGGGCCCGGACGCCGGCCTGCACTCGCCGTTCGAGTTCCTGCCCGGTCCGCTCGCCGACGGCAGCTTCGCCACGCGCTCAGCGTCCGCGATCGAGGAGCGGCTCTGCCTCGTCGACGACAAGGCCGCGCTGAAGCGAGCGCTGCTGAAGGCCGGCACGCGCCACTACGGAACGCCGAACGGCGTGTTCCGCTGGCGACGTGACCTGCTCGACACGCTGTTCGCGTTCGTCGAGCAGGCGCCGGCCGCGGGCCTGCGGGCCATGCTGGAACGCTTCTGCCACGACTATGCCGGGTCGCGCTACGGGTACCCGGACCTGCTGGTCATCGACGAGGCCGGCGTACGCTTCGTCGAGATAAAGACCGAGGGCGACCAGCTGCGCCGCAACCAGTTGCTGCGCCTGCGACAGCTGCGCGAGGCAGGTTTCCGGGCCGACGTCGTGCGCGTGCGCTGGGTGCTCGACCCGGCGCAGGCCTACGTCGTGGTCGACGTCGAGACCACGGGCGGTCGCGGCGAGCATCACCGGGTCACCGAGATCGGCGCGGTGCGGGTACAGGGCGGCGAGATCGTGGACCGCTTCGAGACCCTGGTCAATCCGCAGCGCACGATCCCGCCCGGTATCACGCGCATCACCGGCATCACGGAAGCGATGGTGCGCGACGCGCCCGGCTTCGCCGACGTCGCCGACGACTTCGCGGCCTTCATGGGCGATGCGATCTTCGTCGCGCACAACGTCGAGTTCGACTACGGCTTCATCAGCCGCGAGTTTCGTCGCCTCGGCCGGCCGTTCAGGCACGCCAAGCTCTGCACCTGCGCGTCCATGCGCAAGCTGTATCCCGGCCACCGATCCTACAGCCTGGCCGCGCTGTGCCGTGCCTTCGACATCCCGCTGCGCTCGCACCACCGCGCCCTCTGCGACGCCGAGGCGGCCGCCGAACTGCTCAAGCTGGTCAACGAGAAGCGCGCGGCGCTGCTCGGCTGACGGCATACGTTTGTACGCGCTTGCGCGCCGTGCGGGGGCTCCGGATACTGGCTCGCCATGACGAAACCCCGACGCATCCTGATCGTCGGCGGCGGCACGGCCGGCTGGATGGCCGCGAACCTGATGGCCGCGCGCTGGGCCGATCGCGACATCTCCATCGCGCTGATCGAGTCGCCCGACATCGGCATCATCGGCGTCGGCGAGGGCTCGACGCCGCAGCTCAAGGCCTTCTTCGATTCGATCGGCGTCGAGGAGCGCGACTGGATGCCGCGCTGCAACGCCACCTACAAGGTCGGGATCTCCTTCCACGGCTGGTCGGGCAAGCCGGGCTGCGACAGCTACTTCCACCCCTTCCCGGCGCAGACCGACACGCAGAACTACCCGGCTTTCGTCTACCACTGCTACCTGCGCCGCCAGGGCGTCGACGTGCCGGCGCACCCGGACCCCTACTTCGTGCCGGCGCGGCTCGCCGCCGAGCGCCGCGGACCGTTGCCCGATCACAATTTCCCGTTCCCTGTCCTGTACGGCTATCACTTCGATTCGCAGCTGCTCGGCCGCTACCTGCGCGAGGTCGCGGTCGGCCGCGGCGTCCGGCACATCGAGGCGAAGGTCGAGGAAGTCGTGCAGGCAGGGAACGGCGACATCCGCGAGCTCAGGCTGGAGGGCGGCGGCACGGAGGCGGCGGACTTCTTCATCGACAGCACGGGTTTCCGTGGCCTGCTGCTGCAGCAGACGCTCGGCGTGCCGTTCGAGAGCTTCGCGGACAACCTGTTCAACGACGCCGCGGTGGTCATGCCGACGCCGCAGGGCGAGCGGCCTGCCTGCCAGACCGTGTCGACCGCGCTGAAACACGGCTGGGCCTGGGACATCCCGCTGACGAACCGCATCGGCAACGGTTACGTCTACAGCTCGCGCTATTGCAGCGCGGACGAGGCAGAGACCGAGCTGCGCGGCAAGCTCGGGCTGCTGGATGCGGACGTCGAGGCTCGTCACCTGCGCATGAAGGTCGGCCAGGTCGCGCGCCACTGGGACCGGAACTGCGTCGCGGTCGGGCTCGCGCAGGGCTTCATCGAGCCGCTCGAGGCTACGGCGCTGCATATCGTGCAGGAGACGGTCGAGGGCTTCATCCGCCACTACGAGCAGGGCGGCTTCACGAATGACGGCCAGGCGGCATTCAACGAAGCCGTGCGCGCGCGCTTCGAGGGCGTGCGCAATTACATCGTCTGCCACTACCGCGCGAACTCGCGCAATGATACCGACTACTGGCGCGACAACGCCGCGAACGAGAACCTGTCCGATTCGCTGCGCGGCATCTTGCAGACCTGGCTGAACCGCGAGGACCTGACGGTCGAGGTGCAAGAGCAGGACATCTCGCGCTACTACAACACGATCTCCTGGCACTGCCTGCTGGCCGGCTACGGCGTGTTCCCGGACGGCGGCTACCGGCCGCCGCGCGACGGGGAGTCACGCTACGACCTGGCAGCGATCGGCGATTTCGTGAGTCGCTGCGCCCTCAATTTCCGGCCGCACGTCGAGCAGCTGGCGGCGCTCAGGGAACCCTCAGCCGCCTGAATCGCAGAAGCGCGCGAGAAATTCTTCGTGCGTCGGGAGCTGCGGCACCGTGTCGTCGATGATGCCGCGCACGTTGTCGAGGAACTCGTCGAGCTGCTCTTTGTTCAGCGCGTTGACGAGCGGGTGGTAGTCCTCGGGCATCAGGCCCTGGCCGATCATGACCTGCTGCCAGCCGATCTCGGTGAACAGCTCGTCCTGCTCGCGGAAGATCTTGCCGGTGTCGCGGAACAGGCGCATGCGGCGCGCGAGCGACTCCGGGATCTCCATGCGCCGGCACTCACGCCAGAACGGGCTGTCGTCGCGCTCGTTCAGGTGGTAGTGCAGGATGATGAAGTCGCGGATGTACTCCCACTCCATCTGCGACTGCCTGTTGTACTCGGCGACCTCCGAGTCGTTGATCCCGGCGTGCGGGAAGTGCTTGATCAGCCGGATCGCGGCAGACTGGATCAAGTGGATGCTGGTCGACTCCAGCGGTTCGAGGAAGCCGCTCGACAGCCCGACCGCGACGCAGTTGCGCACCCACTGGCGGTTCCGGCGGCCGGTGCGGAAGCGCAGCGTGCGCGGCTCGGCCAGCGCCTTGCCGTCGAGGTTGCCGAGCAGCAGCTCCGCCGCCTCGTCCTCGCTGTAGTAGCGCGAGCAGTACACCAGGCCGTTGCCGATGCGATGCTGCAGCGGGATGCGCCACTGCCAGCCGGCGTGGTGCGCAATCGAGCGCGTGTACGGCAGGATCGGGTGCACGGTCTCGCAGGGCACCGCGACCGCCCGGTCGCAGGGCAGCCAGTGCGTCCAGTCCTCGTAGCCGGTATTGAGCTGCTGCTCGATCAGCAGGCCGCGGAAGCCGCTGCAGTCGACGAACAGATCGCCGGAGATGGTCTCGCCGCTGTCGAGCGTCACCGACTCGACGAAGCCCGACTCGCCATCCAGCGTCACGTCGCGAATCAGCCCCTCGGTGCGGACGACGCCCAGGCGCTCGGCGAAGCGGCGCAGGAACGCCGCGTACAGGCCGGCATCGAAATGGTAGGCGTAGGCAATGCCCTGCAGGTTGCCGCGCTCGACCCGTTCGAGGTGCGTGAAGCGGTTCTGCTTCGCCGCCTGGTAGTTCAGCGAGTAGTCCCACAGCGAGTCGTCGCGACCCTCGTGCACGCCGCGCGTCCAGAAGTGGTGGAAGCTGCAAAACGGGAAATCCTTGCCGATGTTCCCGAAGGTATGCATGTAGCAATCGCCCATGCCCTTCCAGTTCTCGAACTCGATGCCGAGCTTGATCGTGCCCTTCGTCTCGCGCAGGAACTCCGCCTCGTCGAGGCCGAGCGCCTTGTTCAGCGTCAGGATCGGCGGGATCGTCGCCTCGCCGACGCCGACCGTGCCGATCTGCTCCGACTCGACGAGGCGCACGCGGATCGCGTTGCCGAGGATCTTGATCAGCAGCGCGGCCGTGATCCAGCCGGCCGTGCCGCCGCCGACGATGACGACGTTTTCGACGCGTTGCATGTGGCCGCCATCCTTTTCAGGTCAGGTGCAGCGGGCAGAAAAAAGCCCCCGCAAATATAGCATCTGCGGGGGCCTGGCTTTCGAGGCCGGGGGAAGGCCTCAGAAGCGGTAACGCGCGCTCAGCAGGTAGTTGCGACCGTAGTTCTGGAAGTCACGCACCTGGCGCGGATCGTCGTTGTTGAAGGTCGTGAACGGCTCGTTGGTCAGGTTCTGGCCCTGCAGCGAGATCGACAGCCCCTGCAGCGCCTGGATGCCCGACTCGGCGAAGTCGTAGCTGACCTGGGCGTCCCAGATCTCCGTGTCCTTAACGCTGACGAGTTCGCGCGAGAAGCTGATCGCGTTGACCTCGCCCAGGAAGTCGTCGCGCTGGCTCAGGTTGACGCGCGCCTCGAAGCCCTGGTTCTCGTAGTAGACGGTCAGGTTGAAGACCTGGTCGGACAGGCCCGGCACCTTGATCGAGTTGCCGTTCTGCTCGATCGAGCTGTCCAGGAAGGTCGCGCTCGCGACCAGTCCGAAGCCCTCGAGCGGGTCGGCGATGATGCGGCCCGGCACGGCGCCCTGCAGCTCGAAGCCGCTGACGCTGCCGCCTTCCGCGTTCTCCCAGCGCGTCACGATGCCCTGGTTGAAGGTCGCGACCTGGCCGCCCGGCGGCGTGATGCCGCTGAAGTCGACGACCTGGCCCACGTTGATCTGCCAGTCCTGCAGTTCCTTGTGGAAGTAGGCGGCCGCGACGTAGCCGTCGTCCTCGTAGTAGTACTCGTAGGACAGGTCGAACTGGTCGGCCATCTGCGGCTTGAGGCCCGGGTTCGCGCCGCTGCCGCTCCACGGCGAGCTCGAGATGTCCGCGTTCGGCGTGTTGAAGGCCGGGTTGAACGAGAAGCCAAAGCCGGCGTTCATGCGGTCCATGCGCGAGCGCGACATCGTGCGCGCGGCGCCGAAGCGGACCTGCATCTCGTCGTTCAGGTGGAAGATCGCGTTCAGGCTCGGCAGCACCTCGGTGTAGTCCGCGCCGCCGCTGGTCGGCTGCGCGCGCACGCGGCCGTTGACGACGTCGACCGCGAAGCCGGTCGAGAACTGGTCCGTCTGCACGACCTGCAGCCCGATGTTGCCGGACAGGCCGATGTTGCCGAGATCCGTGTCGAACTCGGCCATGCCGTAGACCGTCGTAACCTCCTCGGTGACCACCCAGGTGTTCTGCGCGCGGTTCGAGCTGGTCAGGCGCTCGGAGGTCTCGGTGTAGTTGCCGTCCGCCCAGAATGCGAAGGAGTCGTAGCTGATCATCTCGCCCATGCCGATGAAGTCGAGCGAGGTGTTGGCGACGCGGTACTGGCTCGGGATCGATTGCACCCCGGGATAAGACGGCAGCGTCAGGAACACGCCGTTGTCGCGTTTCGCTTTTTCGCGGTCGGCGAAGTACACACCGAACTCGAGTCCGGTGACCCAGCCGAGTTCCACCGCGCCGTCCAGCGACAGCCGGTAGGTGTTCAGGCGGTCGTCGACGTGCGGGAAGTTGATGAAGCCGTCCTGCCCGTCGTTCGGCACGGTCGTGCCGTTGCCCCAGCCCTGCGCGCCGCCGAGCTGGAACAGCGTTTCATCGCTGTAGTCCAGCGTCGGGAAGAAGCGGGCGCCCTCGTTGCCGCCGTTCATGTCGAAGCGGATGTCGTCGGTCGGTGCGGTCGCGTCGCTCGAGCGTCCGGAACCCGAGTAGCTCTCCAGCGACCAGATGTTGCGGTCGACGTCGCCCTGGCTCGCGTCGAATACGAGCGTCCAGGTGTCGGTCAGGTCGTACTCGGCGTTAATGCCGAAGGACAGCAGGCGCGCCTCGCGCTTCTCGAAGTCGTTGCGGACCTGGCCCTTGACGTCGTTCCAGACGCCTTCCTGCACGAGACCGTCGGAGGCCGCGATGACGTCGGTCGGCTGTGCCCAGGCGCCCGGCATCTCGATGCCGCGCAGGATCTTCTCGTCCTCGAAGTCGATGTACAGCAGGTCGCCGGTCATGCGCAGTTCGTCGGTCGGCTCGAATTGCAGCACGCCCATGTAGGTGCGGCGGTCGAGCGTCGACGAGCGCACGAAGGGCTTCGCGCCGCCGAGCACGAGGTCGCCGTCGCCGTTGGTCGGGAAGCCCCAGGAGTTCCAGCGCTCTTCCTGGTTCGGCGAGTCCATGTTCGCGATCGCGACGGCGACGCCGAGGCGGTCGTCGGCGAAGCGGTCGATCCAGGTCAGCGTGCTGCGCCAGCCGGCGTCCTCGCCGTCCGGGTTCAGCTTGTCGTGGCCGTTCTGCTCGAGGGTCACGTTGACCTGCAGCGTGTCGTCGTGGTCGAGCGGCTTGACCGTGTGCAGGTTGATCGTACCGCCGATGCCCTGGGTCATCAGCGAGGCTTCCGGCGTCTTGTAGATCGTGACGCCGCTCATGATCTCGGAGGGGTACAGGTCGAACTCGATGCCGCGGTTGTCGCTGATCGAGACCTGTTCGCGGCCGTTCAGGGTCGCGGCGCTGAAGTCCTCGCCGAGGCCGCGGATCGCGATCGAGCTGGTGCGGCCGTCGAGCCGCTGGCCGGCGAGGCCGGGCAGCCGCGCGATGGCCTCCGCGATGCTCGAGTCGGGCAGCTTGCCGATGTCCTCGGCGGAGATCGCCTCGACGATGGCTTTCGAGTTCTTCTTGGTGCCGATCGAGTCGATCAGGCTCGCGCGGAACTTGCCGGTGACGACAATTTCCTCCATGGCGTCGTCATTGTCCTGCGCAATGACGTGGCCTGACGAAAGCGCCAGGGCCAGTGATACGGCCGTGGCGACCTGGTTGCGGCGTCGCTGATCCATTGGTGTTCCCCCTGAAAGTCCTGTCCCGGCGCTTCGGCCGACGTCCTGTGCTTGCGCGGGCCGAGGCTGCGCGCATGACCGGCAGCGTCTGGTTCGCTGATAAAAAAGTATAGGTAGGGTGTTGGTCCCGGCCAACGGCGTGTATACGTATTCATCAGTTCCGCCGGTTCGTGCAAACGTATTCCGCGCCGGCAGGAGGCGTTGCGGCTGCGGCGTTTTCGCAACAACCGGGCTCGCGACAGGGCGCCGGGCGACGGTACAATCCGGCCGCCCGACGAACCCTACCGGAGCCCCGCGTGGAGCATTTCGCACCGATCAGCGCTATCTCGGAGGCCATCGGCCTCGCCGTCGCCCCCGTGTTCCTGCTGACCGGCATCGGCGCGATCCTGTCGGTGCTGACGACCCGGCTCGGCCGCGTCGTCGACCGCGCCCGGCTGGTGGAGCGGCGGCTGCCGCGCGTGGAGAGCGACGACTACCGGGCGCTGCTCAAGGCCGAGACCAACGTGCTGTGGCGGCGCATCAAGGTCATCAACTGGGCGATCCGGCTGTCGGTCAGCTCGGCGCTGCTGATCTGCGTCGTGGTCATGTGCCTGTTCGTCGGCGACGTCGGCTGGCTCAACATGGGCACGCTGATCGCCGCGCTGTTCGTCGTGGCGATGGGCCTGCTGGTCTGCGGGCTGCTGTTCCTGCTGTACGAGGTCTCGATCTCGACGCGGAAAATGCTGCAGGGCGTCGAACACCTGTTCGGCGACGAGTAACGCTCGAGGCGCGCCCGCTCAGGGCGCGCGTCCGCCGTCGCCCAGCCGTTCGGCGAGGAAATCCACGAACACCCGCACTTTCGGCGCGAGGTTGCGCCGGGTCGGGAACACCGCGCACAGCGTGCCCGGCGGCGGCTCGTAGCCGGTCAGCAGACGCTCCAGCCGCCCTTCTGCGAGCTCCGCGCCCACGAACAGCGCCGGAAAACGCACGATGCCGAGCCCGTCCAGCGCTGCCTGCTTTAGCGCATCGTCGCTGTTGCAGCGCAGCCCGCCCGCGACCGGCACGCTGATCGCGCCGCCCGCGTCGTCCGTGAAATGCCAGTCGTTCGGCGTCCGATCCAGCGAATAGGTCAGGCAGGCATGGTCGCGCAGGTCGGCGGGCGTCCGCGGCGTGCCGTGCCGCGCCAGGTAGGCCGGCGCGGCGACCGTGACCAGCGGGGCGCTCGCGAGCCGGCGTGCCACGAGGGAGCTGCTCGACAGGCTCGTGATCCGGATCGCGAGGTCGTAGCCGCCGGCGACCAGGTCGACGATGCGGTTGTCGAGATCGAGGTCGAGTTCGATGGCCGGGTAGCGCCTGAGGAAGTCGCCGAAACCCGGCACGAGGAAGGCCGCGCCGAAGTAGACCGGCGCCGTGACGCGCAGGCGTCCGCGCGGCTCGCCGGCCAGCTCGGTCACCGCGTTCTCGGCCTGCGTGAGCTGCTCGAGCGCGCCGCGCGCGCCGTCGAACAGCGCGTTGCCGGCCTCGGTCAGCGTCAGCCGGCGGGTCGTCCGGTGCAGCAGCCGCGCGCCCAGACGCTTCTCGAGGCGCGCCACGTACTTGCTGGCCGCCGCCTTCGAGATACCGAGGCGATCCGCGGCGGCCGTGAAGCTGCCCCGCTCGACGACCTGCACGAAGACGGCGATGTCCGACAGCGGCTGCATGCGGCCCCGTTGTTTCCGAAAGGAAACAATCTATTTCCTGGTAGGCCGATTATCAATCGAAAAGAAACCCATACGCTGGATCCCGTGGCAATACCGCCATCCGAGGAGACCGACATGACGCACTACGACTTTGCCCGGGCCCGCGACTACTTCCGCGCCCGCACGGGCTTTACGACCGGCTCGCACGAACTCGAGGTCCTGGTCACCGGCCGGACCGACCCGTCGACTTACCAGGTCGTCGACGTCCGCTACCCGTCCGACTACGCCGCCGGGCACGTGCCGGGCGCGATCAACTTGCCGAAAGGAAAGTGGCGCGAGCCGAAAGGCCTGAACAAGGACGCCACGCTGTACCTGTACTGCTACAACCCGACCTGCCACCTCGCCGCCGAGGCCGCGCTCGAACTCGTGGCGCAGGGCTACCGCGTCGTCGAGGTCGAGGGTGGCTGGGACACCTGGCTTGCCAATGGCTACGCCGTCGAAAAGCCGGCGAAGCTCGCCTGAGGAGAATCCCATGGACCAGACATCCCGCGTCATGTACGCCACCGCGCTGCTGCGCATCTCGCTCGGCATCATGTTCGTGGCGCACAGCTTCATACTGAAATACCGCGTGTACTCGCTCGCCGGCACCGCCGGCTACTTCGAGTCGATCGGCCTGCCGGGCATCCTCGCCTACATCGTGTTCTGGGCGGAACTGCTGGGCGGACTGTTGCTGATCGCCGGCGTCGCGAGCCGCTGGGTCGCCGCCGCACTGAGCCCGATCCTGGCCGGCGCCGTCTGGGCGCATGCCGGCCACGGCTGGGTGTTCTCGAACGAAGGCGGCGGCTGGGAGTACCCGCTTTTCCTGCTCGTGCTCGCCATCGTGCAGGTGCTGCTGGGCGACGGCGCGCTGAGCCTGGGCGCACGCCTGCAGCTCGCCGGTCGGCTGCGATCGAAGCCCCTGCAGGCGGCCCGCTCTCACTGAGCCCGCGCCCTGCCGGCCCGGCCCGCGGCCCCGCGGGCCGGGCCTTTTGCTGCGCCGCCCGGGGCCGTCCGGTGCAGGTCATGAAATAGTCGTGGACAGCGCCGGGCAGGCGGCTTAAATTCGGATCGAACTGCGGGTAATTCCCGTTATAACAGAAGCTTATAAGCTCAATAGGGGGAGACGATGAATACGCATCCGATGTCGCGGCTGCGCAAGCCGGTCAGCGCGGCGGTCCACCTCGCGTTGCTCGCCGGGTTCCCGGCCGGGGCCTCGTACGCACAGGATGTCGATTCGGCGGAACTCGCGATCGACGAGATCGTCGTGACCTCGCGCAAGCGCGAGGAATCGCTGGTCGAGGTGCCGATGAACATCGCGACCGTCGACGCGGGCGAGATCCTGGCGCGCAACCTGTTCAAGAAAGAAGAGATCTACCGCACTGTCGCCGGCGCCGCGAACCCGCGCGGCGAGCTGATCCTGCGCGGCCTGTCCGGCAGCAACGACTCGACGCCGAATACGACCAGCGCCTGGACCGACGACATCCCCTACGACTCGAGCGACCTGTTCGACGTCGCGCGTGTCGAGGTGCTGCGCGGCCCGCAGGGCACGCTGTACGGCTCGAACGCGATCGGCGGCACGGTCCGGGTGATTACCAACCGGCCGGTGATCGGCGAGTTCGACGTGTTCGGCGCGACCGTGATCGGCGACGAGAAGAACCGTCCGGGTACCGAAACGCGCCTGTACGCCGGCGTCAACATCCCGATCAGCGACACGGTCGCGGCGCGCATCACCGGCAGTTACGGCAACAAGGACGGCAAGATCCTGAATACCTTCACCGGCTGGAGCGGCCGGGAAGAGGATTACTTCGTCCGCGGCCAGCTGATGTTCCAGCCGAACGACGAGCTGAACGTCAACCTGACGCTGATCACGGACCGCGAGCGCGGCTCCGGCTACAGCTACGCCGACCGCTCGCAGCCGGGCTACTACTACGAGGCGGTGCTGACCGCAAACCCGGCCGCAACCTACGGCTATGACGTCACGCTGGACTTCCCGGGCTGCCCGAACGTCACCGACGAGCGGCCCGCCTGCCGCACCGGTGCCCCGGTCAGCGGCCACGACCCGAAGTTCGCGGTCTGGGAAACCCTGGACCCGTGGGACGACGACGTCATCAACGTGTTCTCGCTGCGGGTCGCCAAGGACAACCTGCTGGACGGCGTCGACCTCGTGTACGCGGGCTCCTACCAGAACTACGAGCACGACTCGCTCGACAACTGGTCGCGAAACGATGCGAACGACATGTTCCGCACCTGGATCATCAACGATGACGGCTACGACCGCTACACGCACGAGCTGCGCCTGCAGTCGAACACCGACTCGCCGTTCGAATGGACCGTCGGCGCCTTCTTCGACGAGACCGACTGGAAGAGCACGCCAAACGGCCAGTGGCAGTACCACGCGTCCGACAACCGCAGCCGCGCGATTGCCGAGTACCTGTGGGGTTACTACTGGGGCCTCGGCGACCCGACGCAGATCGGCATCGACCTCTACGGCGACGGCACGAAAAATTACAACTACAACCAGATCAAGTACAACAACCGCGAGCGGGCTTTCTTCGGCGAGGTCGCCTACACGTTCGAACTGCCGGGCGGCGACTCGCTCGAGCTCACCGCCGGTATCCGCAACTACGACCTGAAGGACGACATCCACACCGAGGTGTCCGGCATCTGGATCGGCCCCACGGCGATCGAGGACATCACGAAGGACGGCGAGAGCGGCAACCGCTACAAGTTTTCCGTGTCGTGGATGCCGACCGAATCGCTGTCGCTGTTCGCGCTGTACTCGGAAGGCTACCGGCCGGGCGGCAATAACGGCCCGAACGCGCCCAACGACTGCCTCGGCGACCCGAACATCGGCGGCTATGTCGACCGCTACGAGTCCGACGAGATCGAGAACTACGAGATCGGCTTCAAGGGCCTCGCATTCGAGCGCCGCTTCCAGTTCTCGTCCGCGGTCTACCGCATCGACTGGACCGGCGTGCAGGCGAGCGTCTACATGCCGAGCTGCGGCTTCAGCTACACGGCCAACGCCGCCTCGGCGCGCTCGGAGGGCATCGAGTTCGAGAGCACGACGCTGCTTACCGACTCGCTGCAGCTGCAGGTCAACGCGGCCTACACCGACTCGCGCATGACCTCGGACGTGCCGACGCTGGGCGCGGAAGCGGGCGAGGACATGACGATGGTGCCGGAGTACAACTTCTACGTGGCGCTCGACCAGGCGCTGACGCTGTGGAACCGGGAGGCCTCGGTGCGACTCGACTATGCCGGCTACGGCGAGTACAAGTCGCACTTCAACACGAAGGACGAGGACATCTCGCCGGCCTACGAGACGCTGAACCTGTCGGGCAGCCTGCAGCTGAACGACAACGCGAGGCTCGGCGTCTACGTCGACAACGTGCTGAACGAGGAGATCATCGAGTACAAGCGCAGCCGCTACCGCAGCGACTGGCCGCTCGGCGACCTGTACTATTACTACGGACCGGAGCGGTCCTACTCGCTGCGCCTCGACTTCGACTTCTGACGCCATAAGCGAAGCGCACACGCGAACGGCGGGCCGGTTACCGGTCCGCCGTTTTCGTTTCCGGACCCGTCGATGACCGCAGGCGACACGTCGTTCTACCGCGAGATGGCCGGCCTGATCCGCGAGGGTCGCGCCGGCGAAGCCGTGTCGCGCCTGCAGCGTCGTCTCGGCGACGCGCCGGACGACGAGGTCGCGGCCAGCCTGCTCGGCTCGGCCCTGCTGCGCGCTGACCGGAGCGACGAGGCGCTGGCCGTGCTGCGCGACAGCGCGACGCGGCGCCCGGACTCGCCGGCCGCCCAGGCGGATCTCGGCTTTGCGCTGATGACGACCGGGGACGACGCGGGAGCGCTGGCCGCGTTCGAGCGCGCGGTCGCGATCGACGCGCGTTTCTACCCGGGCTGGAACAGCCTGAGCCGGGTCGCGTACCGCGCAGGCAGACACGGGCGCGCGCGCGAGGCCTTCGCACGGGCACGCGAGGTCGACCCGCACGCAGGCGCGTTCCGCGACGTGCAGGCTGCGATGTCGGCCGAGCGCTACGCCGAGGCCGAGCGGCGCTGCCGCGAACTGCTGACGCGCCAGCCCGGCTACCCGCAGGCAGCCTACACGCTCGCCCAGCTCGCCGCGCGCGTCGGCGCACACGAGGAAGGCGCGGCTATCCTCGAGCGGGCGCTCGAGTACTTCCCGGCCGATGCGAACCTGCGCGCGGCCCGCGTCGTCGCGCTCGAGGAGGCCGGCCGCTATGCCGCGGCGCTGGCCGAGGCCCGGTCGCTGACCGCGCTCGACCCGGACACCGCCGGCGCGTGGCTGGTGCGCGGCCGGGTTCACGGCCACTGCGGGCATTACGCGGACTGCCTCGACAGCTACGACCGCGCGCTGGCGCTCGCCGGCGACGATGCGCCGACCCGCGCCAGCATCGAGCTGCTGCGCGGCCACGTGCTCAAGATCCTCGGCCGCCGCGAGGACGCGATCGCGGCATACCGCGACAGCCTGCGGCTCGATCCCGGCAGCGGCGCGGGCTGGTGGGCCCTGGCCGACATGAAGACGCTGCGCTTCGACGACGGCGACGTCGCGGCCATGCAGGCCGTCGCCGACGACGGGTCGCTCAGGCCCGAGCAACGCGCGCAGGCCGCGTTTGCGCTCGGCAAGGCGCACGAGGACCGCGAGGAGTGGGACCGCGCGTTCGCCTGTTACCGCCGCGGGAACGAGCTGCGACCGGACGCCGGCTTCGACCCGGCCGCGTTCGAGCGCGGCATCGACGCGCTGATCGAGGCGTACGACGAGAACACGCTGGCTGCGCGTGCCGTACCGGCGCCCGAAGGCCCGCGACCGATCTTCATCGTCGGCCTGCCGCGCGCGGGCTCAACGCTGGTCGAGCAGATACTCGCCAGCCACTCGCGGGTAGAGGGCACTATGGAACTCGCGACGCTGCCGAACCTGGTCCGGCGCATCACGATCGACGGCGGGCGGCGCAAACTGGACTACCCGGCGTCGATGCGTTCGTTCTCGCCGCGGGAGCTCGCCGCCTACGGGCAGACCTACCTCGACGACACGGCGATGTACCGCACGGATTGCGCTTGCTTCATCGACAAGCTGCCGACCAATTTCGACAAGCTCGGGCTAATCCACATGATCCTGCCGCAAGCGATCGTCATCGACGCGCGCCGGCACCCGCTGGACTGCGGCTTCTCCGCGTACAAGCAGCACTTCGCCGGCGGCCACCCGTGGAGCGCGAAACTCGAACACATCGGCTGCTACTACAACGGCTACCTGCGACTCATGGATCACTGGGACGCGGTGCTGCCGGGCAAGGCGCTGTGCGTGCGCTACGAGCAACTCGTCGCCGACACCGAGGTCTGGACACGACGGCTGCTGGAGCACTGCGGCCTCGACTTCGAGGACGCCTGCCTGCGCTTCTTCGAGAACCGGCGCCCGGTCCGCACGGCGAGCAGTGAACAGGTGCGCCAGCCGATCTACCGCAAGGGCATCGGCCACTGGCGGCACTTCGCGACCGAACTCGAGCCGCTGGCCGCGGCGCTCAGGCCGGCGACCCTCGCGCGTTTCGGCAGCTGAATCAGTCCCCGCGCACGGTGCGCTCGTACCAGTCGAGGTAGCGCTGGTAGCGATCGCGGATGAAGCTCGGCCGGGCGATGCCGTGTGACTCGTCCGGGTAGACGACCAGCTGCGTGTCGATGCCGCGGCGTTTCAGCGCCTGGTAGAGCTGCTCGGAGTTGTTGATCGGCACGTTCCAGTCTTCCTTGCCGCCGATGACCAGCGTCGGCGTCCTGACCTTGTCGACGTCGTTGAACGGCGAGATACGCTCCCAGGCCTCGCGGTTCTCCCACGGCAGGCCGAGTTCCTTCTCCCACTGCAGCTGGTAGTGGTCGTGGCCGTAGTTCGCAACGTACAGCACCTCGCTCGCGCCCGTGATCGCGCCCTCGAAGCGGTCCGATTTCGTGATCACGTAGTTCGTCAGTATGCCGCCGTAGGACCAGCCGCCGACGCCGAGCCGCTCCGGGTCCGCGTAGCCTTCCTCGATCGCGTAGTCGACTAGCGCCAGCACGTCCTCGAAGTCCTTGTTGCCCCAGTCCGCGAACAGCACCGCCGAAAACTCCTGCCCGTAGCCGCTCGAGCCGCGCGGATTGGCCATGACGACGACGTAGCCGTGCGCGGCGAACAGCTGCGCCTCGGCGCTGAACGAGAAGTCGTACTGCGACACCGGCCCGCCGTGGATGCGCAGCAGCGTCGGGTAGCGGCGGCCCTCGACGTAGTCGGGCGGCGTGACGATGAAGCCCTCGATCTCCGTGCCGTCCGCGCTCGGGTAGGTCACGTTGCGCACCGCGCCGAGCGCGACCGCGTTCAGCACGTTCTCGTTGCTGCGCGTGAGCTGGCGATGCGTGCGGCCGTCGTACAGGAAGACCTCGGCCGGCAGGTGTGGCGCGGACAGCGTCAGCGCGACCCGGCCGTCCGCGTGCAGGTCGAAGTCGCCGATCGCGAGGTCCCCGGCGACGAGGCGCGTCAGCGCGCCGTCGCGCAGGCGGACCCGCGCGAGCTGTTGTTCCGCGCTGTCCTCGAGGCTCACGAGAACTGAGCGCCCGTCCGGCGCGAAGTGCGGCGAACCCAGGTTGCGGTCCAGCGCGTCGGAGAGCAGCCGCGCGTTCGAGCCGTCGGCGTCCATGACGGCCAGGTGGTTGGTCGCGTACCAGATCAGCCGCGGCTCGGTCACCGTGACGTATGCCAGCTGCCGGCCGTCCGGGCTCCAGGCCGGCGAATAGTCGGCGCCCGGGTTGTCCGTCAGCTTCACGGGCACGGGCTCCGCGGCCTCGACGTCGACGAGCCACAGGTCGCTGTTCTCGTTCGCGTCCGGCTCGGCAGTGCGGTTGCTGACGAAGACGATCGCCCCGCCGTCCGGCCGCCAGGCCGGCTCGCTGTCGTCGAAGTCGCCGAAGGTCAGCTGGCGCGGCTCGGCGCCCCGGCCGTCCACCACGTAGACGTGCGTGCGGCTGCGGTCGAGATAGGTCACGCCGTCGCGCTTGAACTGCAGCCGGTCGATGACCCAGGGCAGCGGTTTCGGCTCCTCGCCCGCTGCCTTCGCGCGCTTTTCCTCGAGTTCGGCCGCGTTCATGTCCTTGATCAGCAGCCACATGCGCTCGCCCGCGGGCGCCCAGCCGTAGTCGCTGACGCCCTGCTCGACGTCGGTCCAGGCCTGCGCCTCGCCGCCGCGCGTGTCGAGGGTCCAGACCTGTGGCGTGGCCTCGTCGTCGCCGGCTTTCGTCGCGAGGAAAGCGAGCCAGCGACCGTCGGGGCTCCAGCGCGGCGTCGTCGCCGAGCGCTCGGCCGAGGTCATCTGCCGGGTCTCGCTGCCGTCGGTCGCGACGACGCGGATGCTGCTCACGCTCTCGTCGCGCTCCTCATCGACTTCTTCGACGACGTAGGCGACCCAGCGGCCGTCCGGGCTCAGCTGCGGGTCCGAGACGTCGACCAGCGCCAGCAGGTCGTCGATCGCCAGCGGCCGGCCGGGGCCGGAGGCGATCGCCGCAGCAGCGAAAAAGGTGAAGGAGAGCAGCGCGATGACGCGCCGGATCGGCCGCTTCGTGGAAATGCTCATCGGGATCGGGTTCCTTGGTCGGGCACCGGGACGTTCCGGAGTGCATGCTAATCGTGCGGACTGCCGGACGACTGCGCGCCCCACGGAGTGAAACGGGAACGAAGTAAAATTCAAGGACGACTGCCGGCCGGCGTCAGGGCACGGTCACGATGACCTTGCCCGCGCCGTCGCCGTTCTGCCAGCGCTCGATTGCGGCCGCGGCCTGCGCGAGGGGGAAGCGCTCGTCGATGACCGCGCGCACCCGGCCGTCGGCCAGCATTTCGCCGATGATCTCGAAGTCGGCCTGGCGCATATCTCCAAGCATCATGCCGAGCCGCGGCTTCGTGAACGGCGACCACAGCATCGCCTGGACCGGCCGTACGAACGGCGCGACCCAGTCGCCCTTCGGGCCGCCGACCAGCACCAGCACGCCGTCGTCCTCGAGCACCCCGGCGACCTGGCGCGGCGAGAAATTGCCGACGTTGTCGATGACCGCGTCCCAGCGCTCGTCGCTGTCGATGTAGCGCTGCTCGCGGTAGTCGATGACGTGGTCCGCGCCGAGCGCGCGCAGGGTCTCGAGGTGCCGTGCGCTCGCGACCCCGGTCACCTCGGCGCCCAGGGCCTTCGCCATCTGCACGGCGAAGCTGCCGACGCCCCCGGAGGCACCGTTGATCAGCACGCGGTCGCCCGGCTCGACGCCGGCATGGTCCCGCAGCGCCTGCAGCGCGGTAATGCCCGCGATGCCGACCGTGGCGGCATCCTCGAAGCCGACGCCCTCCGGAATCTTTGCGATCGAGCCGTCCTGGCGCACCGTGACGTACTCGGCGAAGGCGCCGCTCGCGCCGCCGAACACGCGGTCGCCCGGCGCGAACGTCGTGACCGCGCTGCCGACGGCCTCGACCGTGCCCGCGAAGTCGACGCCGACGCGGCCGTCGGCGGGCGCGCCGATGCCGATCTCGAGGCGCATCAGGTAGGGCGAGCCGGTCAGGAAATGCCAGTCGTAGGGATTGACCGCCGAGGCGCGCACGCGCACCAGGACGCGGTCCGCGGCCGGCACCGGTTTCTCGACCGTGACGAGCTCGAGCACCTCGGTGCCGCCGTAACAGCGGTGGATCACCGCGCGCATCGTGGCCGCGCCGTCGGCGACGACGGGCGCCGGCCGGCACTCGCCCTCGTGGCTGAGCACGAGCCCGAGCGCCAGCAACAGCACGGCGAGGACGGCGGCGAGGCCGCCGAGTATCTTGTAGCGGCGCTTCATGCGGCCTTCCCCCGCTTGGTGGTGGAGCCGAGGAGGATCGAACTCCCGACCTCCGCGTTGCGAACGCGGCGCTCTCCCAGCTGAGCTACGGCCCCGATTTTTTGTGGGTGGTGGGCGATACCGGTCTCGAACCAGTGACCTCCGCAATGTGAATGCGGCGCTCTCCCAACTGAGCTAATCGCCCGTCCGGGGGTGGATTCTGCGGCCTCGGCCGGCGGGCATCAAGCGCCGCGACGACCGGCGGGCCGGGATCGGTACGGCCCGCCGCTGTACACTGTGCCCGGCACAGACGAGCGGCGGGAGCATGCCGGAACTTCCGGGTTACCTGAGGGGGGTCTACACCACGCTGGTACCGAGACCGCTGCGCGGCGGCCTCGAGCGCGTGCTGCGCGGCCCCTATCCGCGCGTGTTCGACCGGCGGCGGTTCGTCTTCGTGCATATCCCGAAGACCGCGGGCAAGTCGCTGGGCCGGGTGCTCGGCATCCGCGGCGCCTGTCACTTGGCGTACCGCGACTACGAAGACCTGATCGGCGAGCGCCTGCGCGACTATTTCGTGTTCACGGTGGTCCGCGAACCGCTGGAGCGGCTGCGCTCCTCGTACGCCTACCTCGACCGCGGCGGCAACGGTTCGCGCGACGACCGGGAACTCAAGCGCCGCTGGCTGGACCCGCAGCCCGATTTCGATGCCTTCGTCTGCAACGTGCTGCCGAACGCCGAGGTCTTCGGCTCGCGCAAGTTCAAGCCGCAGGCCGACTACCTGCTCGGCGCCGACGGCAGGCTGCCCGCAGCGCTGCGCATACTGCGCTACGAGAGCCTCGACGAGGATTTCCGGCACGTCGCCGCACGCCTCGGACTCGATCCGACGCTGCCGCGGGTCAACGTGACCCGCCGCGGCCGCGATCGGCTCGGCCTGTCGCCGCAGGGGCTCGCCCGGGTCATGACGCTGTACCGCAGGGACTACGAGCTGTTCGGCTACCCGCCACCGCAGCCGCGCTAGCGGGCTGCTGAAAAGCCGTCCACGGTTTTTTCCACGGCCTGCTAGTCCGGCCAGGCGGCCGACAGGTCGCGCCCGAGCCACTCGCCGAGCTTGCGCGTGTCGTCGCGGTACAGCCGCATCAGCGCGCGCCGCGCGGCGGCATCGAGCGCCGGGTAGCCGGCCGCGGGGCGGGTCTCGTCCGCTGCCGTCTCGGTCTTGCCGCGCGCGGCCCGGATCATGCGGTGCAGCGGTGCCGACAGCGGTCCGTCGATGAGCCAGCCGTACAGCCCGGGACTCTGCCGCCGCAGCCAACGGCCCGCGCGCGCGGTAGCGGCCGACACGCGGCTCGCCGACGCCGCGTTGATGCGCGTGCCCGCCAGGGGGAAGTCGAAGGCCGGGTCCACGCCGAGGAACGCGCAGACCGCGCGCAGTTCCCGGAGCGGGTCGGCGCGCAGGTCTTCCTGAAGCACGACGTGCAGCGCCTCGCGCGGGAACAGCGCGAGGAAGCGCGACAGGTGCTCGTGGTAGTAGCCCGCCGACAGCACCCGGACGTCGCCCGGGTCACGGCCGGCGGCGACGATTTCGTCGAAGCCGAGCGCCGGCGGCAGCCGGTGCCGCGAATGCCAGTAGTGCGACCACGCGCGCTCCGCCGGGTGGCGCAGCAGGAAGATCAGCCGGACGGTGCCGAGCGTATCGGCGAGCAGGCGCGCGGCGTCCGGATCGCAGAGGTAGTCCGCGGTCTTCTCGCCGGCCTTCTGCCCGGGCGCGGCCGCGTCGAAGCGAGCGAAGTACCAGTCCGTGCCGCGCGCGTGGTTCTCCCGCCCCGCGGGGTTGTTGACGTCGAAAAAGTGCAGGTCGCCCGCGGCCCAGGCTTCCGCGCCGCGCGCGACGTAGATGCCCGGGTGCTCGCCGAGGTTGCGCGCGAGCCAGGTCGTGCCGCAGCGCGGCGCGCCGCCGATGACGAAGTCGGGCTTCACGTCGTCTTGTCTGCCGCGTCCGGCTCGCCGGCCCGCGAGAACCACAGCAGCGCCGGGCCGAGCAGCGCCCAGCTGAGCACGCGGTTCAGCGCGGCCATCGCGAAGCCGAGTTCCGGCTCCTGCTGCAGGTAGCCGGCGATCAGCGCGCCGATGGCCTCGGCGATGCCGATGCCGCCCGGCGCGATACCGCTCGCCGAGGCGAAGATGCCGCCCACGGCCACCGCCGCCGGCAGCACCGGCGACACGAGGAAGCCGAGCGCGAGGCAGATCAGCCACAGCCGCAGCAGGTTCACGAGCGAGAGCAGCGACTGCGTCAGCAGCAGCCGGCTGCAGGCGCGCGCGCTGGCCCCGGACGCCAGGGCCCCGGCGCCGGCCGCAGCCGCGGTCAGCAGCCCGCCGAACGCGAACGCGAGACCGGGCCCGCGCTGGCCGACCAGCAACAGTGCCGCGCCGAGCAGCAGCAGGCTGGTGGCGAGCCAGTACAGCGCCGCGAGGCCGTTCGCGAACAGGCTGCGGCGCGTACCGATGCGCGCGCGCAGCGCACCCACGCGCACGAGCAGCGCGCCGGGCAGCGGCAGCAGGTTCGCGAGGCTGCCGTAGATCACGACGCGCGCGGCGCCCGGGTAGTCGTAGTCGGCCGCGTACAGGGCCGCGACGTCCTGGAAGCGCCGGGCGGACAGGTGCAGGCTGAGCGGCGCGGCCAGCAGCGCGAGCGGCAGCACGTAGGCCGGCGACGGGTCGAGTCCCTGGCGCCAGAGCGAGACGGCGCTCCAGCCGAAGCCGGCCAGGAAGATCAGCGCACCGACCCAGGGCAGCACGCGCTTCAGGACCTGCCAGGTCTCGTTCCCGCCGCGTTCCCGGCGCGTTCGCTCCCCGTCACGAAACGACAGCCGGCAGCCTGCGCATGGCGGATCACGAACTCGAGCCGGCCCGCGCCGCGGCCGCCGGCGTAGACCGGGTGATCGTAGACCATGACCGAGTCGTGGCTCGCGAGGCGTGCGTCGACGAGGTCGGCGACCGCGCCGTCCGCCATGCCGGCGGCATCGCAGTGCTCGACGAAACCGACGCCGCCGGGCTCCCCGGCCAGGTTCGTGTTCAGCTCGCAGAGCGGCCCGTTGCCGCTTGCCGCGAGGCGCGCCGGCCGCCGCGGGTCGTGGCTGTCCGCGAGGATCCGGAAGCCCTTCTCCGCGAGTACCTCCGCGAGGCCGGGCGGGCTCGCCCAGCCTGGCGAGGCAAAGGCGGCCGGCCGCTGCACCCCCTCCCGCTCGAGCGCGGCCAGCCCCCAGTCGACCTCGCTGCGTACCCGCTCGCGCGCCCAGCCGGGCGCGTGCCGCTGCCAGGTCGCGTGGTTGCGGCCACCGTGCAGGCCGATCTCGTGACCCGCGTCCCGGGCGCGCGCCAGCGTCGCCGCCTGGCCGTCGCCGACGCGCGGGTTCAGCAGTGCCGTGCGCAGGAAACCGTGCGTGCCGAGCTTGGCGCGCGGCGAGAGCTTTTCCGCGACGGCGGCGGCCGGCCGGCGCGGCCCGCCGACGAGCCCGGCGAGGCTGTCGAGCCGGTTCACGGCGCGCCCCATGTTGACGAAAAACGTCATCGGTACGCCGTGGCGTCCGGCCAGGTCGATGAGGGCCGGCACTCCGTCCGCGAGACACTGCGGCGTGTCCACGTCGAAGCGCAGCAGGAAGAGTTTCGGCTGGCTGTCTGCGGGCACGTCAGGGCTTCGCGGTTATTCGCAGGCGCGGTTGCATGGCACCCGCGATCGTACTCGATCGCGCTGCCGATGCGGTCAGCGGCATTACGGCTGTCTGTGTCAGTTCGGCTCGGACGGCTGCGCGCCGGGCTCGCGCGCGACCAGCACGACGCGGAAATCGGAAAAGCGCTTGTCCGGCAGCTGGCGCAGGACCCACAGGCCGAAGAACACGCCGATGCCGAAACCGACCAGGTTGCCGATGAAACGCATGGTCTGCTCGGACTGGATGAACGGGAACAGCAGCAGCCCCAGCACGAAGCCGACGGCCGCGGCGACGACGAGGCTTGCGAGCACGGTACGCCAGGCCCAGAACCACCAGATCTTGAATGTGCGCATCCAGTTCATGTCTACGGTTGTCAATGTTCTCCCCCGCTTTGTCGTGATGCGGATTGCGCGCGCGTCGGCGCGCTGCGATGCGCGGCCGGGAGCTTACAGCGCCGCCGGCTGCAGGCTGACGACGACCCGCTGGTTGCCGGCCGCGATCTCGTTCCACTCGCCGGCCGAGATGCCGGCGGGCGCCACCGGGTAGTCGAACAGCGGTTCGGCGTTGCCGCGCGAGACGATGTCGAAACTCAGCGTACCGCCGCTGCGCGCCTCGGCGACCTGCACGAAGTTCGCGAAGGCCACGGTCTGGCGCTCGCCGATCTCCAGCGCCTCGGCGCGGTCGTAGCCGAGCTGGTCGCAGAAGGACGCGTCGATCTCCGGCGGCGCGAGACGCAGGCGGCCGGCCGCGTCGAGGCGCATGCAGAAGTCGCCGACGTGCACGTCGATCGCGATAACGCCGCTGAAGCCGACGGCCGCCAGGCGGGCCAGCAGGTCCTCGAGCAGCGCGACGCGCCGCTCGCCGAGCGGCACCTCGTCGAAGCCGTAGGACCCGGACTGGTTGATGCCCCATTCGAGCGCCGTCAGCGTGTTCACCCGGCTGACCGCGAGCGCGTCCGCGAGGTCCGCGTTGGCCATGTTCTGGATGCCGGCGACGGCTGCGGGCGCCGACGCGAGGTCGCGGATACGGTCGATCAGCGCCTGGCGCTCGTTGAACTGCCACGCGGCGAGCACGCCGAGGCTGACGGCGACGAGCAGCAGCACGACGATGGCCGCGCGGTCCGCGGCCCGCTTCGGCGGCGGCGGTTCGGTGTCGGGCGGCGGCAGCCGGCTCTCCCAGGTGCGCTCGAGGTCGCGCTGCAGCAGTTCGCGCTGCTGCGCGAACAGCTGTTCCAGCAGCGGACGCAGGCCGGCGCCGTCGCCGGCCGGCGTCGGCGGCGGTGCGTGCCGGTCGTCGACGAGGTGCAGCGAGGACAGGATGCGCGACACCTCGACCGGCTTGACGGTCTTCGGCAGTACCCCGACCGCGCCGAGCGCGCGCGCCTGGCCGACGTAGACCTCGCCTTCCTGCGACGTGTACATCATGATCGGGATCGTCGCGGTGGCAGGATTCTTCTTGATCACGCGCACGGCCTCGAAGCCGTCCATGCCCGGCATCATGTGATCCATGAAGATGACGTCCGGCCGCCGCGACTCGAGGAACTCGAGCGCGTCCTCGGCCGACTCGCAGGCGTCGACCGCGAGGTCGTGCGACTCCAGCACGCGCTTCAGCACGAGCCGCGCCGAGGCGGAATCGTCGACGATCAGGGCGGACTTGGTCACCGGCGCATGTCCCCGAATAGCGTGCCCTGCCGGGCCGGATGGGCGCGATTATGGCATGCCGGGGCCGCCGGTCGGCAGTGCGCTGTGCGCCACGCCGGTCCGACCTCCCGGCGCAGGCTCAGTCGAGCGCGTCCTCGACGGCTTCGCGGATCGCGACCGCGGCGCCGATCGCCGCCGCGAACTCCTGCGTCAGGTGCTTCTTGTAGCCGTAGCGCAGTTCAACCAGCGCGTAGAAGCGCGGATCGGAGAGCAGCCGGGCCGTCTCCTCCGGGTCGGCGACGATCGGCCTGACCGGCGCGTCCCACTCGGCGTACCAGTGGCGCATCGAGCTGCCGACGCCGAAGCCCGCGTCGATGAAGTACGGGACGTGGATCTCGTACACCATCTTTGCGTTCGACACCTGGTCGTCCCAGACCTCCCCGATATGGCCTTCCCAGTCCACCAGCTGCGCGCGCAGCGCGCGGCTCTCGATCATCTCGAGGCGCCCGGAGCTCAGCAGCGCCTGCAGCGTGCCGTTGCTGATATCGGAGGTCGTCGGCGCCAGCAGTTCGAGCAGCGCGGCCTCGATCACGGCCTCCCGCCCTGCGCTGTCACCGGCATGCATGATGTCGAGGAGTTCTTCGAGCGCTGCGAGGCGCTCGAGGTGCTGCGCGTTGTGCTCGCCGAGCACCTGCTCGATCAGAACGAACTCCTGGTGCAGCCCTTCGAGGATCTCGCGTTCCTCGACGCGCTCCAGTCGCTCCTCCCACCAGGCGTCGATGCCGAAGGCGAGCAGGATGCTGAGCACGATCGCCGTGCCTTCGGCGACCAGGCGCCGCCAGTCGATCGGGCGGGACATGCTCACCGCGGGCTTCGGATCGGGAAGGGCGCGGAGACGCGGTAGTGGAGCGAGTCCGTGGCAGCCATGGTCATTCCCTGGTGGTCAGCGATGAGCCTGTTGCGGTCGGACTATACCGCTATTCGGCCGGGCACGCCCCGGCAGGGTCGCCCCGCCGGAGCTGCCGGGAAAAACGGCCGCGGTATCGTTCGCTGCAGCGGCTGCGAAAGCACTCCGGGACGGCGCAGCCGGGTTCAGGCCGCCGCCTCGCCGATCGGGATACGCTTCCTGTTCCCGGCCAGCCAGGCGCGGAGGTCCAGCAGCTCCGGATCGAGCGGCCGCGAATGCGTGATGCTCCGGACCCGGCGAATTCCGTAGTTGCAGTCCGGCTTGTAACGGAACAGGTTGCCGGGACCTGCTGCGCCGGGAAAGCCGGGGTCCGTCAGGCGTCGGGGTCGACGTCCCGGTACACGGCTTTTTCGCCGGGCGCCCGGATGAATGCCGCCGCCATCCGGGTCCCGGTGACAAGTTCACCCGCGATCCATGCGCTCCTGCGGCAGCCGCCACTCGAGCACGTCGCCGTCGTCGGGATGATGGACGATGCCAGCCGCGCGGAAGCCGAGCTTCTCGAGTACCCGGTGCGACGCGTTCCGCGCAGGCAGCGTCTGCGCGGTCACGAGCGGCTGCTCGCGGCTGGCGCGGGCAATCGCGACGAGACCGCCGGCCATGCGCGTCGCCCAGCCGCGGCCCTCGTTGCCCGGGAACGTGAAATAGGCAATCTCGACCTGTCCCTCCCGCGGCGGCGACTTGAAGCTGCAGCTGCCGACGAACTCGTTGTCGAGGACGCCCATGTAGCTGACCCAGGGTTCCTCGTAGCCGCTCGCCGCGTACAGCTCGAGCGTCAGGTCGATGACCGCGCGCGCGACATCGGACAGGTCGCCAGCGTAGCCGACGATGTCGCCGGACTGCTCGATCTTGCGCAATGTGAAGTTACTCATGCTGCCGTGCTCATCGTGACATGCTCACCGTGCATGGCGACGGTCGGCCAGGCAGGCGTTCGCCTGCCGCGACACGCTACCGGCGGACCGGAATTTCCCTGCGGCAGGATCGTCGCACGCCGGGGCGCAGCAAATCGAGGGCGCATCGTCTTCTGCAGCTGCGGCTAGCGCTTGTTGCGATCGACCGACTTCGCGCGCACGTAGACCTCTTTCCGGACCCGCGCGACGGCTTCGCCCGCCTCGTCGAGCAGCTCCGTCTCGAACTGGAAGGTCTTCCTGCCAGCCTCGTCCACTTCGGCGCGCATCGCGGCGAGGCGCCGGCCGGCGATCTCGAACACCCCGCGGATCGTGCCCTTTGCCGGCCGCAGGAAATCGATGCACGCCGCCTTGTCCCAGACGATGTAGTCGCCGCCCAGGTTCAGCGTGACGATGAACACGTAGAACGGGTCAGACATCGCGTACAGGCTGCCGCCGAAGTGCGTGCCGAACAGGTTGCGGTTGTACCAGCGCGCGCGCAACTCGACCTCGAAGCGCGTGTAGTCCTCGCTCCACGAGCGCACGCGCACGCCCATGCCGAGGTAGGGCGGGTACAGGTTGATCCTGCGGATCAGCTTTTCGAATTTCGGCTGGGACACGTGCCACCCTCTGCGCGCACGCAATTTCGCGCGAGCATACTACGGCGGATCGCGGGCAAGCGCTGGAAATTGCGCTGCCAGCGCGCGAAACAGCTCTACCCGGTCGCCGCTGTCGAGCCCGCCCATGCTCCAGCCGAGCCGGACGACGATCAGTTCGCGGCGCGGGTTCAGGTATAGGAACTGGCCGTCCTTGCCCATCGCGAAGTAGTCGCCGTCTGGACCTTCGAGCAGCCACCACTGGTAGCCGTAGCCGCGCCAGCCGGCTTCGCGCCAGGACGGCGGGCAGGGCCGCGGCCGTGCGGCGCTCAGCCGAGCGCGGCGATCAGCCCGGCGGCGGCCCCGGTGTCGAGGTACTCGCGCAGGTCGACGACCCGGCCGTCGCGCAGGTCCGCGACGACGCAGACGGCGAGGTCGAGCGGGCTGCCGTCAGGCAGCACGCCGCGCACCCGGTGCTCCTCGACGAAACCGGTTGCGGTCGCCGAGCGCACGGCGTCCTCGTAGCGGAAGTCGCTGACGACCGCGAGCACGGCGCGGGCGAAACCGAGCAGCGTGTCGAGGTCCATCGGCGGGTTGTTGTTCTGCTGCACCCGCACGTCCGGTGCGAGCAACTCGCGGACGCGCGTTTCGTCGCCGGCCTCGAAGGCGGCAAACAGTGCCTTGCAGATCTCGGTGCTTGTCATAGTGTCCTCCGCGGTTACCCGACTTGTACCTGCTCGCAGCGAGCGTCCATGCTGCCTACGCGCCCGAGCGCGCGCTCCACAGCACCAGCGCGACGGCCAGTCCGAAGGCCGGCCCCAGCGAGGCGCCCATCGTCACGCTGCCGAAAACGGCGCCGAATACCGTGCCCATGGCTGCGCCGATCGCGACACCGAGGCCGAGGTACAGGGCCATGCTTTCTTCGGGTTGCTTATCGCTCAATGTTGTCCTCCTGTCCGCGATGCTCGCATCTCGTCGCAACGCCGCCTCTTGCCCTTGCGGCGGAGGCGTCGCGCATCTTGTCGGTCGACCCGGCAGGGCCGTTCAGTCGAGCCCCCGCTCGATCGCGGGCGAGAACGCGATCGGGATGACGTAGCGATTGCTGAGTTCGGTGTAGCGATCGTCGACCGGGGCGGACCCGGCGTCGGCGCCCGCGTTCCAGGTCACCTCGATCCGGCGCAGCCCGGGTTCGAGCCCGGCCAGGGGCACGAGGCCGATCAGCCCCCGCATGCCGAGGTCCGCGCGCTCCGCCGGCTCGAAGCCGGCGATCGGCACCTCGGCACCGTCGATGCTGACGGTCCAGAGCCAGCGCAGGCAGTCGACGGGGTCTTCCGCCTGTTCGGGGCTGCCGCAGAGCCCGTCGAGCACGAGGTTGTCGCGCAGCGGATGGTACGGCAGGAACAGGCGGACGAAGCTGCCGTCCTGGTAGAAGCTGTCCACGCGCGGCCAGCCGCGCAGCCGGTCGAGCGAGCCGGGCATGTCCTCGTAGTGCGTGCTGCGAAAACCCTGGCGCACCGTGTCGGCATCGAGATACCTGAACTCGCCGGACAGCGTGAAGTTCTGCCAGGCGGCCGTGCGCACATTGCCGACGACGACGATGACGGTCACGCCAACCAGCATCGCGACGAGGAACGCGACGGGCCGCGTATTGCTCTGCAGGGTCAGCTGCACCGGCAGCACCAGGCGCTGCGGGTAGGCGACGCCGGCAATTCGTCGCAACAGGCGGACCAGGCCGGTGAATGCCCTGCGTTCCCGCAGGGCCGGCGCCCGCGCCGCGAGCTGCGCGTCGAGCAGGTAGACCAGCACCGGCACGCCGATGAACACCGCAAGGAGCAGCGTGGTACCGATGCCGATGCCCGCATTGGTCAGCCCGAAGCGGGCACCAATCGCGCCCGATGCGACCAGGATGGCGACGAGGATCGTGCCGAACCAGAGCAGGGTCAGTGTCAGCATGCTGATGATGGCGAACAGCGATGACGCCAGCCGGTCCGTCTTGCGAATGACGGTCTCGAGGTCGGGCAAGGTCTCGCGGTAGTAGCGGCGGCCCAGGGGGCCGAGGCCCGGCGTCTTCTCCCAGTTGATGCCTTCGGGGAACACGGTCCGCAGGCCGATCAGCCCGACCCAGTACGCGCGCGCCATCAGGTGCACGACGAAACAGGCGGCAAGCCCGTAGCAGATACCCGAGATCAGCGAGATGCCGAGCGTGGTGGCGATCGCCAGGCTCGTCGACAGGTGCGTGTAGGAATCGGCGATGCGGTCGAACAGCCAGCCCGGCATCGAGAACAGCGCGAAGATCGTCAGGCTCGAGATGATCAGCTCGAGCTCGTCGGTGCGGTCGCGCAGGCGCTCCATGGCGTCGGCGCGGGCGTCCGTTCGGGTTGCTGAATCTTTTTCTGCCACCTGGCGCTACCGCCCCTGCGCTTGCCGATCGGGTGCGATTCTAACCCGACTTGCAACTTGCCAGTGCGTAAAGGCCGATCGTACACGCTGCCGGCATCCTGGGCCGGCTGCCACCGCTGCGGCCGAGTGCTGCGGCCGGGCACGATCCGGATCGCGATCGGAGATCCGCATTTCCCGTGCATTCGCGAGGCAGTCCCGGCGAAACAGTGGTGAGGCGCTGACGTGGTCCGTAGGCCGCGACGCGCTGGTCCGGTCCGTGGGCTGTCGCGGGAACTGCTCGGCCACGCTCGCCCGGGTGGCCGAGACAGCCGGCCTGGACGACTCAGAAGCTGAAGCGCACGCCCAGGTTCCAGGTGGTGATCTTGCCGAACTCGTAGCCGGTAATCACTGCGATGTCGGGCCGAAAGTACCAGCGGCCGTTCAGACCGATGAGGGTGTCGGCGTCGAAGGTATCGGGGCCCTCGGTAGCGACCTCACCGACCGAGGTGTAACGTACGTGGCCCTGCAGGTGGAGCGCCGGCCGGGGCGCCCAGATCATGCCGAGCTCGCCGCCAATACCGTTGTCGTCTATGTCGGCGTCGAGATCGAAAGCGGCGACCCGCACATCCCTGAACTCGGTATTGTCGAAGCCGAGGCGGCCGAACAGGTTCGCTGTGGGCGAGAGCGGGTAGGCATAGCCGATACCGATCCGCCAGCGCAGCACGTCGAACTCACCCTCGGCAGTGTCGATGCCGTCGCTGATTTCGAGTTCCTGGCCGGTCGACGAATACTCGCCGAACAGGTGCAGGTTCTCCCGGAACCGCCATGCGCCGCCGACGAAGCCGCCGCCGCCGGAATCGGTCTCGAGCTGGAACGTGCCGTTGTCCGTGAACGCCGCGGACTCCTCCACGTCGTTGACGAAGCCGGCGATGTAGCCGCCCTCCAGGTAATTGAAGCGGAGTTCCTGTGCCCCCGAAGCCGTCGGCGTGCCTGCAGCGAGCACAACGGCAAATGCGACCATACTGTAACGAACGGACATACGATCAGCCCTGTAAGGTAAAAGTTGAATGTTGAGGGCGCTCTCGGAATCGATGGTGTCGGCGCGGTAACGATCTTTTTCCGCTTGTATCGGGCGAACGACCGCCGCCTCCCGGCGACCACGAGGAATTGTCGGCGACCGCATACTTCCGCGTCTGGCTGACTGCCCACCCGCGGATGGTTAGCGGCAATCAAATTCGTCGGAAAACCGCGCCTAACCCATTGAATGGGTGTCGCGCTGGCGGTCGATTTCTGCAATCAACAATGACCGAGAGCGAACTGCCGCTTATTCAGAAAGCCGTCGCTCGAGAGTCTGGTTAAGGGTGACAGCGAACTTCCGCTAACGGCCAAAAGCGGTCGGCTAGTTTCTGTCGATCAGCATCTCCGCGATACCCTCAGCGCTCGGAGGGCTGAACTCCTGATCGTCAAACCAAAGCGCCAACTCGACAGCATTCAGACCGCTGACGTGCTTGCTGCCGCTTCGAACTTCGAGTGATCTGTCCGCGCCACCGTCTAGCAAGGCTCGCACAAAAGCGGTCTTCTGCAAGATGATGGCTTGGTGTAATGCTGTATATCCGGTGGAATCGTAATTGTCGACGGGCCTTGAACCATCCAGGTACCGATTCTGCAATGATAAAATTTCGTCATCGCACTCGCCCATCGTGTTACTTGCCGCAGTCAAAAAGACAGTGAAGACGCTCGATTCGCCGCTCACCCAATCGTCAACATCGGTTGGTCCACCGTGGTACCAATACTTGAGGCGATACAACAACGCCAGCGGTTTCTCCCAGATCTTTACACCCTTGAACTGACTATCTGCGGACTCTGCGAGAGCCTTGTCCAACCGGACGCACGTCGCAACGCTTGCCATGTACAGGCGGACAGAGTGCGGAACAAGTAAGAAACTCGCAGCGACTACGGCGCTCAGAGATAGAGCCGCCACGACTGTGAGGATGCGAGTTTTTCGGCTCAATAATGTGTTCCCGAGCGCTTGGATTAGCGAAGTTGGGTGGAAAATTTCCCAAGCGACGCCGGGATAGCGATCGGCTGCATTGGGTCAGTAGCAGAAATTATAGCCCGAATTGCATGGTCGGCTGGTTCCGGCCATTAGCGGACCCTGCCAACAAGTTATCCCCCGCGTACCACCAGTGCTAATCGACCTGCGGCTAGCAGTAGGGCGAACGCCATCGTCGCAACAGCTGTGACCGTAAGATCCGGGTAGAAAGCATAGCCAGTTTGGAAACTGACTCCCAACAGGGCTTGGAATCCTGCATATACGCCGTAAACAACGGCTACTAGTCCAACAACCGCCGCGAAATTAAGACCGCGCACCCAAGGGCGCATGGGTTGCCGGCGAAGGAGCAAACGCTGTCCTGTCCTGTATAGCAATAACAAGAGCCCAAGGGGTGCCATCACGGCTGACCAGATCGCGGTCCTTGCGCCAATCGACGCTGCCGCAGGCACAGGGTCCCATCCCAGTGCGGCGTTGGTCACGGCCTGCGGTAGATCGCCGTGTGCCAAGCCGGACATGTTTGTCAACACAATCACCACCCGGCCAGTCGCGGGCACCATCGTGGCCAGGGCAAGAAAACCAGGCGTAAAACCAGAATGCATGAAGACCGGCTCGTCCCTACCGCTATTGGTATACCAACCGTAGCCATAGCCCCACGATTCATAGAAAGGCTTAATGGAAAACAACCTGTCCACACCCTCGGGCACAACGCGTGGGTCACGGGTGCGTATCGCCTCCACGTAGCGCGCCAAATCCTCAACACTGGCTGAGACACCTCCTGCGCCGATCATGCGCCGGTCCGGCGCCGCATCAGACTCGGGCTGCCACGGTCGTGGCGCCCCAAACCATAGACGGTATCCCGTCGCGACGACGATAGTGTCCGAAGGCGAGACTTGGACGAAGCTGTTGCGCATTTGAAGCGGGTCAAAAATCCGTTCCTGCAGCGCTTGTTCGAAGGGCCGATTGTCCAGCACCTCAATCAAGTGAGAGAGCAGCGCATAGTTGGCGTTTGAGTATTGAAACGTTGTGCCCGGCTCCGCAAATAATTGAGCGCTAGCCAGTGATGCAACCGCCGCCGCCGGGCCTGATAAATCGGGATCCACTGCTTTAGCGCTGTTGCCATCAAGCGTTGTCAGACCGCTGCGGTGCGTAACCAGGTGGTCAATTGTGATGCGATCTGATTGCGACTTGGATGCCGTCCGAAACGTCGGAACATGGCGCGTCACCGGATCATCCAGGTCCAGCTTGCCCTCCGACGCCAATTGCAGGATGACAAGGGCGACAAAGGATTTCGTAATCGAGCCAATTTGAAACGCAGTTTCTGCGGTTACAGGCTGCCCGTCGGGCCCGGCGATGCCATAGCCCTTGGTATGGAGAATTTGACCACCGCGCAAGACTGCAACGGCCATGCCTGGCGTGCCAGCGTCCTCGCGCATTTGCGATACGGCGACATCAAACGAAGCTACATCAAATTCGTCGCCTTGACCTGGTTGACCCGCCAATACCTGCTGACCCAACAGCAAGAACAGCAGCACATGGATCATTCCGATTCTTCTAATAAGTTCACCTCAGCGAACGGCTGCAACGGGTCAGTAGCAGACCTCTATGATATTCCGAGAGCGGGAGTTCAGGCGGCTGGTATTGGGGTGAAGCGGACTCCGCTATTCAGAAGTGGCAAGAGGGGTGTCGTCCTGAGTGACGGAGTTACGTCCCGAATTCCCGGTCAAGAAGTGACGGAGTTGTGCCCGGAGTGACGGACTTACGTCCTGGGGTTCAGCACTGTGCATGTAGAAAAAAGTCGTTAACACACTCTGTTAACAAAAGTACGGGTTATGTAGCACTTATATCGTAACAGTCGATTATTCACGAATATCAAGATTTGAATAATTCACTGGAAAGTGATGAAAATGCTGTCGGTTTGTACCCTGATGTTACCCAAGATCGGTAACATCCTATGGAAGGCGACGAGAACTACTAACGACGAACCTATGCGGAGTGTCCGCCTTGGCAGAATTCAAGGTATTCCATAACCTTCGCACTGCTAGAAGGTCCAGCAGCTATTAGATCGATCGGCCGGTGACCGTCTAGCGCAAGGTTCGACCGGCGTATCCAACGTTGGTGTCGGGCCTGATCGCCCTGAATCACCTCATTTATCAGCCTGTGAATCCTAAGCACGTAGGAAATTCGCTCAACAAGCTCGGCTGATTTGGGTTTAGCTTCTCGCCCATTATCGGCGAGCAGAATCGCTTCCGTGTCATTTTCACTGATTGCCCAGTAGTCACAAACTCCGTGGAAAGCCTTAAGACCGACTTGCACCTCGCGGTCCTTGAATTCGCCCGCTGTGACTCGCTGCTCTATTCGTTTCCGCCTAGCAAGCGCGCGTTCCTGCTGCGCAGCCTCTAACTCTGCGACTAAGCTATCAACACGTTGACTGTGCTGCGTTTCGGTACTCACAGGTAATCCTCGCATCGTAGTACTGCACGTGTAAGCAACATCGTATTCGAGCGCGCCATGGAAATCGGCTTTTCGATACAGCGCTGTCGCAATAGGTCACCCACTAGACTCTTCCAGAATACCGGCGCACAGCAGACTGTGCGATCGCTATCCTTGGTCGACGACTCCTTGGCATGCGTCCATGGGATTCAGTATACGCCGTCGACCGAACGTCTGCTCTCCGCTCTCTCAATGCATGGTGTCTAAAGCCTCATATAGGCTCTTCACTATTGATAAAATTGGTTGGGCGGTCGGTTCTACCGTAGGAATCTACTTTGAAGAGGCTAGTCGATTGACGATCAACGTTGCGTTTCCGTCGGTATGGGTCGGCGCAGATCGATTTGAGCGAGCCTTAAGAGAAGGCGTCGACGCTTTGCAAACCCAGGACATGGCCGTCTCGATCAAAGTGCCGGACGGTTGCAGCATCATGGTTGATGCGGGCGTTCGACTATTGTCCTACGTCAACCAGCTTCGTCATGTCGGTAAGTCCGTAACCCTAGACTTCGTGGCCGGCATGTCCGGGACAATGGGTTATCTCAACCGCATGGGTTTCTTCGATCTACTTCATGATGACGTTGAGGTTTTGCCGGAAAAGCCGTCCTGGTCGAGCGCAGCAGTCTACCGACGTTCCAACCGCACGCTCGTCGAGTTTGAGCGCATCGAAAGAGGTAAGGAGGATAGGGAACTCCCAGGACGGCTGGTGGATGCATTGCTTGAGTCGATGGAGAAATCGACGAATAGCCAAGAACTGGAACACGCTGCTTTCACTATGCTCGGTGAACTCATTGGAAATGTGTACGAGCACAGCGAGACAGACCTCGCCGGTTTCGCCGCCTTGCAGTCTTATAACTCTGGTCGGGCTCGAACAGTTCGCGTCGCGGTATCGGACAGCGGCTACGGTTTGTTGGATACACTCCGGCCGTCACTTCAGACCCACTATCCAAAGCTGGTGGGATGTCCGGATACGGAATTGTTGGTGGAGGTACTTCGCAACGGTGTGTCTCGGCACGGCCGTACACGAGGCAGCGGCTTAAAGGCCACAGCAGAACGAGCCATGAAATTCAAAGCCACAGTAGACGTCCGTCTGCCGGTCAGCCACATCCGGCTGGTGCCATCGCGATTCGGCTACGAGCTTGGCCGTGCAACGGTTCATGACACCGCCCCGCTGATTTGGGGCACGCATATTGCGATCGATTTTCGTATTGACCAACCGACCTGATTCTGCTTCAATGAAATCTGTGAACCAGATTTCATCCACCCTGCGTCTACTGGACTTCATGGACGGCGAAGTAGACGGATGGGGCAATGCGGCGGGCCGCGAGGTCAATCAACGCCTGATCGATGCCGTTGAGGCCCGGCCAGCGACGTTGATCTTCCGTATTTCTCTGGATGGCATTCGGCGTATCGACGTGTCGTTCGCGCGAGAGAGCGTGGTCGAACTTGCCCGTCGGTACCGCGGCGTCAAAGGATTTTGCCTGGTGGATGTCGCGTCAGACGATTTGGTAGACAACTGGCGATCGGCCGCTCGCGATAGGGAGCAGCCCATCACAATTTGGGACTCCAAGCAGGAAGCATCGATCGCTGGCCCACCGGCGACCAAGCCGACAGAGGAGCTGCTGAACTTGGTGCTGGTAAGGCGCGAACTGGAGACGCCGGAAGCGGCTTCGGCGCTGAAAAAAGAGGTAAATAACGTGAGTACGCGTCTGAAGCAGCTTTTGGACCGCGGTTACATCCTCCGGCAGGAGGTACAAGCGCCGAGCGGTGGGGTGGTGTTTCGATACATGGCGATTGGGTAATTTGTTTTTTTTTGCAATCTGGTTCAACTGGTTCATTGAAGGGGATTTTGGGCGATACAAAAATGACTGGCCGCACGAACGACAACAACGCGCTGGAGAAGGTGTTGAGCCGCGATATTTCGCACAAAACCACCTACTACCTGTTCGCCCGCAGTGCTGGTCGTTGCGAGATTTGCAATGACCTTCTCATCGAACACCATGTGACCGGCCGGCTAGGAAACTTTGGGCAGCGCGGTCACATCTACGCATTCAAACTCGGCGGCAGTCGCGGCAGCGCAGACGGCAGGCCCGACGACATTCACGATATCTCGAATCTCATCCTTTTGTGCCACAAGTGCCATAAAGAAGTGGATGACGAACGACCAGAAGAATACCCAGTAGAGCGTCTCGTTCAGCTCAAAGAAGCACACGAACGGCGAGTCTTTGAGCTCATCGGAATCAATGACGACAAAAAGCGAGTTCCGCTGGTGTTGCGCGGGATGGTTGGCGGCCGACCATTGAGCATAACCGACGCAGAAATTCGGGATGCGATGTTGCCCGACTACCCTGCCGTGCACGATCGCATCGACATTAATCTAACAGCGTTGCCGGACGATCCGGACTCCACGTTTTGGTCGCAGTGCGTCGCAGCGATTGACAGCGAGATAAATCGATTGTCTTCAATACAAAGGCGACATTCTGATGTTATTCGACTGGGTGTCTTCGCCATTGCTCCTATACCTCTGCTGGTGTATCTCGGCTCAAGATTGTCAGATAAAGCAGATGTGGAGCTGTATCAGCGCCATCGGAATCCGGAGCAATGGACATGGCACGACGGCGATGGTTCTGCTCACTACGCCGCCAACCAAGTGAAGAGCGGGAACGGCAAGGTCGCACTTCTGCTTAACCTGAGTGGCGTCAATCCGGTGAATTCGGTTACTGCATTGCTCGGCGATGATGCCTGTGTCTATGAGCTGACACTAAAAGATGCCGAACCATCCCCGCTATTTTTGAACACGCGCGATGACCTGCAGCGCTTTCGCGAGGCCTACGAAGCTCTGCTGGTTCAAATAATTGCCGAACACTCATGCAACAGCCGTTTGCATATGTTTCCGGCTGTCCCTGCGCCCGTCGCCGTGATGTGCGGCCGGGCGCGTTTACCCAAAGTCGCTCCGTCTATGTCGATTTACGATCGAGATAAGCGTTCAGGCTGCGTATTCCACTGATTCCGGCCACCTGTTCCAGCTGAAGCCGGCCACTTGTTCC
>ERZ869936.492-NODE-492-length-37055-cov-6.218243_pt1 | contig 37055 bp, 27 predicted proteins | sample MGYA00520876_ERZ869936 | MGnify/ENA primary metagenome ERZ869936 (study PRJEB32218, sample SAMN09650985) | biofilter metagenome | isolation source: enrty point of leading RO module | place: Saudi Arabia: Thuwal, RO plant located on Red Sea | collected 2016-02-17 ... | reverse complement strand
CGATGTAAGCGAAAGAGATCGCGACCTGTTCCTTCATGAATATCGTCTCCAAAATTTCCATCATTGGCCTCAAGGCGGAAAAAATCGGGATCCGGATGATCCAAAATTGCATAAACCCCATCAGGCAGAGCGTCACCATCTTCACTTCCTGAGAAGAACGGCACATCGCAGAGGACCTTTTTGACATTGAATGCACCTTCCGCATTCTGTTGGCCATCACCTACATCAAGGATAATGAGCATACCCTTATTAGACTCCCCACACTTGTAAAAGAATGCATGGACCAACATTCCGAGGTAATCCCACTGATTCACACCGTCATTCCCGACGAATCCATACAAGTTGTATCCACCGTCTTCTTTAATCGGGTCCCTAGATGGCCACCGGCCGGTCACCGGATCATACCAACGGTAGCCGTAGTAGTAGAGCGGGGCGTTGGTGACTTCGGCGTCGAGCGGCTTGGTGCTGAAGCGGCAGACTTCCAGCGGGGTCGCCGGGGTGCTACCGCCTAGCACCATGCCGATCATTCTTGAGCAGCAGCCCGCGCCGCCCGTCCCGGAGCGGAAGTGTGCCGTCGCCCAGGCATCGCAAACCCCGCCCGAGGACGACCCGCCCGCCGCCGGGCCGGCCGGGCTCCCCAAACGCCCACCAAGCCCATCAGGCGGAATCAAACACTCAAACCCGCTAACTGTTAGTGACTTGCCGGGGGCGGATCAGGCGGGACGAAACATGCGTGTGACGTATTACGGCTACCGTTGGTATGATCCGGTGACCGGGCGTTGGCCATCCAGGGACCCGATTGGGGAGAATGGAGGGGTGAACCTGTATGGGTTTGTGGGGAATAATGGGGTGAACCAGTGGGATAAACTAGGCCTTCAAATCGGCTTGTCGGCAGCGAACAGCAGGCTCCGGGTGAACGAATTTGGTGCTTCATGGGAGATAAACTGGGAATTAAGTAACGTGCCGCTTTCTACAAGTGCGGCGGACCGGGAGCGTTTGCCTGAGGAACCAAGTGCAGGCTATGCATGGGAAGGAGAGATTGTGCAGGTGGTAGTAACAACTGGGCATCGAACTGATTGCGAAACCGGGGAAACTACTGATCTTTCGTATGTCTTGACTGAGTATTGGGGGGTGCAGTCAAGCTTTGGAACCCTCTCTATTGCTTGGGGTGCAAGAGATGAGTTTAGTGTTGATATTGGAGCTTGCTCTAAGGGATCGGTGATTTTTCATGGATATGCGACTTATATGCATGATGGCTATCGGCATCCTGCGCATGCTGTTCCCGGTGGTGCTCCGCCCGCTGGAGGCTTGCCCTCAAGTCCAACTATTATCCCGCTTCCAGCAGAGAATCGGAAATCGAATATGGTAGAAAGAGTTATGATTGTGGAATGGGACAACTGTAATAGTGATGGGGATGATCCGCCAGCTGTTCAAACCTTCGTCCTGGAAAAGCCATGATTGTTTTTTGTGTGCGTTTAGGGTGGGTATTTATGCTTACGGTAATATGTGTTTCTGGTGACGAGATCTCTAAAGAAAACAGGATCGATGTTATTGGACGACTAATGTCAACCCTGGGAGCGGTGCGCGATGAGGAGGAAATCGTGGCTCTGGGGCCACTAATTGATCGGCGGCACCTCGAAGAGTTCGGAGCGATCCCATCATTTAGTGAGAAGCATAATGAATTCTGGTATTACTTGAATTTTGATGAAGGAGGGGTGGATTATGTGGTGAATCTGTACTTTGTTAATCCATCGAGGCGGCTTCCGGATGCCGAGGTGAAGAAGTTCCTTCTGACAGGGAAGAAGTCCAAGGATCTGAAGTTGAGGAGAGTTATGATTACTTCTCGGCGTCGCCTTGATGGAAGGGTGGAGGTGTTTGATAGCGAATCGGGGGACGGCGAATAGTGGGTAGCGGATGGGGCAAGGTGCTGCATTTCAACATTCGGCTACGGTGTTCATGGTAGTTTCGGGCGGAATGGTCCCTCCTGCTTTCCCGGTTTCCTGAATCCGTGGCGTTGGGCGCTCCATTCGGCGGCGCGGCGCATGGTGTCGGGGATGTGGTTGCCGGTGAGGGTGATCTTGAGTTCGTCGGGGTGGGGTCGTCCGGGCTTGGTCTTGAAGCGGTACTTGCCGGGCCGGATTCCTGCGGCGGCCATGCGCTCATTGAACCAGGTCCGCCATATCGGGTTGAGGGATCGCCCCTGCCCGCCGGTCCGATGCCGTGGCGCAGCCTCTCGAAGCCCCACAGGGTCCGGAGGCTCCTTGGCCCTCTGCGGCATGGGTCGCTGCGTCGCCCTCCGTGGCACGGCTTACCCCCCGCCCTCGGCAACCGGGGGCGCCCCCGCCTCCTGCCTGCCATCGGTGGCTTGCGGAGTGTCCCCTTCCAGTCCGCCTACGGCTCCCAATCGAGAACAGAGATTCAAGAATCTGGATCGGTGGAAAGGGGGACTGGACAGGGTCAGTATGGTAGAGGGAACCGATCCATCCCATGAAGACTCCATTCCTTCGTTTCCCGGCCTTCGCCGGCATCGGGACCCTGCTTGTCCTGCTCGCCGCCTCGCTCACCGCCCGCACCTGGACCAGTTCCGACGGCTCCGCCACCTTCGAGGGCGAGCTCAAGGCCTACGACCCCGAGACCGGAAAGCTCACGGTGACCCGCTCGGATGGTCGCGACCTGACCTTCACGCAAGACAAGCTCTCCAAGGACGACATCGCCTTCCTCAAGGAGAACGGCGCGGTCGCTCCGCCGGCCGCCGGAGGCTCCTCCGGCTCGTCGGCGTCATCGGCGGGCGTCAAGGATCTCCCCGATCAGCTTCCCGACCCGGACGGGAAGGAAGCCGACATGAGCAAGCCGGTGCAGGTGTTCATCCTGATGGGCCAGTCCAACATGCTGGGCTTCGGCAATGCAGGGCAACTCAAGGGAATGGCTCCTGAAAAATATCCCTACCTCGTCGATGACGGAGGAAACTGGAACGTGCGCAAGGATGTCCGCAATGTCTTCTTCTGCATGGGAGGACTGAGATACAATGATTGGCTGACGGCCGAGAACGGGAACGGCAGCGGGAAATTCGGTCCCGAGATCGGCATCGGGAATTATCTGGGTGAGGCGATTGATGCGCCTGTCATGATACTCAAATCCTGCGTGGGCAACCGCGCGTTGGGCTGGGACCTGCTGCCTCCCAGTGCGGTCGGAACCGGGGCCAATGGGCAATCGTACCAGGGAAACTCGGAGAGTTCGGATCGGAAGGTCAATGAAGAGGTCAAGGCAGCCAAGGGCTGGTATGCCGGCCTCCAGTACGACCAGGATGTGGGTGCCGCTCAGGAAGCCCTGAGGAACCTGTCCACCTATTATCCTGATGCCAAGGAATACGAAGTCGCGGGGTTTTTCTGGTGGCAGGGAAATGCCGAGCCGGGCAAGGGGAGCGTCGAGAACTACGACAAGAACCTGGCATTCCTCTTCAACGACCTGAGAAAGGACTTCAACGCGCCGAACGCCAAGTTTGTCTGTGCGACCCTGGGTGAGCACGACAAGAGCGCGACCCTTTCGCAGAAGATGTTCGACTTCGCCGCCATGCCGGAGTTCAAGGACCAGGCGGCGGTGTTCTATTCGAAGCCCGTCTCCAAGGGAGGCAGCGGGGGTCACTACGGTGGCGATCCCGAAACCTACATGAACGTGGGCGAAGGGATGGGCAAGCTGATGGTCGAGTTGCTCCAGAAGAACTGAGCAACGCCTGACCTTCCACCCAGGCACGCATCGGCATGACCCCGTCCCGCTCCTTGTTCGTCGTCGTGCCGGCTCTTGCAGCGCTGGCGCTCGCCCTTGCGCCGGCTCTGCTGTCGGCGAAGGACCACTACATCGGCCCCGCCGGCTTCATCGGCTCGACTTCGAAGAACGAGATCAAGGTCTCGAAGGTTGAGAAAGGCTCGCCGGCCGACGGCTCGCTCAAGCCCGGCGACGTGATCGTCGCGGCGGGCGGCCGGAAATTCACCGGTGATGCTCGGCTCGAGATCGCCGCGCGCATCGATGAGGCGGAGAGCGAGGCGAGCGGCGGAAAACTCAAGCTCACCCTAAAGGACGGCCGCGAGGTCGAACTGAAGCTCGAGGTGCTCGGCACCTACGCGGAGACCGCGCCGTATGATTGCGCGAAGACCGATGCCATCGTCACCCGCGTGGCCGACAAACTCCTGGAGACGGGCAGCTACAAGCAGGGCCAGATCGTCGTCGGCTGGCTCGGGCTGATGGCCACCGGCGAGGAGAAATACCTCGACGTGGTCAGGAAGGAGCTGCCCGCCCAGGACTGGGCGAATCCGAATCGCGCCGATTGCGAGGCCCTGCTCCGCGGGGAGAAGGACATGGGTTATGTCGGCTGGTACTGGGGCTATTCGCTGATCGCCCTGGGCGAGTATCATCTCATGACCGGCGACGAGTCGGTGCTGCCGGCGATCGAGACCTATGCGCTTTCGCTGGCCCGGGGTCAGGACGCCGCCGGCACGTGGGGCCACCGGATGGCGGTGCCGACCCGCGGCAACCGGCTTCCGGGATACGCCCACATCAACCAGCCCAGCCTGTCTTGCCTGATCGGCTTGGTGCTCGCGGAGAAATGCGGCGTCGGCGGCAGGGAGCTGACCGAGGCGATCGATCGCTGCATCGCCTTCTTCGGGACCTATGTCGGGGAGGGTGCCATCCCGTACGGCGTCCACGATCCGAATTCGCGGATCTTCAACAACAACGGCAGCAGCGCGATGGCCGGCCTGGCGATGGCCCTGCGCGGGGAGAAAGGCGCGGAGTTCTTCTCGCATCAGGCCGCGGCGGCCCACGACATCCTCGAGACCGGTCACGCGACGTATTACTTCAATGTCCTGTGGACCCCGCTCGGCGCGGCGACCGCGGGACCGGAAGTCACCCGGGCCTTCTTCGACCGCTCGCGCTGGCTGCACACGCTCTACCGGAGCTGGGACCACCGTTTCACCTACGACGGCGGCGAGTCGAAGGCCTGCAACAGCTCCGGCTCCCTGCTGCTCGCCTACTGCCTCCCGCGCCGCCAGCTCCACATCACGGGCAAGGGTGCGGACGAAAGCCTGTGGGTGAAGGGCGACGAGGTCGCCGGGGTCGTCGATGCCGGCCGGATCGACTATGCGGCGCTCGACGTCGATGGATTGCTCGACCTTTTCGGTCATCCCGCCCCGCAGGTCACCCGCCGCGCCATTTGGGCGCTGCGCGAGCGGAAGGGCGACTTCGTTCCCAGGCTCGTCACGATGATGGAAAGCGGCAGCGACATCGAGCAGCGGAGCGCGTTCGGCTACTTCGGCTACCAGTGCCCGGATGAGGTGGCCGCGCCCCAGGTCGAGCGCCTCGGCAGGATCCTCCGCGACCCCGGGGAGTCATCGAAGGTCCGGGCCGCCGCCGCCGACGCGCTCTCTTGGCGCGGCGGGGATGCCCATCGCTACTACCCCGACATGCTGCGCTTCGTCGTGGAGGACGAAGCCGATGATCCCTTCGGCCTGATCGACAAGTCGGTGGGCCGCAGCCTGGTGACGCTCTGCGCGAATCCCTTCGAGGCCGGTCTGGTGACCGACAAGGACCTGTTCTATGCGGCGGCCCAGAAGCTCGCCCGCAACAAGCGGGCGGAAGGGCGCGACTGCGGGATGAAGCTGCTGCGCCACATGCCGGCCGGGGATTTTCATCGGGTCGCCGACGACGTGAAGGCGGTCGTGATCAACAACGATCCGACCTTCCACTCCTACCACAATCCCCAGACCGCCGTGCAGGAGGGGGTGCTGCTGCTCGCCGACCTCGGCGTCGAGGAGGGCATCGGCTGGGCCTACGACACGCTCGATACGCCGTGGGGCAAGGCAGGTTTCAAGGCGCGTGCCATCCTCCAGATGCTCGCCGCGTACGGGGGCCACGCGAAGCCGATGGTCGAGAAGCTCAAGGCCGATCCCGAGCGGGTGCGGATGCTCAGCGGCGGGCGCTGGAAGGGAATGTGGGACGCCATGCTGAAGGCCGTCGAGCAGCCGCCGGACAAGCCGCTGATCTCCTTCGAGGAGGCGAAGAGGGCGGGGCAGGGGAAGTAGGGCGGCATGAAGTTTGCATGGATCGCGGCACTCCTCTGGTCCGCCGGCGTGGGTCTGGCGGGCGACCGGCCGAATGTCGTGTTCATCCTGGCCGACGATCTCGGCTACGGGGACCTCGGGTGCTACGGGGCGGATCATTTCGAAACGCCGGCCTGCGACCGGCTCGCGGAAGAGGGGATGCGATTCACGGATGCGCATTCGCCGTCGGCCGTGTGCTCGCCGACACGCTACGCGGTGCTGACCGGTCGCTACGCCTGGCGCACCTGGCTCAAGAACTGGGTCCTGCAGGAGAATCATCCGCTGCTCATCGACGAGGACCGCCTGACGATGGGAGATCTGTTTCAAAAGGCAGGATACAAGACGGGCTGCATCGGGAAATGGCATCTCGGCTGGGGAACGGAGCTGGGCACGGATTTTAGTGGCGAGGTGAAACCGGGGCCGCTCCAGGTCGGCTTCGATTCGTTCTTCGGGGTGCCTTTCAGCCACAACAGCTCCAAGGCCCTCCAGGTCTACATGCGCGACATGCGGATCGAGAATCTCGAGCCGGGCCTCGGCTACAAGAGCAAGGAGGCGATGGCGGACACGGTCCGCAGCCTTGAGGATACCGCCATCGAGTTGTCGAAGGAGGCGGTGGCCTTCATCGACCGCCACAAGGACGAGCCTTTCTTTCTCTTTTATCCGACGACCAACATCCACTTTCCGCTGACGCCGCACCAGCGATTCAAGGGCAAGACCCGCGCCGGGATCTATGGCGAGTTCGTGATCGAGTTCGACTGGGCCGTCGGTGAGGTGCTCGACGCGCTCGACCGCAACGGCATCGCCGACAGGACGATGGTGATCGTGACCAGTGACAACGGCGCGCGGCCCCACGAAAGTCTGAACGGCCACGCCTGCAACGGGCCGTGGCGGGGAACCAAGCGGATGATCTACGAGGGCGGCCACCGGGTGCCGCTGATCGTCCGCTGGCCGGGGACGACGCCGGCCGGGACGGTCTCCGGCGAGACCGTGTGCCTGACCGACTTTTTCGCCACCTTCGCCGGGCTGCTGGGTCAGGCGCTTCCCACGGATGCGGGTGAGGACAGCGATGACATTTCGGCCTGGCTGAAGGGGAAGCCGGACGAGGCCTTGGAGGACCGGGCCATCATCCATCATTCGGTCGACGGCAGCTTCGCGATCCGTCGCGGCGACTGGAAGCTGGTCGAGGGCAGTGGCGATGGCGACTACCCGCGCAATGCCAAGGGCAGGATCGACGTGAAGACCTGGAACCCGGAACGGGATCCGGAGACCGGCAGGTGGATGAAGCTCGACTACTTCCAGCTCCAGCCGGACGGAGATTTCCAGCTCTATCACCTCACGGAAGACCCACGGGAGGAAGCCAACCTTGCGGAGCAACACCCGGAAAAGGTCGCGGCCCTGCGGAGGGAACTGGACCGGATCCGGGAGAGCGGGCGGTCGCGGCGGTGAAGGGGGCGCTCCGTCCGGGGCACAGGCTTGTCCCGAACTTCGAGAATGGCGGATGGTGCCGGGATCTGGAAGGCTCGGCGCGATGAAGCTCTTTCCGATCCTCCTCCTGCTGGTGCCCGCCCTCGCCACGGCCGAGCCAACCCTCGAGCCGCAACTGGGCCTGCCGTTCCGCGATCACGCGGTCCTCCAGCAGAAAATCCCGCTGCCGGTATGGGGCACCACGCTGCCCGGGGCGGAAGTGCGCGTGACGATCGGCGAGCAGGGGATGACGACGGTGGCGGACGACGCCGGGTTCTGGCGGGTGACCCTGCTGCCGATGAACGCGGGTCGCCTCGCCTCGGTCCACGCGGTGCCCGAGGGACTGACCCTGACGGCCACCGCCACCAAGGACGGAGCGACGGCCACCACACGCATCGAGGACATACTCATCGGCGAGGTGTGGCTCTGCGCCGGCCAGTCGAACATGGCGGGCAAGATGCGCACCAATGCCTCGCGGCATTTCCCGGCCGACTCGATCGAGAAAGCGAACTACCCGGGCCTGCGGCAGATGGTTTCGCCGGAGGTCGAATGGCTGGTCTGCTCGCCGGAGACCGCTCCGGAGTTCAAGAAGGTGTGCTTCTTCTTCGGCCGGAAGGTCTTCGAGGAGACCCTCGTGCCCGTGGGGCTGATCAATGCGGCGGTCGGCGGGTCGAACATCGAATCGTGGCTGAACCGGGAACCATATGAGAAGGGAAGTCACTATCAGTCGATGATCGAGCCGCTGGTCGGCTACGGCCTGTGTGGGATGTTGTGGTACCAGGGCGAAAGCAATGCCGACGACGGCATCGCCTACCTCCCGAAGTTGAAGTCGCTCATCACCGGCTGGCGCGAGGCCTGGGCCCAGCCGGACTCGGAGGCCGCCAATGGTCCGCGTGGAAAGTATTCCGCCTATTTCGTCCAGCTTCCCGGCATCGGCACCTCGCCCGCCGACGTGCCGGCGATGGGCGACGGCCGGGCGGGGATCCGGCAGGCGTATTTCGAGGCACTCGAACTCCCGAACACCGGCATGGCCATCGCGCTCGACATCGGCGACCTGAAGGAGCACCCGCCGAACAAGTACGACACCGGCATCCGCCTCGCACGCCTGGCACTGCACCATGATTACGGCTTCGATGAACTCGTGCCCGGCGGGCCGCTCTACAAGAGCCACGCGATCGAGGGCGACGCCATCCGTGTCCGGTTCGAGCATGCCGGCAGCGGGCTGATGATCGCCGAGAAGGAGGGTTTCCTTCCCCCCGAGCCGAAGGCCGGGGCCAAGCTTGGATGGCTTTCCATCCAGGGGAAGGACGGTACGTGGCACTGGGCGGATGGGAAGATCGACGGTTCGGATCTGATCGTTTCCAGTCCAGATGCGTTCGAGCCGGTGGCGGTGCGCTACGCCTATACCAACCGCCCCGTCGGTCCGCTGCTCTACAACAAGGAAGGCCTGCCGGCCGGGCCTTTCCGGACCGATGATGGAATGGCTCTTTCCGAGTAGTCATCGAGCTTGGCCCAGGGCGACCGTGACGGTCCCACAGCCCCGCCACGGTTGAGATTGGAGCTTGTCCTGCGCCTTCGATGGGTTCCATCATGAGGTTTAATGTCGTCCGATTCCCGTCAATCCCCGAATCTTCGCTCACGATTTCGAAAGTTGCTTGTGGCTCCGGTTGCGGTCCTCATCGGATTCCATGGCCAGGCCGATGCCAGCACGGTTCTCTACCAGAACGGTACTTTTGCCAGCCCTCCGAATGCCCACTCTATCGGTGTCGGGCGGGTCGTTTCGGATTCCTTTTCGCTCGGCCAGACCGTGGAGATCAGCGGGTTCACCTTCAGCATGACGTCGGACTACGCGAATCCCGACGTGAGTTGGGCGATTTCCACCGGGCATTCGGCGGGCGGGACGGTGATTGCCTCCGGTTCGGGGAATGTGAGTGGCCAGTATGTGGGCAACACCTACTGGGGCGCGAAGTTCTACCTTGTCGAGATCGACTTTCAACCGGTCCAGGTCGAGTCAGGCAGCTACTGGCTGAGCCTTTACGGGGTGCCCTTGATCATTGGGGTAGGCTATCCCGGTTGGGCGTGGGCCGCGGGAACCCCCACGTCGTCCGCCTATGTCGACGGCAGCAGCAATGACGACTCCCACTATTTTCAGATCCGTGGCAGCCAAGTTCCCGAACCCTCACCTTGGCTCATCGCGGGTGGAATGCTGCTCGCCGGCTGCTTCCCAAGAAGACGCCCGCAGTGAGTGGCCAAGTAGCGAGACCCGGTGCAACCCACGCCCTCGTGTGACCGCAGGGGGACTGGCGATCGGTCGATCCGATTCGCTTGATGCCCGAGAGATCCAAGCACCTTGCCCTCGTGGGGACTTGTGGTGCCAGCGCGGCCACCTCGTTCCGTCGGTCCGCTGCTCTACAACAAGGAAGGCCTGCCGACCGGGCCGTTTTGTACGGACGACGAGCCGTCACCTTGATTCGGTGGTGATCAGGGGGATTCCCTCACTTCCGCTGCATGTAAACCCGTTGGCGGCGAACCCATGACCGACGAAACTCCACTCAAGGACCGGGCGCTCGAATGCTTCGGCAGCGCCGGCGACGAAGCTCTTGATCGTTTCCTGGATGCCATCGGAGATCGCCAGGCCCTGATCGGTCTTTGTGCCGATCTACTCCTGCATTTCTACTGGGTTCGCCAGGATCTGCCGAGGGCGCTGAAGTATGGCCGGAGGGGTGTCGCGCTACATGGGAAAGGCGACGACGGGCATGCCGTGAAGGGCATCTGCTACAACATGGCGTCGTTCACGTGGCCGGGATGGGACGAGCCCGGCATCGGGATCGGCCCCGCGGAGCTTGAGGTCGGACTGGAGGCGGCGCGGATGAACCTCGACCTGGCCCGCGACCTTGGTCGGGGGGATCTGGCCGAGGCCCGGGCGTTGTGGATGCTGGCCTGCCATCACCTGGCCCGTGGCGACCATGCGGAGGCGCTTGGTCGCTTCGACCTTTCGATCGAGGCGTATCGCAAGACGGATGAATCCAATGAGAGGCTCATGTGCCGGGGGTTCCGGCAGATCACTCGGATCCTCGCTGGCGATGAGACGGCGAGAGGCGAGCTGGATGCCATTCTCGAAAAGCTCGTCGCGTCCGGGGAGGGCGCTGCGTTCGCGGGCCAGATCGAAACGGCCCTGAATTACTTCACCAGATCGCGGGAAGAGCGGAACCCGCACGACAACTGCTGAGGCCGGAGGGGTCTTCGGCCGGGGAGATCAGGCGGGTTCGACCGGTGCCGCAGGCCGGTGATCGAACCGGGGCCCGCCCGGCGTAGCAAGGGCCTGACCAAGTGAATCCGATGATGAACCCCATGATCCGCGGAGGACGCCCGATCGTGCTGGCGGTGCTCGCCATTCTGCCGCTGTCCGCCGAGGTCGTGCCGGTCGATCTCCCGCCGCCGGCCGACAAGCCCGCCGCGAAGGACAAGCCGGTGAAGGTCTACATCCTTTCCGGCCAGTCGAACATGCTCGGCTTCGGCCGGGTCGAGGGGGCGACGCCGTTCTACTCGAACGTGTTCCTTTCCGCCGATCCGTCGGTGGTGGAATGCAAGTTCCCGGTCGACAACGCCGCGCTGCTGCGATTCGGAGTCCACGAGAAGACGACGCTTCCCGCCACCGGGGGTGACCGGATCCTCGGGATGAAGGCGTTCATCGAGGTGCCCTACGACGGCAGCTACCGGATCAACGCCGCGGGAGCGGAGGTCGTGAAGGTGGATGGCTCGGTGATCGAGGCGGGCGGGTCCGTGAAGCTCGCGAAGGGCACGCGGCACGAGTTGTCGCTCACCTATCCGAAGGGCGGCGGCTCCGCGTCGTTGTGGCTGGAGAAGACCGACCTCGAGGGCATGGGCGACCTGCGCTGGGTGGTGGAGAAGCTCGGGCGCTTTCCCTGCATGATCGATGACAAGGGCGAGTGGACCGTGCGTCCGGACGTGACGCTGTGCGACGCCTACATGGGCAAGGGCAAGAGCGATCCGTTGAGCGCCCCGGCCTGCGGTCCGACCTTCGGACCGGAGCTCGGTTTCGGTTTCGTGATGGGGCACTTCCACGACGAGCCGGTGATCGTGATGAAGGCCGACATTGGCAACCGCAGTCTCGGCTGGGACATCCTGCCGCCGGGCAGCGAGCGCTACACCTTCGAGGGCAAGGAGTATCCGGGATACGGCGAGACCGTCGATGCCGACGGCAAGGTGGTGAAGTTCACCGGCGAGGGCTGGTACGCCGGCAAGCAGTACGACGACTACACCGCGTCGATCCGTGGGGTGCTCGACAACTTCAAGGAGAAGTATCCCGACTACGCCGACCAGGGCTTCGAGGTGGCGGGCTTCGTCTGGTGGCAGGGTCACAAGGACGGGCCGAACCCCGCGCACAACGCCCGCTACGAGCAGAACCTCGTGAACCTGATCAAGGCGTGGCGCAAGGAGTTCAACGCGCCGAACGCGAAGTGGGCGATCGCCACGGTCGGATTCCACGGCGAGGACATGCCTGAGCACTACGTGAAGATCGCCGAGGCGCAGCTCGCCGTGGCCGATCCGCAGCGGCACCCGGAGCTTGCCGGCACCGTGAAGACGATCGACACGCGTCCGTTCTGGCGCGAGGCGGAGGTTTCGCCGAAGAACCAGGACTACCACTACAACCACAACGCCGAGACCTACATGCTCACCGGCGACGCGCTGGGCCGGGCGATGGTCGAGATGGAGGGCGGCAAGGTCGAGTATCCCCCGGGCGAAATGGACCCCTCGATCGTGGCGATCCCGAACCTGGCGCCACCCACTCCCGAGCAGCTCGACGCGATGCGCGGCGCCTTGCGTCCCATCGTGCTCGGGAAATTGATTCCGGAATACGTCGCCGGCGCTCCCGGCACGCCGGCCTACCGTCGCAACGGCATCGACCTGGTCGACATCGTCGGGGAGAAGCTTCCCCAGAAACCGACGGCGCAACTCACCAGCCAGCTCGACAAGGTGATCGAGTACTACGAGCTGGCGGGCATCGACGACTATTCGTGGAAGCGTTCCGGTCCCGAAATGCAGACCGCCGAGTGGCACTACCTCACTTTCGATCCTGCGGAAAAGAAGGACAGCCCGGAGGGCAACCGCTACCGCGAGGTGACGCTGCCGGAGGGTTGCGCCGAGTGGACGTCGGCCGGCTTCGATCCGGCCAAGGCCGGCTGGATGTCCGGCAAGGCGCCCTTCGGCCAGAACGACGGCAAGCTGGAGCCGCTGCGCGCGAACTGCGGCAACCCGCACTGTGGCTGCGATCTCAAGCCGAACACGCTGTGGGACAAGGAAGTGCTGCTGATGCGCCAGACCTTCGACATGCCGGAGTTCGACGATGGCAAGCGCTACCGGATCGTCGTCGGCGGCGCCGGCCACGCCTGGTCGGGCGAGGGCTTCGCGCTCCATGTGAACGGCACGCAGGTCGCCGAGATGACCGAAGGCTATTACAAGGGCGGCGGTGCCACCCGCGGAGCGTTCGTCTTCGAGGATCTCAAGAAGGAGATCGACGGCGGCAAGGCGACGATCGCCGTGAAGGCCTTCCTGCGGCGGAACGGCTTCCGCAACAAGGCGGCCCCGCCCTCGGGACACCTGAGCGTGTGGCTTGAAGAGGCGACCTTGCCTCCCACCGTCGTCGGTCTGAAGAAGGAGTGAGGTGGCTGCTGTTCAAGTGGCGGGAAGACGCAGCACCGGGTCTACAAAGATTGACAATCTATGGATTCGATGGTGGGTTCCGCCATGCACGTTTCATTGACTCCGGAATTGGACAAGGCGGTGAAGGAGAAGGTGGCCTCGGGGCTCTACAACAATGCCAGTGAGGTGATTCGGGAAGCGCTGCGCCTGACCCTGAAGCAGGAAGCCGAGAACGAGTGGTTGAAGCGGGAGGCGGCGATCGGGTTCGCCCAGTTGGAGGCGGGGGAAACCGTACGAGTTCGCAGCAAGGAAGAGTTCGAGGCCTTGGCTCGGCGGGCGGAATGATTCTGGACTTCACCAAAGCAGCGGTTTCGGATCTCCAGTCAATCCGCAGCTACACCCTCGAAACGTGGGGCGGGGAGCAGGAGCAGCGCTACCTGGACGGTCTATGGGCGAAGTTCGAAGAGCTGCTTGCCGAGCCGAGCCGTTGGCGGCAACGCGATGACCTCTTCCCTGGTTGCCGGATCGCAGCACAGGGCAAGCATGTCATCCTTTTCCGTGTGGATGGCCCGGTTCTCGAGATCGTGAGGCTCCTCCATGGCGCGATGGATTTTCCCCGTCACCTTCCGGACAGGCAGGGACCGGAGTGACGGTCGCCACTATTTCCACCGCACCGACCAGTTCACGTCCGCGTTCGTCGTGTGGTTCAGCGTGAGCCTGGTCAGGCCCTCGCCTGCGGGACTGTTTCCGGCGGTGCCGACGGAGCTGGTCGCGGATGCCGCAGTGTGGCCGTTGTCGGCGATCGTGATGACGAAGGGTTCTCCGCCGATGACCTTGGCGGTGCCGGAATAGGTCTTCGTCGCGGCGTCCCAGGTCACGTTATCGAGGTCGAGCATCCCCTGCAGGATGTGGCGACTGGTCGAGAGGAACTGCGGGTGGTCGAGCTTGCGATGGAGCGAGTAGGTGAGGGCCTGCTCGGGCTTGAGCGTGAGCTCGATGCTGCCCTTGCCGTCGATTTCACCGACCAGCCGGTCATTCCAGAAATCGTAGAGGTAGTAGGTGCCGTCGGTGGCGTGGCCGAGCGAGCCGGTGTCGGCCATGTCGCCGGAAATTGGCGCCTTCACCGTGAAGGACTCCTTGTGGTTGTTGCAGACGATGAGCTGCGACCAGTCGGGATCGACGCGGTAGACGTAAACCGACGGGTCGGCGGGCGCCGCGGTCAGCATGTCCACCGGGCGGAACGAGCGGGTGCCGCCGAGGACCGGGAACAGCCGGGTGAGGTCCGCCTGTTCCTCGGCCGTGAGGCGCCCGAAGGAGGTGCCGAGTTCGAGGCGTCCGGAGAGCAGTCCGACGAGCGTCAGCATCGAACGCCGCTGGTCGACGTCGAGGTTCTTGAACGACTTCCCGTCGGGGTAGTAGCCGAAGACACTGCGGTGCTTGTACCAGCGCAGGCCGATGCGCGAGGCCATCTCGGGTTCGAAGTGCGAGGCGTCGCCCCAGACGCGCTGGAGATCGACGATTCCGGCGGTGACGTCGAGGCAGGGGGTGCCGTACTCGCCGAGGTTGCGCTCGTGGATGTAGGCCTCATCCCCCAGGCCGGCGCGGCAAAGTTCGAAGACCTTCCGGTAGGCGGCGGTGGTGGTGTAGGTCTTGTCCTCGAAGCCGCCGTCGAGACACCAGGCCGATTCCGGGTAGTCGAACTTGATGCCCTGAAGTCCCTGCTTTGCCAGGCGTTGCCACATCGAGAGCGTGTGTTCCTGGAAGCCCGGATCCGTGAAGTCGAACTTCACGAAGGGCATGTGGTGCCGGTGCTCGGCGTGGAGGCGCGAGATGTCGTTGTTCAGCATCCATTCCGGGTGCGCGGCCGCGAAGTCGTTCGACGGCATGTTGCTCTGGATGTAGGTGAAGGGGATGCCGCCCAGCTCGCGGATCTTTCCGCAGAACTTGCCGAAGGTCTCGTAGGGCGGCGTCAGGGACCCGTATTTCGCCCAGTATTCGTCGTTCCACCATCCCTGCTGGGTGTCGCCGTAATTACGGTTGCAGTAGTAGTCCGGTTCGAGGCGGATCGCGACCGGGGTGTGGTCCAGGATGCCCGACTTCTTCGCCAGCTCCATCTGGCCGACCAGGTCCTTCGAGTTGTTGATCGGCTTCCCTTCGCCGTAGCTGCCGGTGGAAACCATCCAGCCGCAGAGCGTCGGGAAGTCATAGACGTTCGGATCCGCCCGGTTGGCGTCGCGCAGCGCGAGGCCGTAGCTTTCGAGCGAGAAGAAGGGGTCGGCGGTCGAGAAATCGAGGAAGACGGTGTCGATGGCGTCGTAGGTCGTGCCCGGCTCGACGAGCTTTCCCTGGGGGTCCTCGATCGTGACGCTGAGTTCCCGCTTCTTGCCGCCCAACTGGATCGTGCGCAGGAAGTCGCGGTAGCGCAGGCCGCCCACGACCAGCGAATGGCGTGTGCCGTCGATCTTCCCGGTGACCAGCAGGTTGTTGAAGGCCTCGATCTCGAGGCCGCTTTCCACCTGGTTGCGCGCCGCGCCCGCCCCGCCCCGAAGCAGTTGCGGTTCGGTCAGCTCCCGGCGTGGGAGGAACTTCGCCTGGTCGAGGATGCCGATGCGGGCGATGCGCGCGGGGATCGCATGCGGGTTGGTCACCGAGAAGCCGAGCGTGGCGAAGGGTAGGTCGTCGTGGAGCGTGAGGTGCAGCGTCTTGACCGGACGGTAGCCGCCGAGCGGGGTTTCGGTGATGCTGAGCCGTTTCCAGTTCCCCCACTTGTCCTTTCCTTCCCCGCTCACCTTCCACGCGCGTTCGGCTCCGGCGGGCTGGGGCCAGCCGATTTCATCGACGGTGAACCGTGCTCCGGAGAAGAAATCGACGCCCGAGGCGAGATCGGTGCCCGCGTAGGTTCCGGACTTCAGGTTGTAGGAGAGGCGCAGGGACTTGTTTTCGATCGAGACGGCATCGCCCGATTCGGAGACCTCGACGGCAGCGGCGTTCGCCACCAGGGAGATCGCGGCGAGAATGGATGAGAGCTTCATGGTGAATCAGTCGTGGGATTGGAGCGTCAGCATCGCCTCGGCATAGCGTTCGCCCAGCAGAAGCACGCTGTCGCGATCGAAGTGCCAGCGATCGGTGGCATTCAGGCCCTCGGACGACACGAACGCGGTGTGCCCGACCGTTTCGGGCAGCTTGGCGATTTGCTCGTTGATCGCCGGCACCTTGTTCACCTGACCGGCGACGAAGGGGAGATCCTTTTCTCCGAGGTCTTTCCGGAGGTCTTTCACGAGCTGCGCGAGTTGGTCGAGATAGCCATCCGGCGAACCTTCGTCGCTCTCGCCCTGGTGCCAGAGGATGCCCTTCAGCGTTCCGCTTTCCCGTGCAACCTTCGCGCGGCGCACCGCTTCCTGATAGAACTTCGTGCCCTTCTTCCACTGCCCGATCTTCGTGCCGCCCTTGGCATTGACCACGAGGCCGATCGTGACGTCGGGATTCCGTTCGGTCATCGCCTCGGCGAAACCCGCGCCGGGTCCGAGCTTCTGCATGCCGAGGCCCTTGCGGATGGTCGAATGGCGGTTCAGCGGACTAGTGGCCGGCTCCCATTCGTCATCGGCTTTGAGCAGAAGACAGCGCTCGATCGCCTTGGCGTCTGCCTCCTCCATCTTCGCCCGCCCCGCCATGTTCGACTGGCCGATGAGGAGGTAGATGTGGAGGTTCTCGCGAGGAACAGGTTCTTCGGCGAAAGCCGGGAACATCGGGAGAGCGACGGATCCCAGAATGACGATTGATTTCAGCATGATCGGCAGGGTGCCAAGCCGCGTCGCGAGGTCAAGGCAGGCGCGACCGGAGTCCGCCTACCCGGCTCCGAGGGTTCTCAGGATCACCGAGGCGTAGAGGCGGTGGATGAAGTCGTTGGGGTGGTTGACGTGGTTGCCGCAGATGTCGGCGAACTTCTTGCGTTCGAGCATCGCCGCAGTGACTGACATGACATCGGCGACGGCAACCTTGTCGAAATCCCCGGCGACTCTGTTCAGCGCTTCGAGATTCGCGAAGTGGCCTTCATGCGGGGAGAATTCCTCGTTCGGCAGCATGTTCGCCACGAGCACGATCTCCACTTCCGGATGCTTCCCGCGAAGTCTGGTGATCATGGTGCGGATGTTCTTTTCGTAGCCCGCGGTATTTCCCGGCTTGCGGCCGTCGTTCATGCCGAAGGCGATCATGACGAGGTCGGGGGACTCGACCCGGTCGAGCTGCTTGAGTCCCCATGAGGCGGTGGCGCCCGCGCGGGAGACGTTGTCGAAGGCGACCTCGGTCTTCCGACGGAGGGCTTCCGCCACCTGTTCGCCGAAGGAAGGTTGCCCGGGTTCGGCCTTGATGAAGCCCGAGGCGTTGTAGCCGACCGAGATGCTGTCGCCGATCAGCACGAGATGCAGCGGCTCCTTCTTCGCCAGCTTCCGATGCAGCCCGGAAAAGTCACTTGCCCGGTTCTCAGGCACGAAGGGTTCGCCATCCCATTCGTCGCCGTCGTGGTCATAGTCGACCCGGATCTGCAGGCTGTGGAACAGGTCGCCTTCGCCGAAGAGCATGCCCTCCCCCTTGCGGTTCTGGAAACGGCCGTATTTCGGGCCTTCACCGCCGTAGAGTTGCGGGCAGGGGATTCGTGATTCCGGTGTAAGGCTCAAGATTCCCTTTTCCAGGTCGACTTGGTAATCGACGCCTTCTTCGAACACTGTCGATCCGTCGGCCGATGTCACCGACCGTATCTTCGTGGGCTTGAAAAGCAGGGTGGCGGTGCGGGGCTCGACGTCGGAGCTGAAGAGCACCGTCTCGTCGGGCATCCGGCCGTCGGCGTAGAATCCCCATGGGGCTTCCTCGGCCGCGACGGATGCGGCGAGCGGCGCGAGGAGGAAGGGCAGCAACAATCCCGAGGCCTTCATTTGCCCGCCTCTTCGCGCTTCTTCTTTTCCTCGAGGAACGGCTCCTTCAGTTCCTCGATCGTCGCCTCGGCTTCATGGATCCGCCGGGCGGTGTCGTCGAACTTCAGCGCCTGCTTCTGCTGGCCGGCGGCCCAGCGTGTGAAGCGTTGATCGTCCCAATCGTCAGGTCTCTCCAGTTTCGCGGGCGTTTCCTCCAGCCGCCAGTCGTCGCTGCGCACGGTGGCGAGCGGGATGCTCTGCGGGCTGCAGATGTTCGTCAACGGGTTGCGCGCCCAGGCGTGCCGGTAGTGGACCGGGTTCGGCACCAGCGGACTGCTGAGGACGAGGACGTTCTTCTTGTAGACCGGCCGGTTGCGGTTGTCCTTGCTACCATCGGTGTAGTAGTTCACCTCGGCCATCTGGAAGTGCCGGTCGTCGCCGGCGATGGCGAAGCCGACGAGATCCTTGCGGCTGTCGTCGGGCATCGTGACCTGGGTGTTGAAGGTGAGTCGCAGCGTTCCCTCGACCGCCTCGCACTTCTCGATCACCGGCGGCAGCCACTGGGCCTCGGCGTCGCGACCCGTGAAGAGCCCGTAGCGGGTTGCCATCGCCCACTTTGCAGCGCGCTCGCCGACCGGGACCTTGATCTGCGGATGGTACCAGCTCTTGCGCTGGTCGAAACTGCTGACGAAGCCGATCGCCTCGTCGCCGTCCTCGCGGAACTTGCGGAAGGTCTGGTACTGTGCTTCGCGGATGAGCGGTCCGACGTCGTACATCGGCTCGAGGAAGTTCTCCCCGGTCTGAGGTTCACCTGCGGTGCACAGCGAGATGATGCAGAAGGGCAGGGCCGGGTCGTCGAAGGTCTGCCGCCACGCGGTGATCATTTCGGGGAAGACCTGGCCGTACATCCGCGCGCCCTCGGAGCCGTTGAAGCAGTTGTTGAAGCCCTGGTGGAAGAGGGCGCCGGTGACGGCCAGGCCCTTCAGCGGCTCGATCGTGCTCGCGAAGCGGGCGCCGGGGCGGTTCTTGTCGGCGACCGGGCCGGGCCGGAGGTCGGTCGGTTTCGGAGTGCCGCGTTCCTTCATCTTCTCGATGTTCTTCTCGTAGTTGGCCTGACGCTGTTCCAGGTCGGCCTTCGGATCCCATTCGGCGATCTTCTTCGCCCAGGTTTCCATCATCGCGCGGGTTTCCTCGCCCTCGATCCGCTTCAGCACGTCCTCGGGGGTCCAGGCCTCGACGGTGGTGCCGCCCTGCGAGGCATCGACCAGGCCGATCGGCACGTCGGCGGCCATCGCCAGACGCCGGCCGAAGATGTAGCCGATGGCGGAGAACTCCTTCACGGTTTCGGGCGTGCAGGCTTCCCAGTCGCCCTTGCGGAAGTGACGGCCGGACCAGTCGCTCCATTCCCACAGCCGCTCGAAGCTGTGGACCGAGTCGAAGCCCTTGCCCACCGGCATCGACAGCAGCCGGACCTTCGGGAAGTTCGCCGAGGCGATCTCGAACTGGCCGTCGTCTACATTGGAGATGGGAAACTCCATGTTGCTCTGGCCGCCGAGCACCCAGACGTCGCCGACGAGAATGTCTTCCAGCACGAGTTCCGTGCTCTTTCCGCTGACCGTCAGCTTTTGCGGTGTCGCGTTCGCGGGGACGGGTTCGAGGGTGGCCGTCCAGGCCCGGTCCCCGCCGGCCTTGGTCACCGCCTTCTGGCCGGCGAAGGTCACGGTCACTCCTTCGCCCGGCGCGGCCCAGCCCCAGACCTTCAGCGGCTTGTCGCGCTGGAGGACCATGTGGGATTGGAAGGCGTTGCTCAGGCAGAGACCGTCGGCGATGGCGGGGACGTCGACGACATCCTCCTTGAGGCTGCGCGGCGGCGGCTCGCTTGCGGCGTGGAGCGATGGCAAGGCCAGGAAGGGCGACAACAGGAGGAGACGGAGTATGGAGGCGATGTTCACTCCGGGGAAACGCTGGGACGACGCCAAACCTTTCCCGGCTCCCGTGGCATGACCGTCCCGGTCATGAACCGGAGATACCCGAAGTGCGGGCCCCTGCCCCGCACTGACTCGCCCTTCATGACCGGGACGGTCATGCCACGATCACCACCCGATTTCCTGCTTGTCGGGGCACGCCCCGGGCAAAGACTGACCTTCATGAATGCCAGATCGATCCTGCTGCTGCTCGGCTGGGCCGTGATCAACCCGACCGCCGCCGACTGGCCCCAGTTTCGGGGTCCCGGCGGCGACGGGGTCCATCCCGCCCGCGAAGACGGCAAGCCGCACGGTTTTCCCACCGAGTGGAGCGAGGAGAAGAACGTCGCATGGAAGACGCCGGTGCCCGGCCGGGCCTGGTCGACGCCGGTGGTGATGGACGACCAGGTCTGGCTCACCAATGCGACCGAGGACGGCAGGAAGATGTACGCCGTGTGCCTCGACAAGGAGACCGGGCGCAAGCTCCACGACCTGCTGCTCTTCGAGAATCCGGATCCCGAGCCGCTGAGCAACCACGTGAACAGCTACGGTTCGTGCTCACCGGCCATCGACGACGAGCAGGTCTACATCCATTTCGGCAGCTACGGCACCGCGGCACTGGACCGCGCGACCGGCAAGGTCGTGTGGCAGCGCCGCGACCTTCCCTGCCGGCACTTCCGCGGACCCGGTTCCTCGGTGGTGCTGTACGAAGACACGGTCATCCTCACCATGGACGGGATCGACGTGCAGTATCTGGTCGCGCTCGACCGCAGGACCGGCGAGACGGTGTGGAAGACCGACCGCAGCGCGGACTTCGGCGACGTCGAGTCGGACGGCACGATCCGCGGCGGCGGCGACTTCCGGAAGGCCTACTCGACGCCTGGTTTCATCGAGGTCGGAGGAAAGGTCCAACTGGTGAGCATGGGGGCCAAGGCCGCGTATGGATACGATGCGGCGACCGGGAAGGAGCTGTGGAAGGTGACCCATGACGGGTATTCCGCGGCGGCGACTCCGGTCTTCGTGGGAAACCGGCTGGCGGTCCTCAACACCGGCTTCGGCAAGGCGCATCTGCTGGGAGTGCGCCTCGAGCCCGGGATGAAGGGGGACGTCACCCGCTCGCACCTCGAGTGGGACGTCATCAAGCGCATCCCGCAGCTTTCGTCGCCGGTCGTCGTCGATGGCATGATCCACGTCGTTTCCGACCTGGGCGTGCTGAGCCGCATCGATCCGGACACGGGGGAGATCGTGGACGCGATCCCGCTGCGGGCGAAATTCACGGCGTCCGGGGTTTATGCCGACGGCCATCTGTATTTCCTCGGCGAGAACGGCGAGGGCGTGGTGGTGCGGCCCGGCGGGGAGATGGAGATCGTCGCGACCAACCGCCTCGACGACGGTTTCATGGCGTCGCCGGCGCTCGATGGCGACTCGCTTTTCCTGCGAACGAAGTCGCACGTCTACCGGATCAGGGCGGGCCATTGAGCCATCGACGACTCGCTCGTCCGTCATCCGTTTGGGTGGATTGTTTCGGTGTCGGGTCGTCGCCCGTCAGCCGCCCACCAGTTGGTCATCCACCTGTTCAGGGTTGCGGAGCCGGTGCAGCTCGAGGTCCTCGACGGTGAGGCAGGCCGTTTCGAGATAGATGCCGACGTGGCCCCGGTCGAAGTGTTGGTCGGCGAGCGACAGGACCAGGTAACCGTCGATGGACAGTTCGAGGTAACTGCCGAAGGCCAGCAGCGAGAGCCGCGCCTCGCCCGGAGTTTCCGTGAACCACGAGGCGCTCTGGAGAGTCTTGAAAGACATCATGCGCTCGCCGGTCTGCTGCCCGTCGGTTCCCCATGCGCGCAGTTGGGCCATGCCCTTGCGAAGGTCGAGCGAGAGGTAGTAGCCGTCATGGGTCTCCGGACTGATCCGGAACACCAACCCGCACTTGCCCTTGCCCTGGAGCCGGAGCGTGGCGTCCAGCCGGAAGCTCTCCAGTTGCCGCTCGAAAACAAAGGCCTGGAATCCATGCACGCTCGAGATCTCCCACTTCCGGCGGTCGGTGCGGCAGTGGGATCCCTCCTCATCCGGCTTGAGCGGCTGGACGCAGCGGGTGTCCTGCTCTTCTTCGAGGAAGGCGTCGAAGCCCTCGAAGCTCGTCAGGCGCAGCAGGCCGTCGTCCGTCCGGGTGAGCCGTTTCGGCGGGGGCATCAGGTTGTTCGCGGTGCGGTCCCGCCGGTCCATCGCGAAGAAGCACCACAGCAGCCAGCCGTGCTGGTCCCGGCAGATCCTGCCGGCGTAGTTGCCCTGCGGCATCAGGACGTTGTCGTGGTAGCTGCGCCACGGCTGCCCGAGCTTCTCGGTGTGCCAGTAGCGGATCTTGGCATCCTCGCGGATGCTGCCGATCAGGTAGAGGTGGTCGTCGAACTCGACGAGGTTGGGCACCTCGATGTCGTCGTAGAGCATCGGCCAGTGCAGCGGCGGACGGGACTCGAAACAGTTCGGCGCGGTTTCCTTCATCACGGCGACACAGCCGCGACGGACGACCGGCCCCCCCGGCACCCGTGCGGCCGCCAGCAGGCAGTGGTCGTCCTCGCCGTGGAAATAGTAGGGGTCCCGGAAGCTGACCAGGTGCCGTCCCTGCTCCAGATAGGCCTCGTAGTGATCTCCGCTGGGGGAGAGGGGGAAACAACTGTCTTCGTCGTGGAGGGCGGTCGTGTCGTTCGGACGCGTGCGGCAGCTTGCCTCCCGGGCGCGCTTGATCGGCTCCGGATCCTTCGGGCCGCGGTCGTCGCGCCAGTGGACCGGATGCTTCTCCCAATGGTAGAGGTCGTCGCTGACGGCGAGGCCGATCCGCTGGTAGCTGCCACGGTCGCGCCGGGAGAGGCCGGTGTAGAACATGCGCCAGCTCCCCGCCCGGTGGGGGTCGGGCGACACGTGCATGGTCCACAGCATCAGGTCGTCCCACGATCCGGGGTCGCCGATGAAAAGGGCGTTGCGCACCCGCCGCCAGTGGATGCCGTCGGTGCTCACCGCGTGGGCGATGAAGTCGTGATTGGGCAGGACGAGGTGGAAGAGGTGGTAGAGCCCTTCGTGCCACAGCACGTCGACATCACCGATGGCTTTGCGGCTGCCTGCGGTCTCGGTGAACATGTCCCGGCACTATTCACGGGATCGGACGGGCGTCCATTTCGAATGGGTCGGTGATCTCCGTTGATCGCCGGACCGGTGGCGTTTCCGCAGGCATTTTGGCATTTGGTGGTGCATTGTCCGCGGATCCCTGATTGGGTGGTCGCTATGAATCGTCCGATCCTGCTCCTGCACGCGTTGCTGACACCGGTCCTGGCCTGCCCGCTCACGGCCGACGACGAGATGGCGATCCATTGGGTCGTCGACGAGGAGGTCTCGATGCCGGTCTACGGATTCCGGGGCCCTGCCGACTGGAAGTTCCACAGCGTGGTCCAGTGGAACCTGGACAACTCCTCCCATCCGGTCGTCGCCGGATCCACGCTGACCAATCCGGACATCCCGGAGCGCATCCACTTCATGCCGGAGGTCAAATGCTACTGGCTCACCGGCGACGCCGCGATCAACCCGGGCGGGATGAATCTCGGCATGCTGAATGTCGCGCCGATGTCGCCCACGGATGCGATCGCCGATGCCGTGCGTGAACTGTTCCGCAAGGAGGTGGCGGATTTCCAGATCACCGGCGTGCGCGAGGTCCCCGGACTGGCCGCCGCGCTGAACCAGGCCGGCACGGGCTACAAGGGCGTGGGACTGCGGGCGGTCTACACGATCGACGGCACCGAGGTAGAGGAGGAGGTCTACGGGCTCTACTACCTGACGCGGGCCACGCTGCGTGGCGAAGCGGGCGTGACGACCCAGACGACCTGGGGCCTGTCCTACCTGCACGGCTTCACGACGCCGCTGGGCAAGATGGACGAGCGCCGGAGCTTCTTCACCTACATGGTGCGGTCGGTCGTCGTGAATCCGGCCTGGCTCCAGTTCCACGCGCAGGTGAAACAGAAGCTCGACGAGGACTTCGCCCGCAAGATCCGCGAGAACCGCGCCGCGCGGGAGGCGATCATGGCCCGCAGCCGCGCGCTTGCCGCCGAGAACGAGGCCTTCCGCGCGCGCATCATGGCCCGCCACCGGGCGGCGATGGACACCGGAGCCCACGACCGCTTCATCGCCGGCATCCACGAATCCGGCTCGCACGACAGGTTCATCGACAGCATCCACGACGTCGAAACCTTCCACGACCCGCAGTGGGGCACGTCGAAGCACGGCTACGCCAAGCAGCACTGGACCGACGGCTGGGGCAACTACATCCATTCCGACGACCTCAACTACGATCCGAACATCGGCTCCACGATCGAATGGCAGAAGATGACGCCGGTGGAGTAGCAGGCAGGTCTCAGCCTGTCGGAGATGCCCCGGCTCTGAAGAACGCGATGTCACGGAGGTCTGCGGGTCCGTTCTATTCATGGACCCGTCCCGTGAGCGCCTAGCCACCGGTGCGCTCGACCACGTATTCGCCCACCGAATCGCCGAGCATGGCGGCGACCTTCTGCAGGCGGCCGCTCGTCGAGGGCGCCAGGATGGCGTCGAATGGAATGCCGTGCACCGCCTCCACCTGGTCGATCCGTTTGCCCGAGCGATCCGTGATCGAGACGTTGTAGTTCACCCGGCTGACCGCGTTCCAGGCCGGGATCCGGTAGTAGCCGGTGTCGATCATCGACACGGTGGGCACGATGACGAACGGGGCACCTGGATCGTCCGTCTGGACCTGCACTCCGCCTGCCGCCGCCGAGGATTGGACGTGGTCCACGAAGTATCGGGCGATCCACCGCTTGTCCTCGTCCCAGTCGCTCCAAGCCTCCTCACCAATCCCCGCCTTGTAGGCGTCCTCCGATTTTCCATCGACCCGGAGATCGACGTATCTGACGTCCTTCACTTCGAAACGCTTTGCTCCGACCAGCGGGTTCGGGTTCGCCTGGGAAACCGGAGTGACCAGGTTCGGCGCGCAGCTTGCCAGCAGTCCGCAGAGGCACAGGGAGAGGGCCGGACCAAGCCCTTTGGCTGTCGTGGTTTTCACGCCGGGATCGTCGGACCACAGCCATCCCGGAGTCGATCAAATTCCGCCTGAGTCCGGAGCCGTGCCGATGGTCGTCGCGAAGAGCGGAACAGGTGCTACTCCACCTGCCCCTTGTCCTTCCACCAGGCCTCCCACTGGGCCGCCATCTTCGCCGTGCGGTCCGGATCCTCCGCCGCGAGGTCGTTCAGCTCGGTCGGGTCCTGCGACAGGTCGTAGAGTTCCCAGCCGTTTTTGTTTCCGTGGCGCACGATCTTCCAGTCGTGGTCGCGCATCGCGGCCGACGCACCGAACTGCCAGTAGACCGGCCATGGACGCCCGACCTCCTCGCCCTTGAGCACCGGCACCAGCGAGCGGCCCGGGAGGGATTCGGGAATCTCCTCGCCGGCGAGCTCCAGCAGCGTCGGGGTGAAGTCGATCAGGTGGCCGACGTGATTCGTCCACTCCCCGCCATCCGTCCTGCCCGGCCAGACGGCGATCATCGGCGTGTGGGTGCCGCCCTCGTAGTCGGTCGTCTTGTACTTGCGGAAGGGCGTGTTGCTGGCGTTCGCCCACACGCGGCCTTGTGTTAGATAGCTCGTCACCTCCCACGGCATCGAACCCTTCACCGTCGAGCGGTCCGACGACTCGTCGCAGGCGCCGTTGTCGGAAAGGAAGAAGATCACCGTGTTGTCCCTCTCGCCGAGTTCTTCGAGCTTGTCCAACAGGCGGCCGATGTTGCGGTCCATGCGGTCGATCATCGCGGCGTAGGCCGCCATCCGCAGGTCCCACCAGTCGCGGTCCGCCTCGGGAATGTCATCCCACGCCGGCAGCGCCGGGTCGCGCGGGCTCAGCTTCGTGTTCGGCATGTGGACGCCGAGTTCCTCCTGCCGGGCAAAGCGCCGCTCCCGCAGCTTGTCCCAGCCGATCCTGCCGTAGCGGCCGCGGTACTTCGCCACGTCCTCCTCCGAGGCATGCAGCGGGTAGTGCGGCGCGGTGTAGGCGACGTAGAGGAAGAAGGGTTTGTCCTCGCCGGCATACTCGTCGAGGTAGCCGAGCGCGTGCTCGGTGAAGGCGTCGGTCGTGTAGAAATCCGCGTCCTTGGGCGTGTAGGGTTTGAACTCCCGGTCGTCGATCGCCCAGCGCCTGATCCGCTTCTTCGCCGGTTCGGGTTCGCCCGGCCGGGCGTGGCCGGGCTTCCAGAAATTGCAGCAGCCGTAGGTCAGGCCGTAGTAGCGGTCGAAGCCGCGCTGATACGGCGTCTGCCCCGCGTGCCACTTGCCGACCATCAGCGTCCGGTAGCCCGCGTCGCGCATCCGCTCGCCGAAGGTTTTTCCCTCGTAGGTGACCCCGGCCGATGCGCCCACGTGGTGCCACCAATGCCCGGTGACCAGCGAGGCGCGGGTGTGCTCGCACTTGGCGTTGTTGTAGAACTGGCGGAAGCGCAGGCCCTGGGAGGCGAGCTTGTCGAGGTGCGGCGTGTCGACCTCGCCGCCGTAGCAGCCGATGTCGCTGAAGCCCATGTCGTCGCACATGATCAGCACCACGTTGGGCCGCGGGTCGGCGGCGAGAGCCGGCAGGATCAGGCAGAGAAGCAGAAGGGGAGCGCGCATGACGACACCCTAACCGATCCCGCCGCGGGGGGAATCAGATTGTCAGATCCGGACGGCCGGGCCCCGGAAAAGCCTGCAAAAATGATGACGAAAATCATTGACGGACGGGCCGACAATTGTTCTGCCTAACCATCGTCAATTGCCGCGATCTGTCGATTCCCCGTCATCCGGCAATTCCAATTTTTAAATCCCCCAACCCCCTAACAACCCCAGATCATGAAAAGTCCATTCCTGAAATCCATGTTTCCGCAGGCTGTCGGCCTACGCCCCTCAGCTCCATTTGCAGCCTTTCTGGCTTCCATCGCCTTCCTCATGAACCCGGTCATGGCCGATGGTGGTGGCGGGGGAAATGGCGGAGCCGGCGGCGCGGACAATCCGATTGGCGCGGGTGGTGACGGCACGGACAGTTTTAACGGTGCTGGCGGTGGCGGCGCCGGCGTCACAGGTGGCGATGGCGGTGATTCCCTTGCTGCAGGCGTCGGTGGCACCGGTGGTGCCGCACCCGGGGCTTCCGGGGCCGATGGCGGGGATAACCCCGCCGGTGGCGGCGGCGGCGGTGGTGGCGCGCATGGCTTTTCAGGAGTTGCCCTCCCCGGAGGAGTGGTGACGGGCGGCGCCGGCGGAGAAGGTGGCGATGCCACGAGCTTCGGTGCGGGCGGCGGCGGCGCCGGCGGCTGGGGTGTCGTGGTCGGCGGAATCGGCAACCTTGGAATTCTGGGCACGAACGTGACAGGGGGAGACGGCGGCGACGGCGGCTCCGGAGCGGCTAGCACGGCCGGCGGTGCTGGAGGCACCGGTGGCATCGGTCTGGCCTCCATCGGTGCCAACGGGACCATCGTGATCAATGCGGCGGTCGTCGGCGGCGCGGGTGGCACGGGCGGAGCGGGCACCATCGTTGGTGCCGACGGTGTTGGCGGCGCGGGTATCACGGGATCGAACCTCACCCTCACCATGGGTGCGGCGGGCACGGTGTCCGGCGGCCTCGCTGGCGACGGCGTCACCCGGGCGGATGCGATCACCTTCACGGGTGGCAACAACTCGCTGACGTTCACGAATGCCACGACCGGCCTGACCGGGAACATCGGGAACAACGGGACGTTGCTGACGTTCAACCAGCCTACCGCAGTAACGGTCGACAACATGATCACCGGCACGGGCGGCGTGACGCTCACGGGCAGCACACCGCTCGGGGACAACTTCACCCGGTTAAACGGTGCCAACACCTACGCTGGCCTTACCACGGTAAACGGGTATCTCATCGCCGGTAATGATTCTGCGCTGGGTAGCACCGCATCCGGTACCGTGGTTAATTCCGGTGGAACCTTGGGGATCAACGGCGGAGTCAATGTGGGCGCCGAAGCGCTGACGATCAGTGGCGCTGGGTTTGATGCTGGCTTTGGTGGGCCTAGCGGCGCTGTCTATTTTGGCACCTTCGGCGGCGGAAACTCCAGCTATGGCGGCGCCATTACTTTGTCAGGGGACGCCACGCTGGGCGGACTGGGTACCGGAACCATGACGGGTGGAATCAATACCGGCGGAAACACCCTTACTTTTGGGAATGGCTATTCGTCAACCACCTTCAATGTGAACTCGACAGGCATCAGTGGCAGCGGAAACGTGGTATTGAATGGGACGACTTCTCCCACCGTCAACTTCAATGCCAACAACAGCTACACGGGGACCACGACGGTCAACGGCGGCACGCTGAATCTTAATGGATCGACCAACACCAATTCCGGGGTCACTGGAGCGGTGCTGAACATCGGTGACGGTGTCGGAGCCGCCAACTCGGCGGTGGTGCGGAACACGACAGCGGGCCAGATCAACAATGTTGCTGCAGTGACGGTCAACAGCGACGGCCTGTTTGATCTCAACGGGGGCTCCGAGTCCATCGGATCTCTGGCCGGTGGCGGAAACGTGACGCTTGGTGGTGCCACCTTGACCACCGGCGGCAACAACACGGACACGACCTTCAGCGGTGTGATCAGCGAGGCCGGAGGTATCACCAAGGTAGGCACCGGAACCTTCCTCATCACCGGGGCAAATACCTATACCGGTGTCACCAATGTGAATTCCGGTATCCTTTCCATCAACTCCGCAACAGGCCTCGGCGCGGGTGGCGCCGGGAACGGAACCGTTGTCGCATCGGGCGCAACCCTGCTGATCAACACGGGAATCAATGTCACCAACGAGTCCTTGAGTATCGCTGGTTCCGGTGCTCCCGGGATGGGGGGTGCCTTGAGAAACGAGAGCGGCACCAACACCTGGGGCGGTGCGATCACCCTTACCAACAATGCCTCGATCATTGCGATGGCCGGCAGCACGCTCAACCTCAACGGTGGCATCGACAAGACCGACTTCACGCTGACCTCCACCGCACAGGGTGGAGCGACCATCAACTACGGCGCCGCCATCACCGGCGACAACGACAACCTGTTCAACGACGACATGACCTTCACCGGTGGTGGCACGCACAACCTGAACGCGGCCAACACCTACCAGGGCAAGACCAACATCACGGTTTCGGGCACCACGGTGAACGCCAACGTGGCCAACGCCATCCCGACCGCCAACGGTCGCTCGGAAGTGACGATGCAGGCCGGCACGACGCTCAACACCAATGCGCAGCAGTTTATCGCGACGCTCAGTGGCGCAGGCACCGTCAACAATGGCGGCAACCTCTTCACCATGGGCTACGGTGGTGGACCTGGTGGGAATCCGACTGCCGATTTCTCCGGCTCCATTAACGGCACAGGCGGCTTGGACAAGGACGGAACCAACAACCAGACCCTCTCGGGAACCAACAATTACACCGGCTTCACGGCCGTGTTGGGCGGCACGCTGACCATCGGAGGAACGGGTAGCATCGCCAACTCCAACGGAGTGAACGTGAACGGCGGTGCGGCCCTGGTGCTGAGCGCCGGGAACAGCAACCAGCTCGGCAACGGCATCCAGTTGACGCTGGACGCCAACACCACGCCGGGCGGATCGACTCTGACCCTCGGCGGCAGCGAGACCATCGGCACGCTGACTGACAACGGCGGCAGCCTGATCAACGGCAACGGCACCCTCACGGCCGGCCTGATCAACCTCAACGCGACCACCACCAACTTCGGGGCGAACCTCGTCTCCACGGGGAACATCAACTCGGTCGGGTTCAACACCGTGCTCAACGGCAACACGAACTCGAACAACTTCAACGTGAACGGCGGCAACGTGATCGCGAACGGGACGACCACCACCAACACCCTGAACGTGGCCAACAACACGAACTTCAGTGCGTCGAACGGGGTGCTGAATGCCGGGACGATCAACCTGAACGGCCTCACCTCCGGCCTGTTTCTGTCGGCCAACACCGCCAATTACAGCTACAACCTCCTCCAGGGTATCGGGTTCATCAACCCGGTCGGGCTGGGCGGAGGTCTCCCGGCGGGCGGCGCGACCTTCACCAACGAGGCCGGCGCGAACCTGGCGCCGGGCTTTCTCCTCGCGGTCGGGCAGATCGCGATGGGCGGCAACTACGTCGAGTCGGGCAACCTGTGGATCGACTACAACCCGAACTTCGGCTTCGGCAATCCCGCGGCCGCGGACAACCTCCTCGTCCTCGGTGGCGGTGCGACGATCACCGGATCGAGCGTGCTGCGCCTGAACGACCTGACCGGTGGCGGCGTCACCGTGGGCATCGGCCAGCGCTACAACATCATCGACACGGGCACCGCCGGGCTGCCGGGAGGCCCGGTGATCGCCGGTGGCTTCGGTGAGATCACCGATGGCAACAATCCCGGCCCGAACGGCGTGACCGACCCGAACCAGTTCTTCTTCGACCGGGGAACCGGCAACCTCGTGGGAACGGGCCTGATCAACAACCAGGGTCCGGGTGCCTACGGCTGCACCGCGAACTCGACCGCCATCCTGATCGGGCTCACGACGGCCGCCACCGATGCGGCCGGCAACTACAACAGCGCGGACGGCGGATCCGGAACGGCCCTCGACCTCGTCTACGGCGGTCCGGCACCGGGCGGGCCGATCACGGCCGCGCAACTCTGCGCGAACCTCAACGCCCTCTCGCCGGAAAGCTATGCCGGGGCGCTCGACTACACGCTGCATGCGACCCGTAATTACACCCGCACCGCGACCAGCGGCTCGGGGCCGGCCGACGGCGGCAGCGCGGTGCACCGGATGCAGACTTCCTATGGCGCCACCGCCTCGGGAGCCGGGGCGGCTGCCATGGGCGTGGATGTCTTCGCGGGCTTCAGCTACATGAACGTGGAAGCCGACTCCAGCTCGCCGCTCCACAACTACGAATTGCAGAGCACCGGCGGTTACGCCGGCGTGCGACTGGCGAACATGGGCAACTGCCAGCTCGGAGCCTTCCTCGCCATTGATGACGGCTCGGTGGATTCCGGTGCGCTGAATCTCGATGCGGAAGGCGTGGTATTCGGAGCCTTCGGCCGGATGGACTGGGGTCCCTGCTTCGCCTGGTTGAGCGGTTCGTACGGCAGCTATGAATTCGACGGCACCCGCGCCGCGCTGGGTGGCGTCGTGACCGCCGCCGGCTTCACCTCCGATGTCTTCGAGTTCGGCATCGGCACCGGCTACACGGTGGTCGATACCGGCGACTTCCGGATGACGCCCAAGATCAGCCTGGACTACCTGAACGCGGACGTCGACCGCATCGCCGAGTTCGGCGGTCCCGGCGCGCTTCTGGTCGGTCCTCAGAGTGCCGAGATGCTCCTGCTGGAGCTCGGCGTCGAGTTCGTCTATGCGCCCCAGATGCAACCGTGGGGCATCGCCGGCGAGCTTGGCTGGCAGCATGACTTCAAGGATGCCTCCCGTCCGGTCTCCGCCGCTTTCGGTGGCGGTGGCGGCGCCCCGTTCACGGTGATCGCACCGGGCCTGGGCGAGGATGCCTTCTACTTCACGCTGCGAGGCCACTACGACATCAGCGACCAGTGGCGCCTCGGCGTCGGCTACCGCGGTGAGCTGCGCGACGATTCCGACATCCTCAACGCGGTCGACGCGCGCGTCACGGTCAGCTTCTGAGAAAGGCCATCGTTATCGGTTGCGGGCTGGAAAAGAACCGGCCCCCGACACATGATCTGCCCGGGGCCTCCCCGGGCAGACCTTGTTTGAGGGCCGACGTCCCCGTAACACCCAACCCCTTATCTCAGCAGTCATGAAACCATCCGAATCGTCCCCGAAGCAACTCGCCGTGCGGCGCGTCGTTGCCCTCATCGCAATCGCCATCTCGTTCGCAGTCGGATTCCTGGTCGGCCGCCAGGGCGGGACTCCGGATGAGAAGGAAAGCGCCGGCCCCGACAAGCCCGCCCCCGCCGCCGCTCCCGCAGCGTCCGGCATGTCTTCCGAGGACATCGCGAAAAGCAAGAACGTGCCCGCCGTCTATGAGGATCCCGGCGGCGACTACCAGCTCGTGGCCGTGATCGAGGGCGTGGAGGCCAATCAGAAGCTGAACCAGAACCTCCAGTTGGTCGGTGCCCAGCGACAGCAGCTCCTGAGCCTCTCGCAGCAGTTCGACGGCCTGCCCGCCGATGCCGCCCAGCAACGGGAGCTCATCGCGGGGGAGATCAACTCGGTGCGGCAGGCACTGGTGAGCAATCTCCAGTTCATGGCCCAGAACTACGGCTACACCCTGCAGGCCTCCTACCGGCTCGTCCCGCACGTGGCCGAGCTGTTCGAGGTCACGGTCGATGACGACGAGGTCTCGACCGAGCTGGTCCAGCGCTTCGAGGATGCCGGGAGCTACCGGGGTTTCGAAAAATTGCGGGAGGAATACATCCTCGCCAGCGTCAACCAGGCGGAAGAGGCGAAGGCCGCCGAGGAGGGTGCCGATGAGAACGGAGCCGACGATGAGGAGGCCGACTCCGCGACCGAAGAGGCCCCGGAGCCGAGCCCCGAGATGGAGGAGATCCGCAAGAAGCTGATCGAGAAGTACAAGTTCGACCCGAACAAGAACTACCAGATCAACTTCGAGAAGACCGCGCTCTACGCCCGTCCCGTGACCCAGGGTTGAGCGGTTTCGGAGACGCGGAGTGCTCCGCCCTTTTGACAGGCTGCCGGTCGTCGCGTGAGCTGGTCGGCTTCGATACCCTGCTGGCGGCACCCGGCGATCCACGGCAGGGCGATCATTCTGCGGGCGGATGCATCACCGGGATTGCAACGCCGGCGGAAACGGATAGAGGAATGCCATGGATTCAGAAGCTGCTGCCTGTGCCGTCGTGACCCCGGACGAGATGAAGGCTGTCGAGGCCTTCGGTGATCGCGCGGTTTTTCACCTGACCGGTGCCGAGACCGGAGGGAAATACACCGCGTTCATGCTTGAGACGCCTCCGGGCGGAGGACCGCCGCCGCATCGTCACGACCGCGAGGACGAGTGGTTTCACGTGCTCGAGGGTCGCGCGGAATTCTACGCCGATGGCGAGCGGATCACGGTCGAGGCGGGCGGGTCGGTGTTTGCGCCGAAGGGTTCCGTTCACTGCTTCCGCAACGTCGGCGACACCATCCTGCGGCAACTGATCCACACGGCCCCTTCCGGCTTCGAGGACTTCTTCGCCGCGATCGCCGAGGAGTGCCGCGCCGAGGGCGGACCGGACATGGAGCGGGTGGCCGCCCGCAGCGCCGAGTTCGGCATCACCTATCCGGAGATCTGAGAAAGCGCCCCCGTCGACAGGGCCTTGTCGGGGATCGACGCGGAAATATCCTCGCGAAGGAAGGACCTCGGCAGCAGGCTTGGACATGCGATCAAGGGATCGATGCCGATGGCGGGTTTTCGGGTGTTGGTTGGCACTGGTCATGGGAGTCGCGGCGGAGCGGCCTCTCCTGCACGAAGCCTTGGGCATCTGCGGTCACACGGTTCGCTTCGAGGCTGAGAAGTACCGGCCGGCGTTCTCGCAGGTGCGCGACTATCATCCGGTCGGCTGGGATCTCGGCGACGACACCGCGGTGCCGCCACCGTGGCCGTCGGCAAAGAACCGGGTGAACTGGGAATCGGTTTACGGAGGATGGAAACGCGCCGGATTCCGCACCAACGCCTGCCTGATGCTGTCGAACCTCGACTTCGGGAAATGGAAGAAGCTCCCGGACGATGCCCGGGCGTACGGCCGGGGTTTCGCGGAGAACTTCGGCCCGTCGGGCCGCGGGCTGGTGGAAACCGTCGAGATCGGCAACGAGCCGGGCCACTACAGCGACGAGGAGTATGGGAAGATCTTCACCGCGATGGCCTCGGGGATCCGGGAGGGCGACCCGAAGTTGAGGATCGCGACCTGCGCGGCGCGCGCCCAGCCGAGCGGGAAGTATTTCAAGTCGCTCGACCTTTTCCGCGAGCACCTCGATCTGGTCGATGTGATCACCATGCACGTCTATGCCGAAACCGGTGGCTGGCCGACCTGGCCGCGGACCTTTCCGGAGGATCCGGACACCGACTTTCTCACACGGGTCGAGGAGGTCGTCGCCTGGCGCGACCGCCATGCCGAGGGGCGTCCGGTGTGGGTGACCGAGTACGGCTGGGACGCCACCACGCGCATGGACGAGCGCTCGGGCACCTTCGCGCGGTGGGAGGGCAACGTCAGCGACGAGGCACAGGCGGCCTACCTGGTGTGCGCCACCGCCTTGCTGCTCGATCGCGGGGCGGAGCGGGTGTTCGTCTATTTCTTCGACGACAAGGACGAGCCACAGCTCCACGGCTCGAGCGGGGTGATGCGCCTCGGCAAGCCGAAGCCGTCCTTTCACGCGCTCGCCCAGATGTGTTCCGAGTTGGGCGACTTCCGCCTGCTGAGGATCGTGGAACAGCCGCGGGACGTGCGGGTTTCCCTCTGGGAGGATGGCGATGGAAATCAGAAGCTGCTGCTCTGGCGGGGTGTCGCGGCCGGTGGCGAATCCGCGCCGGCCCGCTTCCGCTGGCCACGGAAACCGGAGTGTCTCGCCATGGCACAGGGCGCCGAAGGGGCGGCAGCGGTGTCGGACGAGCGCACCGGTGACGATCAGTGGCAGGTCGAGGTGGGACCGGTGCCGGTTTACGTCAAGTAGGGTGGAGGTTTCGACCGCGCGGTCGGAGATGGCATTGTCAGACGACGGACGGATCCCGAGGATCGCGCCCGATGAGCGTTTCGTTTCCCGAGCCCGCGGCCGACAATGGCTTCCTTGCGGAACACATGGCGCTCGTGGCGAGGAGCTATCATCTGCTGACGGGCCACGACCTGCTGCCGGCGGATGACGGCGATCCGACGACTCGTGCGCGACGGCTCTACGAGGCTCCGTTCTTTCTGGCATCGCACGACGGAGCCGCCGATCCGGTCTTCAACTACGGCAACCTCACCGCGCAGCGGCTGTTCGAGATGGACTGGACGGGTTTCACCGGCACGCCGTCCCGTTTCACCGCCGAAGAGCCGAACCGCGCCGAGCGGGCCCGCTTGTTGGAACGCGTTCGCGCCGACGGCTTCATCGACGATTACGCGGGCATCCGGGTCTCGCGGACGGGAAAGCGCTTCCGCATCGAGGCCGCCACGGTGTGGAACGTCCTCGATGGCGCCGGCCATCCCGTCGGCCAAGCGGCCACCTTCGACCGGTGGACGGCACTTTGAGTTTTGGCGGCGCGCGAGGAACGGCCCGGCGACGCAATTGATGGTTCGCGATTCGGAGGATGCGGGTTTCGGCCGGAGGGGCCGTTCCGGCATGATTCCGCGCCATGAACTCGAGTCTTTCCGACCTCCTGTGGGAACACGATCCGAACGGTCTTCTGGTCGTGGATCGGGAGTTGGAGGTCCACATGGTGAATCCGGCGTTCTGCGAGCTGTTCCGCACCACCCGGGACGAGGCGCTCGGCCGGCCGGCCACCGAACTGATCGGGGATGTCTCGGATTTCCAACGCGCCTTCGAGGGGAGTGGTGAGATCCGGCGCAGCGAGCACACCCACCGCGAGTTCGACCTGCACCTCCACCGGCTCGTCTTTCCCGTCCCCGAGGAGAAAAAGGTGGCCGCCATTTTCGTCGATCTGACCCGCGAGTGGAAGCAGCGGTGCCAGTTGAAGGCCCTCAGCGAGAAGCTGGCCAAGGACGTGCGTGATGTGGTCGACCAGCAGATGGGTGTGGCCCAGGAGATCGCGGGGCTCCTCGGCGAGGCGACCGCCACCACCAAGGTGGCCCTGCTCAGGCTTCTCGAATCCATCGAACGCGAACGTGAGTGACCCTGCTCCATTCTTCGACATCGGGTTTGCCAGCCTGAACCACCACGGCGAGGAGCTGTGCGGAGATCAGGTCAAGATCGACCGAAGCTCCAAGCGCTCGATCGTCGTGCTCGCCGACGGTCTGGGCAGCGGCGTGAAGGCATGCATCCTCGCGCGCCTGACGGCCGAGATCATCCTCAACATGGTCAAGGCCGGGGCGACCACCGCCGAGGTGATGGATACGGTCATCGGCACGCTGCCGGTCGACAAGCAGCACAAGGTCGCCTACGCCGCGTTCACCCTGCTGGAGTTGATCCACGCCGATGGTTCGTTCCGCGTGATCAGCTTCGATTCGCCGGCGCCGCTGTTGCTGGTCGGGGGACGGCCCGCGTCGCTCGAACGCCACGGGCGTCCGGTCCGGGGGCGGACGCTCCTCTTTTCGAAGGGCCGGCTCGGCACCGGCGATGTCCTCGGGCTTCTGACCGACGGGGTGCCTCACGCCGGTGTCGGTGAGTTCCACGATTTCCGGTGGGACCGGGAAAGCATCGGCCGCTATCTGGAGGAAACCGTGAAGTTTCACGCCTCGGGGGCCGAGCGGACGGCGCGGCGGGTGATTCAGAAGACGAGGGACCTCTACGGGGGCAAGCCCGGTGACGACGCCACCTTCGTGGCGGTCGTGCCACGGGCCGCGCGCAGCCTGATGGTGCTCACCGGCCCGGCCGTGGACCGGGACTTTGACGAGGAGTACACCAGACGGCTGATGGATTTTCCGGGACGCAAGGTGGTTTGCGGGGGGACGACCAGCGACATCGTCGGGGCGCACCTGGGCGTGCTGGTCCAGGGCGAACCGGGCAGCGGAAGGGAGGGCATTCCTCCGATCGGTCGTCTTCCCGGAATCGATCTGGTCACCGAGGGAATCATGACCCTTGCCGCCACCCTTCGCATGCTGGACGAGTCGAAGGGCGTGCTCGAGCGCGTGCCGGGAGATCGCAACGGCGCCGCACTCCTGACCCGCGAGCTGCTGCAGGCCGATTCGGTGTCCTTTCTCGTGGGCGAACAGATGAACCCCTATTTTCAGAATCCCCTGTTGCCGCGCGGCGTCTCGATCCGCCGCAACCTG